>Ga0326727_10001187_pt1 | contig 99190 bp, 87 predicted proteins | sample MB2enrmetagenome_FD_207643 | JGI IMG/M metagenome (GOLD analysis project Ga0326727, IMG submission 207643) | Lab enriched peat soil microbial communities from McLean, Ithaca, NY, United States - MB29MY | ecosystem: Environmental > Terrestrial > Soil > Wetlands > Peat | place: USA: New York... | reverse complement strand
GTTCGGTTGTGATAACCGCTGAATGCATATAAGCGGGAAGCACTCCTCAAGATGAGATCTCCCAACCCTTAAGGGTAATGAAGGGCCCAGGTAGACTACCTGGTTGATAGGCAGGATGTTGAAGCGCGGTAACGCGTGTAGCTTACCTGTACTAATCGCCCGTTCGGCTTGACCATAAAATTTACTCGGTGCAGAAAAGCAGTTGTCAGTTCTCAGTTGGGTAGGTCGCGGCTTCAGCCGCGACTCAGTTCGAACCTGGACTGGAACCAGCAATGTTGTTAGGAAGTCGTCAGAAACTGGACGACTGAGAAGCAATACTACTGACGACTGCGCGCCGACGAAAACCTTGTAGTAGCTGGCTTTTAGCTGTTAGCACTTGGCTCTTAGCTTCCAGCCAGCACCCAATCTATTCAGTTGTGAGGCTTCGTCCTCCAGTTCTTTGAAAGTTTGTCGCGAAAGCGACACCGAGATGGCGTAGAGGTCCTTCGCTGAAAGGCGCTCGGGATTTCGGCGCGCGGCTCAGACGCCGCGCCAACGCCTCAAGTTGTCGGTGATCTTACCGCGGGGGTTCCACCCGTTCCCATACCGAACACGGAAGTTAAGCCCCGCTGGGCCGATGGTACTGCACGCGCCAAGTGTGTGGGAGAGTAGGTCGTTGCCGGCATAAATAAAGGTCACGTTGCTAACGCAGCGTGGCCTTTTCCGCTTTACATTAAGACGGTAGCGGATTACGTTGCGCATGTTACCGGATAACGCAAGGCGAGTCTGCATCAACTTACGCAGACAAACTGATTATCCTGGAAAGATCAACTCTTTCTAGGAGGAATCTCCGACTGCCTGAGTTGTGTATATACCTCTCGTATAACTCGCTTTGTTCTTTTTTGAATCGTTCGATATCCATCCTCCAATTGTCCGCCCATTTCCACGACGCAACGCCCCTCATGCCGCAGTTATCGCCGATTGCAATTTGAATTTTGCTTTCAAGAAAGTCGATTTCTTGACCGATCAGGTATTCCTCGCGTTTTAGACTCCTAATCTTTCGATAGATTTCGAACATTTCGCTAGAGGATTCCACCATCGTGTTGCTTGGCGGATTTCGCCGTAGCTTTTCCGCCTCACGGCGAAGCGGTTGAAATTTCTCCACGAATGCTAGGGCGCGATCCACTGCATCGTCCAACTCCTGCGCAGTAACATTAAATATTTCCCCGTTCTCCGCGCGCCGTTCGTCCAAGAGTTGGTGGATATACTTCTCCAAGTCTGACGGATATTCGGTTTGTATGCTTCTGTAATGGGTGGCTTTTACTGGTGACCCAGAGGCAAACCCGCGCTTTCGTTCCTCCGGATCGTTCTTCGTGTGACCAACCTTATAGCAATTTCCGGTACCCAACTGGTAGCAATAAACGCATTTCGACTCGAAAGCCATAATCACCTTCCTAAAGCTAGGAGCTCATCACACTATTCGTTGTCGGATACTTGTCACTTCCACCCAGCAAGTTGGTGGCTGCGGCATGAATAGATTAGAAGAGTTGTGTCTGGATGCTGTCTGTGACGGTTGTACATTGCGTTAGGTCGGTTTTGTGTAGTGTGGATTTGTTCAGTCAGGTATGGAAGAGTAGGTCGCTTCCACCCCCGCGAGCCAGAACCAGGCCCGCCGGGGAGATCCTTCGCATAGAACGCTCGGGATTTCGACTGCGGGCTCGCTCCTTCGACTGCGCTCAGGGTCACGCCTGCAAAGTCGCGGGCGAGGGCGCCCGCGCCACAATGAGCGTGGCCTTTCCCGTCGGCCGGCGAATGTGTTGCTGGTATTGCGTGGAATGGACACTCCTGTCCGCTGCCTTTGATTTGTATGCCGAACATGTTCGCAGCTTGGGAGTGACCTGCTCACCCAAATGCCTTAGGCTAGGGCGAATCCAGAATTGCTATGACCACCGGCAACTGCCGAGCTTCGCTCGGCTGGGCGGACAAGAGTGTCCGCCCTACACGGACGGGATCTAGCAATGCTGGTTCTGCTCTAATGGCCACGTACTGAATGTTAATGGCGGGATGTCGATGGGGTGAGCTACTTTGAGCCTTGAGGTTTTCGCCCTGGCTTCAGACGCGTTCTCCAGTCTTGCATGGTCGGATCGAAGGCGCGGCGGGCGACTACCGTCGACAGCACAATCGAAGTCGACGTCATTCCGAATGGCGTGAGGCGGTCGATCAGGTGTTCGAGGTGCTCGACCGACTCGGCGCAAACTTTCATGATGAAGGAATCCGAACCCGTCCCGCGGTAACACTCCACCACTTCAGGCAGCGACTGCAAAAGGATGGAAAGCCTGGGAAGAATGTCTCCGACCACACTCATACGGATGATCGCGGTGATGGGAAGACCGGCGGACGACGGATCGACATGAGCGTGAAACCCGGAGACGACGCCGTGATCGATGAGTTTCTGCATGCGCTCGACGATGGCCGGAGGGGAGAGAGAAATCCGCCGGCCCAGTTCGGCAGTGGAGACGCGGGCGTCGGATTGCAGTATGGCCAGGATCTTCCAGTCGATGCTGTCGAGAGATCTAAGTTTCTTCCGCATGATTCCTTCGAATCGAATGTAAATACTGCGTAATACCGTCGATTATGACACAAACAGGCATGATCTTAGTTGTTTGAAAATTGTATTGGTCATTCTATCGCGATATGCTGCCGCTTAAATCTCGTTTAGGAGCGTCTTATGCCAAATGCACGCCGCAGTTGGGCCGAGCCATTCAAGATCAAAGTAGTGGAAGCGGTAAGAATCACCACCCGCGAAGAGCGCCAGCGCGCGCTGGAAGAGGCCGGGTACAACACGTTTCTCCTGAAGTCGGACGATGTATACATCGACCTGCTGACGGACTCGGGCACATCCGCCATGAGCGACAAGCAGTGGGCGGGCATGATGGTGGGCGACGAAGCCTACGCCGGCAGCCGCAGTTTCTACCGCATGGAGAAGGTGGTCCAGACCTACTACGGATATAAGCACGTAGTGCCGACGCACCAGGGACGCGGCGCGGAGAACCTGATATCGAAGGTGCTAATCAAAGCCGGCGACGTAGTGCCGGGCAACATGTACTTCACGACCACGCGGCTGCACCAGGAACTGGCGGGCGGGACGTTCGTCGACATCATTATCGACGAGGCGCACGACCCGAGCAGCACGCATCCCTTCAAGGGCGACGTCGATTTGCAAAAGCTTGCCGATGTCATCGACAAATATGGGGCGGCGAAGATTCCGTACGTCAGCGTGGCGGCCACCGTCAACATGGCGGGCGGACAGCCGATTTCTTTAGGCAACCTGAAGGCGGTGCGCGCGCTGTGCTCGAAGCACGGGATCCGCGTGATTCTGGATGCGGCCCGCGCCGTCGAGAACGCTTACTTCATCCAGCAGCGCGAGGCGGGATGCCGCGAGCGCTCGATCGCTTCGATTCTGCGCGAGATGTGCGACCAGACGGACGGCTGCACGATGAGCGCGAAGAAAGATCCGCTGGTCAACATTGGCGGATTTCTGGCCGTCAACGAACAGAACGTGTACGACGACGCCAGCAATCTGGCCGTGGTTTACGAAGGCCTGCACACGTACGGCGGAATGGCCGGGCGCGATATGGAAGCGATGGCTTGCGGTATTGAAGAGTCGGTGCAGGAAGACCACATGCGCGCGCGCATCGGCCAGGTCGAATACCTGGGCAAGAAACTGATGGAGGCTTCCGTCCCCATCGTGGTCCCGGTTGGCGGGCACGGAATCTTTTTGAATGCGAAGGCGTTTTTGCCGCACATTCCGCAGACGAGCTATCCGGCGCAGGCTTTGGCGGCCGCGCTGTATCTCGACTCGGGCGTGCGTTCGATGGAGCGCGGCATCGTTTCGGCGGGAAGGAATGCCAAGGGGGAGGAGAACAAACCGAAACTGGAGCTGGTGCGGCTGACTATTCCGCGGCGGGTTTACACTCAGTCGCACATGGACGTGGTTGCGGAATCGGTGGCCGCGGTTTATGAAGAACGCTCGAAAGTGAAGGGCCTGCGCATGGTGTATGAACCGAAATACCTGCGCTTCTTCCAGGCGCGCTTTACGCCGTTGGCTTGAGTGGTTGAGCGATTTTTGGTGTAATGACGAAGGGGCTCTCCAGCAATCGTGGAGAGCCCTTCGCGTTGGAAGTCAGGGTTAACGTGGGTTGGGCGGGGGCCATCCCTGAAGCCGTCAGCCATCAGCCGTCAGTTAAACCCATCCGAAACGTCGCAAAAGGCGCGACGTTAGAATGGGGCACTCGGCTTACGGTACTAATGGCTGTCGCGGACGATCAGAATCATTCCCGGGCGCAAGGTGGCGAGATTGCGGTTGTCGTGTTTCAGAGCGGAGACTGTTGTGTTGTAAGAGGTTGCGATCGAATACAGGGTCTCGCCTCGCTTGACCGTGTGATGCTTCACGGCAGCGTGGGTAACGCCGCTGGACGACTTGCTGGACTGCCGATTGGAAGCCCGGCTGGCTACAGCGGCCCCGGTTCCGGCATAGTGGCGCGGGGCGCTTGAGCGCTTGCTGGCGACCTGCGTTTCGCCCTTGCTGCGGGTAACGGGTAGGTGGAGATACAAGACATTTCTTCCGGCCAGGCTGCTGCCTTTGAGGCGGTTCCAACTGCGCAGCATTTTCGCGGAGACGCCGAAATTCTCGGCGACCGACTCGACGGTATCGCCTTTGCGGACTTTGTAGTGTGTGGTGGCGCGGGCGTAGGTGCTGGCGCCGATGTCTTTATCGCGCTCTTTGCCTGGGGCGATGGGGATGATGAGGCGGGTTTCGGGCACGACTAAATCGTCGGTGAGATCGTTGGCTGCGGCGATGACTTGCGGAGTGGTGCGATAGGTGCGGGCAATCGAGGCCAGGGATTCTCCGCTTTGCACCTTGTGATAGCGCCACCAGACGCGCATGTCGGGTGGAATCGAGGCGACAACAGTTTGAAATTTGCCGGCGGTCCCGGCGGGCAGGTGGAGTTCGAATGCGCGATCTTTGCCTGCGTCTTTGGGGGTGGTCATGCGGAGCAGGCTGGGGTTGAGGTCGAGCAGGTCGGAGGCGGTGGCATCGACGCACTCGGCGGCCAGCCGAAGATCGATTGGGTAGTCGATCTTGACCGTGTCGTAGGGGACGGGCTTTTCCTTGACCACGGAATCCAGTCCATATTGCGCGGGATTCTTGGCCATGATAGTCATGGCCACAATGATAGGGACGTAGTTGCGGGTTTCCTTGGGGAGCACGTTGCGGTTGTAAAGCTCCCAGAAATCGGCGTAGCCGGTGCGCTTGACGGCGCTCTGGACGGTGCCAGCTCCGGAGTCGTAGGCGGCCATGGCGAGATACCAATCGCCGAACTGGTTGTAGAGATCTTTGAGATAGTGGGCGGCGGCGCGGGTCGCCTTTTCGGGGTCTTGCCGGTCGTCGACCCACCAACTGCGCTCGAGCCCATAGAGATGGCCGCTGCCGCCCATGAACTGCCACATGCCGCGAGCGCCGGCGCGGGAAACGGCCAGGGGATGGAACCCGGACTCGGCTTCGGCGAGATAGATCAGGTCCTGCGGCACGCCGGCTTCGCGCAGAGTGCTGTGGATCATGTCTTCGTAGCGGCCGGCGCGGGCCAGGGCGCGTTCGAGGATGCTGTGTCCGCGTCCAGAGAAGTAATTAATATAACCGGCAACCTGGTCGGTCATGACCAGCGGCAGGTCGGAAGGCGTGGATTTCAGCTCGGCCTCGGCCGTGGCTTTGACGTTCTGGTCGACGGTCGTAGTGATCTCGTTGGCTTCGTCGATGGGAGCGGGTTCGGACTTTTGCTCGGAGAAACCGTCGCCCTGCTGGAGGGCGGCGAGTTCGAGGGCGTTGATGCCGTCGAGAATGCGGTCGAGTTCGCGTTGAAGGCGGTCGTCGGAACTGGACCGGAGATCGAATCCGCTGCCGAGCAGGAGGTTGAAGGCGGAGTCGAAATTCTGCTTGGCGGCTTCGAGGTGGCCGGCGCGATAGTTGTCCTGGCCCGACTGGTATTCCTTTTCGACGCGGGCGATGAGATCGCCGATGGGATCGACTTGGAGCGCTTGCGGGACCGGTGGCTGCGATTGCGGCTCGGCGGCGGACTGCTGCTTGTGCGGATCGGGCAGTGTGCCGGAGGCGATCAGGGCCGGGGCTTGGGCCTGGACGGGAGGCAGAAAAGACGATTTTTGGGTCCTCTGGCAAGCGACGGTCGCCGCCAAAAGAGCGGAGAGCAGGATCGCCAGAAACGAGTGAGAAGGAATTCTCATATTTTCAGAAACCGATCGCAACCGTTCCCGGGCGCAACCGCAGGCTTGGCAGCGCCCAGCCCCTTGAGGGGCAGCGAATGCTAAGAACTTTTGGCATCGCTCCAGCGACGCCCTGACGCGAAATTTCGGTCTTTAATTTGATCTTCTATTCGGTCTTTATTCGGTCTCTATAAGCCGTCCGCTTGCCTATAGTGATGGTACTATCGCAAAATTCATTGGGTCAACGCCACGAAAGAGTGCGGCGTCTAGTTACTTTAGGAACCGGGGGCAATATTACCGCGGCATTGCGGGGAATGGCAAACGGATACATCAGGTCTCAGGTACCAGGTCTCAGGTTTCAGGAAAACCAAAACCCCAAAACCTGACGCCTGACACCTGAGGCCTAGCGCCTGACTTTACGTAGAATGGTCTGCTGACCGCGAGTCTTTTGCCTTGCCTGTATCATCTTAGGCAAATATGAAAGCCATACAGATCAAGCAAACGGGTGGGCCGGAAGCGATGGAACTGGTGGAGTTGCCGGTTCCGCAGGCGAAAGCGAACGAAGCCGTCGTCAAGATCCAGGCGGCGGGCGTGAACTTTATCGATGTGTATAACCGCGAAGGGCGTTACAAGGCGGCGCTGCCGTTTGTGCTGGGGCAGGAAGCGGCGGGAGTGGTAACGGCCGTGGGCAGCGATGTGCGAGACGTTGTGGTGGGCGATCGCGTGGCCTACACCATGGCGATGGGGAGCTATGCCGAGTATGCGGCGGTGGCGGCCGACCGGCTGGTGAAGATTCCGGCGGGAGTGGGCGAGCGCGAGGCAGCGGCTGCCATGTTGCAGGGAATGACGGCGCATTATTTGGCGTATGACACGTATCGGCTGAAGAAGGGCGAGACGGCGCTGATTCATGCGGCGGCTGGAGGAGTGGGGTTGCTGTTGGTGCAGATGGCGCACAACCTTGGGGCGCGTGTGATTGCGACGGTTTCGACGGAAGAGAAGGCCGCGCTGGCGCGAACGGCGGGAGCGGACGAGGTCATTCTTTATACGCGGGTGGATTTTGAGGCGGAGACGAAACGCCTGATCGGAGAAAAGACCGGCGGCAAGGGTGTGGACGTGGTGTATGACTCGGTGGGCAAGACGACGTTCAGCAAGGGGCTGAATTTGCTGCGTCCGCGCGGCATGATGGTGCTCTATGGAGGGTCGAGCGGGGCGGTCGAGCCGCTGGATCCGCTGGTGCTGACGCAGAAAGGGTCGATCTATTTAACGCGGCCATCGCTGGGGAATTACATTGCTACGGCGCAGGAGTTGCAGCAGCGGGCGGCGGCCGTGTTTGGCATGATTGGCGAAGGCAAACTCAAGTTGCGGATTGAGCATCTGTATCCGCTGGCCGAAGCGCGGCAGGCGCACCGCGACCTGGAGGGGCGGAAGACTACGGGGAAGTTGCTGCTGCTGCCGTGAGCGAATGGCGCTCCTCATCATTGTCATCCTGAGCGCAGCGAAGGACCCCTGCATTTTGCTCGTAACGCCGAAATGCATAGGTCCTTCGCTTCGCTCAGGATGACAGTTCAATCTATGCTCTTGAATGCCAGCATGGCGGCGCAGTTTAAGTTGACACAAGTTTACAGTTGCAATTGTTACTGGGAGTTATGCAACTATTTTTTCCAATTGGGTTCGTATCACACGGAGACACTAAATGAAAAAGAAACTCTGCTTTATACTGCTTGGTATTTGCACGATGTTGGGATGTACACACACTTATCGGCTTTACCCCGTTAAAGGTCCGTTAGCTACTCAAACGCCATCGTTGGTTCTCTTCGCCAAGGTCACGGGTGTAGAGGGGACAGCGGGTACAAAATCGGGAAGCGTTTCCGTCGTTCTCAATGACGGTGAAGTATGCAATGGAAGATGGATATCGGTGTCTCGAGTTAAAGTTCCCAAAGACGCAACTGCGGCTAACACCCCCGCAACCAACGACATGTTGTCAGTGTGGGACACGGTTTACGGGTCGGGATTTTATGTATCCCACATCGTGGGTGGGGGCGGGTTCTACGCTCAGGCTGTGGTTCCTGGAAACCGGGGGACCGTCCTCAATTTGGAAATATATGGGATTGGGACGCACGCTCAAAACGGGCCAATTGGCGTCGCTAAAGACAATAAAGGCAACATCTACAAACTGGTCTGGTAGCTTGCTGACCTAATCCGCCGACTGAACGAGACAGCCGGTCGGTTGGCGGACGCAGCGGTCGTAGTGCACGCACGCTGCTACAGCAGGCCGCCGGTTTTGATGGCGAGGATGTTGAGCGCCATCTCCAGTTTGGTGATGGCTTCGCCGAGTTCGGGATGATCTCCTACCTTCTGCTGGAGTTCCTTTAGAATTTTGTGGGCACTGGCAACGTGCTCGACGGCCTGGGCTGGATCTTGCTCGGGCTTGGGTTCGGTTGGCGTTGGCATGGTCTTCGCTCCCGGTACAGTTCAATTCTATACAGGACTATCGCATTTCTTATAGTGAATCCAGAGTTGTTGTGGCCACAGGTAACTGCCGAGCTGCGCTCGGCTTGGACGGGCGAGGACGCCCGTCCCCACACAAACCACGATCACTTGCGGCGGCGTTTCCCCGATAGCTTGGGCTGGTCTTCGATCACGGCGAATTGGATCTTCTTTTCTACCGGATCGATGCGGTCGACTAGGACGCGGACGCGGTCGCCCATGCTATAGGTCTTGCGGGAACGCTGGGCGATGATTTGGCGGGTGGTTTCGTGGTAGGTGTAGCGGTCGTTCTTGTCGCCATCGGTCAGGGTGTTGAGCGGAACCAAGCCTTCGACGAAGAGGTCAGTGAGTTCGACGAAGAATCCGAACTTAGTGACGCTGACGATGAGGCCGTCGAAGTCTTCGCCGATGCGGCGCTCCATGAATTTGACTTTCTTCCATTCCATGAGGGCGCGTTCGGCTTCGTCGGCGCGGCGTTCGGAGAGGCTGGAATCTTCGGCGATGTTATGGAGCTCTTTGAGCGCGATGGGGCCGTCGAGGGGGGCGAGCGCTTGTTGATGGGCGTCGCGGTCGCGGCGCTTGGACCAGGGGGATGGGGGGGCCTCAGGGGCTAAAGCCCTCTTCTTCTCTAATCGTTCATTGGCACGACTGAAGTCGTGCCCTTCCCGTTCGTCTTCGCGCAGGCGAAAAGCAGGTCCTTCGCTGCGCTCAGGATGACAATCATTTTTTAGTTGACAAGTTTGTATTGATTGCGACGTACCTACCGGCACTTCTCCATCCATTTTTTCGGCGGAGGCGCGGAGGACTTGTTTTAGGATGCGATGCACGATGAGGTCGGGATAGCGGCGGATGGGCGAGGTGAAGTGGGTGTAAGTGGTGGCGGCGAGGGCGAAGTGTCCGAGATTTTCTTCGGAATAGCGGGCTTGCTTCAGCGAACGCAACATCAGGAAACTCAGGATTCTTTCTTCCGGTTTGCCCGCGATCTTGTCGGTGAGTTTTTGATACATGCGTGGGGTGATGTGAATTTCCTTGGGCACTTCGATTTCGCGGACGCGCTTGCCGGTGCCGCGAGCGTCGCGGCGGTCGGCTTTCAGTTGCACGCGCTGAATGGGCAGCGAGCCGACGCCGAGCGAATATCCAAAAGTGGCGGCGATGACTTCGAAGTCGTAAACGCGCTTGGCATCGGGCTTTTCGTGGATGCGGTAGAGCGAGGCGATGCGTTTGTTTTCGAGATAGTGGGCGACGCACTCGTTGGCTGAGAGCATGAATTCTTCGATGAGGCGGTGGGCGATGTTGCGCTCGGAGCGGGCGATGCTCTTCATCATGCCGAATTCGTCGAACTCGATCACCGGCTCGGGGAGATCGAAGTCGATGGAGCCGCGGCGGCGGCGTTTACGGTTCAGGATCATGGCGAGATCGCGCATGCGCTCGAAGTGGCCGATCTGAGCGGCGTATTCGCGGCGGGCGGCGTCATCGCCTTCCAACACGGCATTCACGGCGGTGTAGGTCATGCGATTGGCGCTGCGGATGACACCTTCGTTAATTTCGTAGTTGACGATTTCGCCTTGGTGGTCGATTTCCATGGTGCAGGAGAGCACGAGGCGGTCGACTTGCGGGCGCAGGCTGCATAGGTCGGTCGAGAGCTCGAGCGGCAGCATGGGGACGGCGCGGTCGGGGAAATAGACGCTGGTGCCGCGCAAACGGGCTTCTTGATCGAGCGAGGAGTTGGGCGTGACGTAATGGGCGACGTCGGCGATGTGGACTTGCAGTTCGTAGTTGCCGTTTTCGAGTTGGCGGACGTGGACGGCGTCGTCGAAATCGCGGGCGGTTTCGCCGTCGATGGTGACGATGGGCAAGGCACGGTAATCGCGGCGGTGGCGCAGGGAGCCCAGGTTAGCGCCCAAAGAACGGGCGCGAACCTGGAGCACCTGCAGTTCATCTTCGGGGACCACATTCTCGATCGCTTGCGCTTCTTCGATCACATCGGGCGGGAAGCGGTGGGGGAGATGAAATTTGCGAATGATGATTTCGACATCGACGCCGAAGTCGGTTTCTTCGCCGAGAATTTCGATGACGCGGCCGCGGGGGTTTTGCGTGGCGCTGGGCCAATCGGTAATTTCGACATCGACGACCACGCCTTCGAGATTTTGTTTGTCGGTGTGGACGGCGGCTTGGTTGCCGATGACGCGGTCGCGAGAGTGCTTTTGCGAGTGCGGCACTTTGGCTGAGGAATTCAAAATCTTAACCACGGGGGGCACAGGGGACACGGGGGACATCGGGAGCGAAGGGGATTCCGAAGTCACGGAAGATTGTGGGATTTCCATGCCTAGAGGGATGACGACTTCCTGGGTAATTTTTTCGTCGAAGGGCTTGACGAAGTTGTGGCGATGTCCGTAGTGGAAGATGCCGACGACGGTGGGATGGGCGCGCGCGAGGGAGCGGAGGATGCGGCCTTCGGCGCGGCCATCGGCGCGGATGGCGGAGACTTCGACGAGGACGCGGTCGCCGTGCATGGAGGAGCCGATGGCGTTGGGAGGAATGAAAATGTCGCCGGCGAGGCGGGCTTTGAGACTGGCATTGAGAGACGCGTCTTCGGGGATGACGAAGCCGAAGCCGTCGCGGTGCATGGTGAGGCGTCCGATGAGCTGGTTGCGCAAGATCAGTTCTCAGTTCTCGGTTCTCAGTTCTCAGTTTTCGGCTCTGCTACTGAGAACTGGGAACTAAATTCAACGCAGGTATTTTTCTTCCAGAATTTTTCGATGGTGGAGCTCGTGACCGGCGGCGATGAAGGCTAGGGCGCGCACGGTCACTTCTTTGTTGGCGGTTACGCCTTGGCGAGTCCAGGCGGCTTCGTCGAGATGACGAAACAGAGAAACGGTGGCGCGGCGGACGGCGATGTAGTCTTCGATCAAGTCGGCCAGGGCAATCTTCGCGAAGGGGCCGTTGCGGATGTAGTCGTCTTGATCGAAGCTTGCGATGGGAGTGTGGTCGCCGCGGGCAATGCACAGGGCGCGGTAGGTCATAATGCGCTCGGTGTCGTTGATGTGGCCGAGGACTTCCTTGACGCTCCATTTTTCGGGCGCATAGCGGAGATCGCCATCGGCTTCGGCGCGACTGGAGAGCAGGAGAAGCATCTGGCGGCGCTGTTCGTCGAATGTGGCGAGAATGTCGTTGCCCGGAACGAGCGATATATATCGGTCGTAGTAGGGAGCGTATTCATTGGGCTGAGGGCGGAAGGAAGCGGAAGTGGGCAAGGTGGTTGCGGATGGAGTCATAAAGTCCTCGATGGAGGGGCACGGATGGCTGCGCTCCTACGGCTCCATACTATCGCGGAATTACCTCATGGCGGGCAAGGTTTACATGGTCGAGGATGCGGGCGCTGGCGCGGTTCTGCCGGGGAACCACGACGGGAACCTTGTTCGAAACTATGAAAATCAATAAGAATGCTGAATTTCCACAGGATATGGAGTTTACTCAGGAGTACAATTCGATTTGGAACCCGAAGTGCGGTGCCGTTTCAGAACGCCATACTAAATGCTTTATTGAAGGAAAGGACCTAGACGACAATGTGGAAGCCAACGAATCAACCTGCGACACCTGGCCGGCCAGCGGAGGCGGAACGTCCGAGCACATCGAGCGCGACTGCGACGACAGCGCCGCTGGTGAGCGAACCCGCTGCCATGCCGCGGCCGGTTGTTACCACTACTTCGGACCAAGCCACGATTGGCAAGTCGTTGGTGATCAAAGGTGAAGTCACCGGTTCCGAGTCTTTATATATCGACGGCCGGGTAGAGGGATCGATCAACCTCTCCGGCAATCGCGTAACCATCGGCCGCAATGGAGTGGTAGCGGCGAACATCAGCGCGCGGGAAATCGTGGTGCTGGGCAAGGTGCGGGGCAACCTGACGGCGAGCGACAGGGTGGATATCCGCAGCGACGGCTCGCTGACCGGCGATGTGGTGGCGGCGCGCATCTCGATTGAAGACGGCGCGTTCTTCAAGGGCGGCATCGACATCCGCAAGGGCGGAAAAGCCGACTCGAAGATCGAAGAAGTGACGAAGAGCGCGACGACTGCGACGCCGGAACCGCCGATAGCGGTGAGAGCGTAAGAGCGCGGTCGTTATTCGCTGTTCGTCGTTCGCCACTCGTCGTTCGCTGTTCGCGGATGGATGCAAGGCGGCAATATGTTTAACGGACGGACCCTTTTTGGGTCCGTTTGTTTTTGTCCGCGGATCGTTGAAGATCCTTGCCTTTTGCAAATATCGGCGGATGATCGGCTTCGTAGAATCGCGGATTGCCGCGTCTTGGCTGCGAGAAACCGAAAAGCGAATAGCGAACGACGAACAGCGAACAGCGCGTTCACGCTACGGATTTTTTTCTACGCAGGTCGGCGGGCAATTCCGAGCCGAGCAACCAGAGACCGGCGGCGACGGCGGCGGCCCAGGTCAGGCTGCCTAACGCTAGCGCCAGGAGATCGGCGCGGCGGCTACCGTTGAGCGCGATGCTGCGCATGACGGCGTAACTCAATCCTCCGGAAACGGCGCCCACCAGCGCAGACTTGCCTAATTCTTTCCAGTTCAAACCGCCGAAGGGCACCATGCCGCGAAAGTGCAGGAGCGCGGCGATGACGACGGCGTTGGCGGCGATGCCAAGGTCGGAGGCGATGGCCAATCCGGGGACGGACATCGTCCGGAAGAACAGCGAGTACATGGGTATGGAAGCGGCGGTGATGATGGTGGTGGCGATCATCGGAGTCAGCGTATTGCCCGAGGCGTAAAACGCGCGCGCGTAGAGTGCCTGACAGGACCAGAGGGCCAGCGAGAGCGAGAAGACGAAAAAGTAGAGGGCGGTGGATTCGGTATCGGCAAAGGTGAAGCGCCCGCGGCGATAGACGAGATCGATGAGCGGGAGGGCAATGGCCATCATCCATCCGGTCATGAGCAGAGACGCCGCCGTGATGCGATAGACGGAAGCGTTGACGGTAGCGGCGAATTCCGTGAACTTCTTCTCTCCCCACAGACGCGAGAAAAAAGGGAGCGACGCTTGGCCGACAGCCTGTCCGAGAATGGCGATGGGCACGGCGAAGAGGCGCTTGGCATAGTTCAGGCGGGCGATGTCGCCGACTCCACTGGAAGCGAAGTAGCGGAGGATCCAATCGTCGGCGGCGACCAGCGAGACGCCCAGCATCAGTGGGATGGAAAGCCGCACCCATTCGCGGAAGGCGGGATTCTTCACGTCGAACGAGGGCCGGTATCCGATGCCGGTCTTGGCCGCGCCGATGGCGGTGATCAGAAACGGCCCGGCAATCATACCGGCGAGCGCGCCGTAGGCCAGCGCGGCGATGCCGAACTGGCGTCCGGCGATGACGCCGCCGGCGATGATGAAGACGTTGTAGATCAACGGGCCCAAAGCGGGCAACAGGAACAAGCGGTGCGAGAGCAGCACCGCCGAAAGCACTGCGCCCACATAAAAGAAGATTTGCGCCGGAAGCAGGATGCGCGTCAGATGCACGCAGAGTTGCATCTGCTCGGGCGTGAAACCGCGGAACATCCAGCCGACGAACTGCGGTGTGAAGACTTCCGCCAGAATCGTGCCGGCGACGAGCGCCGTGGTCATCACGGTGATGATGATGGAAAAGGTCTGCTGCGCATCCCGCTCGCGCTTTTGGGCGAGAAACCGCGTGTAGATCGAGATGAAGGTGATCGAGGCGGAGCCGCCGGCCAGGATGTAGTTGAGCACGTCGGGCAGAGTGAAAGCGGCGACGTAAGTGTCGGTGAGCTTGCCCGCGCCGAAAGCGTAGGCGATGTAGGCTTCGCGGACGTATCCGATCACGCGCGAGAGCGTGATGGTCGTCATCATCAGCAGCGTCGCCGAAAACGCCGTGTGCTGGTGCGATGGGCGGAAGAAGCGTAGGAGACGCATCTCTGGCAGATTAACGCATCTGGCGGCGTTCGTGTGGGGACGGGCGTCTCGCCCGTCCAAGCCGAGCGCGAGCGTGGCAGGGGTGCCCCACCCAAGCTCTGCTTGGGTGGGCGTCGGGCAACGATTCATCACGAATCGGCTGTAAGCCAAATCACAGACCGGCAATGAAATTGCGACTACGCTGAAATTACTGGATTGCGGAACTTTGCCGCACAGATGGGAGTGCGCTGCCGATGCCAATTGTCGATTCGATCAAATCTCTGCTCACCCGCGGACGCCTCAAGTCTATTTCGCTCCCATTGATGAGCGGATTGGCCAGGCTGCACGGACACGGAGTGCAGCGGATATTTGTTGACGACGGAATCTGGATGCACCAAACCTCGCGCGGCTATTTTGCCTATCACCAGCCCTACCTGCGATTGGACCTGTCGTGGCTGGATCAGGTTGCCCGCGAAAATTTCTTGTGGGGATACCGGCCCAAAGCCGGAGACGTCATCATGGACGTGGGCGCGGGTGTGGGCGAGGAAACCTTGACATTTTCCCGGGCGGTGGGCGAACGCGGCAAGGTGATTTGCATCGAAGCTCACCCACGAACCTACCGCTGCCTGGAAAAGCTGGTGCAATACAACCGCTTGGAGAACGTGGTTCCCGTTCATGTGGCAGCGGCCGAACCCGGCTGTTCGGCCGTCACCATCGAGAGTAACAACGAGTATCTGGCGAACCGAATAGGCAGTGCGGGAGTTTCCGTTCCAGCGACCACGATCGACGCCATTCACCGGCAATTGAATCTGGGACGCGTCCATTTTCTGAAGATGAACATCGAAGGAGCGGAGCGGCTCGCCATTCGCGGTATGGCTGCCACTTTGCAGGCGACCGAGGTCCTTTGCGTGTCGTGCCACGACTTTCTGGCGCAGAGCGCCGGCGATGACCGCTTGCGGACCAAGGACACTGTGCGGAATTTCTTGCGGCAGAACGGGCTGGATGGAGTGGAGAGGAATGAACCCGGACTCCCGCCGTATGTGCGGGACCAGTTGTGGGTCCACAACCGGGAACTTATGCAGAAAGTAGCCTGAGGAACCTCTGAATAAGACCTTGCTATCGAAACTATACATGTCGGTAGTGTGGCCCTCAGCGGCTAAAGCCGCATGTTTAGCGGGTCTTAACGGCACGGCTGAAGCCGTGCCCTTTCAAAACCACTGAAAGCTGAACTTAATCAGAGGTTCCCTAACCCACATTTCACACCCGGTGGGCGGAGGTGGGAGCTAGTTGCAGGTTGAAGAAGTGGGAGATTCAGCCGTCAGCCGTCAGTTCAACCCATCCGAGAAACTGGCTGGAGATAAACCAATGGCGAAGAACGTGAATGAGCGGGCAGACTACTTCGCTGGCAATGGTTTTTGATGGGTTGAGACGGAGTATCGTTACAGAAAAAATCCTTCACCAATGGGAAAGTCAAGATCCCCGCACCATAAAAATACTTCATCGTACTTCCATAACTGGGGAAGTCAAAAACCCCACCCTGTCGCAAAAAACGCGACAAGGGTGGGGCACCCGACGTTCACTCTCTCCAAGGAAGTCAAAATCCCCACACGACGTTGACTTCATTTCCCGACGTTGACTTTCGTCCTCTACCAGACGCGACAGGCGTTGACCGGCATCATGGGCTGGCCGGGTTTGCAACCGAAGGCCTGGCCGAACTCGATCATGTTTTGCACAACGCCGTTGGCCCGGAACCGCTGCGGCGAATGCGGATCGGTTTGCACCTGCAGCCGGAGCTGCTCAGGGCGCGTGCTGCCGCACCAGTTCTGCCCGTGACCGAGGAAGAACTGCTGCAATGGAGTGTAGCCGTCTTGCTTGGCGGTGAGGTCGATGCCCTTACGCTTGGCATCGGCGAGAAAGGCGATGTAGGCGAGCCGCAGGCCGCCATTGTCGGCCGTGTTCTCACCGAGAGTCAACTTGCCATTCAACTTTACGTCATCCACTGCGACGAAGTTGCCGTACTCTTTTACTTCGCAGTCGGCTTTCTCTTCGAACTTCTTGGCGTCTTCCGGCGTCCACCAGTCCGAGAGGTTGCCATTGGCGTCAAACTGGCGGCCTTGGTCGTCAAAGCCGTGGGTGAGCTCATGGCCCACAATGCCGCCAATGTGGCCATAGTTCTCGGCGTCGGTGGCATTGCGGTCATACAGCGGAGGCTGCAAGATGCCAGCGGGGAAATTGATGTCGTTCATGCTGGGGTTGTAGTAGGCATTGATGGTAGGAGGACTCATGCCCCATTCGCCGCGATCGACCGGCTGTCCGATCTTGGCGAGTTGGCGGCGATTCTCAAACTCCGCGTCGCGCATCGAGTTGCCGAACGCGTCCTCACGCACGATGGTGAGTTTGGAATAATCGCGCCAGTGGTCGGGATAGCCAATCTTATCGGCGATGGCGTGCAGTTTTTCTTTGGCGCGAACCTTGGTGGCCGCGGTCATCCAATCGAGAGTGTCGAGGTCCTGGTCCATGGCCGCCTCGATGTCATGCACCATCTGAACCGTGGCCTGCTTGCTGGACGGCGGGAACTCCTGCGCGACGTAGACCTGCCCCACAGCTTCGCCTAACGCTGCATCGGTGGCTTGCACGCAACGCTTCCAGCGGGCGCGCTGCTCGGGTTGTCCGCGCAACTTGCGCCCGTAGAAATCGAACACCTCATCCGCAAAGGCCTTGGGCAGCACCAGGCTGTTGGTGGAAGCGATCAATTGCCAGCGCAAATATGTTTTTACTGTGTCCAAATCGGTCGAAGCGAGCAGGGCATTCATGCCCTTGAAGAAGTCGGGGTTGGCGACGTTCAACTCCGAGACGGGCGGAATGCCGGTTGCTTTGAGGAAGCGGACCCAGGCAAAGCCTGGCGCCAAGGTCGCGAGTTGCGATACGGGCATCAAGTGGTAGACATTCTGGGGATCGCGTTGCGAAGTGATATCCATGGAAACCTTGGCCAGCGCGGTCTCGAATTCCATGATCTTTCGCGCATCGGAGGCGGCGTTGGCCTCGGGCTCGCCCATGAGTTTGAGCATGTTAGTGACATGCTGGACGTACTGGGCGCGCGTCTTCTCGGCGACATCTCCGGTGCGGAAGTAGTAATCGCGCTCGGGCAGCCCCAAGCCGCCTTGATCGACAGCCGCAATCTGTTTGCGGGCGTCTTTGAAGTCCTGTTGTTCGCCGAAGTTGAAAAGTGCATTGACATTGATCAACTGATAGTGTGCGAGCAATTCCGTCAGTTCGTCCTTGCTGTGCAAAGCTGCAATGCGGTCGAGCTCGGGTTGCAGGGGTTTGAGCCCGCCTTGGTCGATCGCGTCCGTGGCCATGCAGGAAGCGTAGAGGTCGCCAATTTTCTGTTCGTTCGGAGTGCGCTTCGCCCCACCCGCGGCGGCCTTTTCGAGCATCGAATGCAGCACGGTTTCCGTATAGTCGGCAATGATTGCGCCGCTGCCGTACCCGGAGCGATCGTTGGGAATGGGATACAACTTGTTGAAGTTGCCGCAAGCGTACTGGAAGAAATCGACGCAAGGATCGGCGGTAGTGTCGATCAGACGTGTATCCAAGCCGGGCAGGAGCTGCGGGGCCTTCGCGGAACTAGCGGGAGCGGAGTTCTGCGCCTGGGTTGCCGGCGCCATGCCTATCGCCGATAAAAGTATGAGTACCATCGCTACACACGTGGAAATTCTCTTCATGTCTTTTTCCTTCTGTGCTTATGGTTTGGTGGCGCATCGCTTGGAGAGCGAAGGAAATAGTATACGCGCACGGAGAGACGAGCCTAAGTATGGACGTAAATTGGGGGTGAATGTTAGCGAGTCTAACATTGAGAATGAATCGCGATATGGGGAAAGGCCTTTACCACGGGGGAAAGCTAAGAAATCTCCGAACAAATATCTGGTTCCACCTTACAGCACTATGAATACGCGGTTTTTCGCGGGCGAGGGCGCCCGCGCCACACGAATCGAGTTGCTATAATCCCGGTGTGAATGAACCTGGCTTGACCACGCCACGAAGCGCCGAATTTCGGCAGGCTGCGCGCGTCCACGGAAGTATCCTGGCTGCCGCCGAGAAGCGGGCGCTGGTCTGGATGGCTGAACGCATGCCCGCGTGGGTCAATTCCGACCATCTGACCCTTCTCGGCTTTGCCGCTCAAATCGCGACTGGCGTATGCTATGCCCTCGCTGCCCACGATCGTCGTATGCTGCTCGCCGCCATTGTTTGTCTCGCGGTGAACTGGTTTGGCGACAGTCTGGATGGAACTTTGGCGCGGGTGCGGCAGCGGCAGAGACCGCGTTACGGGTATTACGTGGACCACATCGCCGATTCCATCGGCACGGTGGCGATGATGGGCGGGCTGGCGCTTTCCGGCTATATGGATCCGGCGATTGCGATTGGGTTGCTGATTGCGTTTCTGTTGCTTGCTATCCAGTCGTATCTGGCGACTTACGCGCTCGGCGAGTTTCATCTTTCGATGTGGCGCTTCGGCCCGACCGAGTTGCGCATTCTGCTGGCGGTGGGCAATCTGGCGCTGTTCCGGTGGGCATGGGTGATTCACGGGCGCTTCCGGCTGTTCGACGTTGGCGGCGCGATTGGATTGGCCGGAATGCTGACGATGCTGATTGTCGTCAGCGTGAAGAACACGGTGCGGCTTTATCGGGAAGAGAGGATTGGATGAGGAGTTCGTGTAGGGACGGGCGCCCTCGCCCGTCCAGGCCGAGCGAAGCTCGGCAGCGCTTTCTGCGCCGGTTTGGAGACGCCAGCTTCTGCCAAGCGGGGATGAATTGCCGTTCGACCCCGCTTTTCCGCCGAATACTGCGGTAGGTTAGGCATTGGGCACGGTGGGGTGATGAAATAATGAAATTGAGGCTGGTCAATTTTCGATGACAAGTTCGGTGACAACTTCGACAACAACTAGGCAAGCGGCATGGCGGCGCAGATTCAGGGTGGCGGAGCGGAACGCGCATGGATGGTGGCAAATCCTGAAGGCTGTGGCGTCGACGGAGCATCCGTTGCTGGCGCATTTGATTCCGATGCGGCGCTGCAATTTGGCCTGCACGTACTGCAACGAGTTCGATAAAGTATCGAATCCGGTGCCGATCAAGCTGATGTTGCGGCGGGTGGATTTGCTGGGCGAGCTGGGCACATCGGTGGTCACGATCAGCGGCGGCGAACCGCTGCTGCATCCGGAACTGGACGACATTATCCACCACATGCGGCGGCGCAGGATCGTTTCGGGGCTGATCACGAATGGATATTTGCTGACGGCGGAGCGCATCGAGCGGCTGAACCGCGCGGGGCTGGAGTGGTTGCAGATTTCGATCGACAACGTGAATCCCGACGAGGTGTCGAAAAAAAGTTTGAAAGTACTCGACCGGAAACTGCAACTGCTGGCCGAACACGCGGAATTTCACGTGAACATCAATTCGGTGGTGGGCGGAGGAGTGAGCCATCCGCAGGACGCGCTGACCATCGGAAAGCGCGCGCTGGAGTTGGGATTCAGCTCGACGGTGGGAATCATTCACGACGGCTCGGGGCAGGTGCAACCGTTGAACGACGAAGAGCGGCGCGTGTATCACGAGATGAAGGACCTCGAGAAGCGCAGCTTCACGCGGGTGAATGCGTTTCAGGACAACATTGCGCTGGGGCGGCCGAACCAGTGGCGGTGCCGTGCGGGGGCGCGCTATTTATATATTTGCGAGGACGGGCTGGTGCATTACTGCTCGCAGCGGCGGGGGTATCCGGGGGTTCCGCTGGAGAAATACACGCTAGCCGATGTGCGGCGGGAATTTCTGACGGAGAAGGCGTGCGCGCCGCATTGCACGGTATCGTGCGTGCACCAGGTATCGGCGCTGGATGCGTGGCGCGGGCCGCAACGTGTGGCGGCAGCCGAGGCGGCGAGCGGGCTGGTGCGGATTGAGTAGCTGGCAGTTCTCAGTTCCCGGTTCTCAGTTTCCAGTTTCCAGTTCTCAGTTCTCAGTTCTCAGTTCCCAATCCCCAATTCCCAGTAACTCCCGAGGGTTGAACGGCGAATTCCCCAAGATCGAATTTTGCAAATCTTAAAAGCGAGGAGATATAGGGGCAAACTGCGGTCGAATTCTGAGAACTGAGAACTGAGAACTGGGAACTGTTTTTAGAACGTTGTGGCGACGGTGAAGCGGAAGGTTTTTCGCGGTTCGCGGAGCCTGTATTGGGAACCGAGGGTCGATTGCGCCACGCCATAGGTGTACTTGGCGGCGTCATAGTACTCGTTATACGGAAACATTGAACGTGTGAATTGGATGGGCGGCGAGGCGCTGCTGTCGAGGCGCAGGGCGTTGTAGGCATAGTAGATGCGGAAGGGCGCATTGAGGACCGGGAGCATGGTCTGCAATTCGATGCCGGTGGACATGCGCGGAACCCAGTTGGTGCCGGGGACGGGTTTGAGATATTGCGAGAATCCCGGAATCTTTGCCCCGCCCTGGCAAGAGTAACCGGTAGACGCATCCAGAAGCGGGCAGCCGAAATATGTGTTTTGCAGGGTATTGAACTGGACCTGGTTGATCTGCAACTGCGAGGTGCGGAGGATGGGATCGGTGCCCATATCGACAAAGGGGGCGATGGCGACGGGGCCGGCGATGGCGATGCGGTATTCAAAGTTGCCGTGGAGGCTGAGGTCGCCGCCGGGAGTAACGATTTGCTGGTAGGGGAGCGGGATATTGAAGCAGTTGGCGGTGCATGACGACCCCGATGAGACCACGGGAAAGTTCGGATTGGCGGGAACGAGCGATCCGTCGGGGTTCCGGAGGGGCACGTTCTGGACGCTGGGCAGGTAGGCGAGGGGAGAAACCATGCGCATGTCGAAACCGCGCAAATCGTTTTCGCCGCCGAGGTAGGAGCGTTCAAAGGGCGGGGCAACGACTCCGCCAAAGCCCGAGATAAACGAAGCCTGAAGGTTGTAGCCGACGGCGTTACGGCGTTTCTGGACGGGGAAAAACTGCTTGAATTGGACGATGGGGCGGATGGTGTGGACGGTGCCGCCGAGGCCGGCGAACTCGCCGCCGATAAAGAGGCTCTTGCCATGGTGGGGCGCGTAGGGTGAATCGAGGGAGTTGATGGTGAAACTGGGGGTGATCTTGCTGGTAATGATGCCGTTGAGCGCGTTGGGGCCGGTGATGCCGCGGAAGTTAAGGTTTTCGAACAAGATCTTGGAGGCGTTGCTGACGGCGACCAGCGAGGAGCGGTCGAAGGAGTAGGCGATGCCCAAACGCTTGAAGGAGCGGTGCAGCGGATAGCTTACGCTCACCATCGCGCCGGTGCTGGATTGCGAGTAGTTCTGCAGGTTCTGCTGATAGACCGAGGGCAGGTTGAGGTTCTGTCCGGTGGCAATGGCATACTGGCGAGCCTGGTCGTAGTTGGTCTTGCGCATGTAGACGTTGAAGCCGGCCTGGATGGGGCGGTCGAACAAGTAGGGCTCGGTGAATCCGAAGACGAGATCGCGCTGGCGGCTGCCGAGGCTGGCCTGCACGGAGAGCGTCTCGCCTAATCCAAGGAAGTTGTTGGTGGCGTAGTTGATGCCGACAAAGGCGCCGGCGAGGCCGCTGACGCCGCCTTGCAGTCCGATGCTGTTCTTGCCTTTTTCCTTGACCTTGAGGGTGAGATCGACGGTGCCGGCCTTTTCATCGAGGTGGCGCTCGGTGGTATTGGGATCGTCGGGCTTGAGCTGCTCGAAATAGCCGAGCTGGTTGAGGCGCAGGAGGCTGAGTTCCCAATAACGCGAGTTGTAGATCTGCCCTTCTTCGAGGGCGACTTCGCGGCGGATGACTTTGTCGCGGGTGGTGGTGTTGCCCTGGAACTCGATGCGGCGGACGTAGAACTGCTTGCCTTCGTCGACGTCGATTTCCAGATTCACGGTCTTCTTCTCGTCGTCGAAATGGGTGTCGGGGACGGAAGTGAAGTTAATGTAGCCGGCCTCGCCGTAGGCTTTTTCCAAGTTCTTAAGGCCCTTGGCGACTTTGTCGCGGCTGAAAATTTCGCCGTCCTTTATCGGGAAAAGGTTGCGTAGGGCGGCAGTGTTCTGGATGGCTTTGTTGTTCTTGAAGGTGATGGTGCCAAGGCGGTAGCGATCGCCCTCCTCGATGGGCATGGTGATATCGACGGACTTACCAACCCCGGACTGGAGCAGAGGGACGTGCAGGCCGGTGTGTCCGGTGTCGTGGATTTCGGTTTTGGGGTCGTCGACCAGGACCTTGAAGTAGCCGCGGTTCTGGAACTCGGCGCGGACGCGTTCGGTATCCTCTTCAAGTTTGGTGGCGTCGTAAGTCTTGGCGAAGAGGTTTTCCAGGAAGATGGAGTGCGGGATGCCAATAGGCTTGAGGTTCTTCATGGACGCGCGCAGGGTGCGGTCGTTGATATGCCGGTTGCCGCGGAAGCGGATGCGTCCGACCTTGACCTTGGGACCTTCTTTAATGACGAAGGTGATGGCGACGGCAGAGGGCGGAATGGGGCGGACTTCGGTGCGGAGGGTGGCGAACTGACGGCCGTGCTCGGAGAGCAGTTCCTTCAGGACAACTTCGGCTTTCTTGACCTTGGTGGGATCGTACTGGCTCTCGGGCGTGAGACCGACCTTGCGCTCCTTGAAGCGGTCGAGCACGTCGCTGGTAGTGACCGCGCTCAGGCCGGTGTAGTTGATCTCGCGGATGGTGGGGCGCTCTTTGACGTAGATGTGGAGGATCCAGCCTTTGGCGTTTTGTTCGCGCTCGAAACGGATGTCCTCAAAATAATTGGAGTTCCAGAGAGAGTTGAAGTCGCGCTCGACGGCGGCCTGGTCGTAGACGTCGCCGGCCTTGGTGAAAATGCGGGCCTTGATCGTATCGACCGGAATGCGGTGGTTGCCGTGGACTTTGATTTCGACGATGAGGTCCTGCTGGGCGAAGACGGGGGCGGCCAGGAAGACAAGCGCGAGCAGAACGAGGAGGCGATTCAAGACGGAGATGCGGCTCCAAGCTCCTGTGGAGAAAGAAGATGGAGGCCAGGATGAGACTTCCCGCGGGCCAAAATCGTGGCCGGATCGCGGGGCCCGCACAGGGATAGCATGATGACGGCGATGAATCGCAACTACCTCGAAAAACTAGAGTCGGGAAAACGGTAATTATACGGTAGAGAGTGAGAACCGTCCAAGCGGGAGAAAATCGCTTTTGGCTTTTGGCTCGTCGCGCTTCGCTTTTCGCTCTTCGCTAAAGCGCCAAGATGCAAAAGTGGCTGTTTGTCTCGATTCCTCCAGAAAAGTCACGCCTGAAAAAGTCCACCTCAACAGAGACGGGAATGGGCGGCGGCGCGTTGCCTGGGCGGGAGATTTTTTCTGAGATCGAGCCGACGATATTGATGTGGCGCTGGAGCCGGACGCGCATCATCTCGAGATTACAAAGTCAAACGATCCGTTCTTGCGACGTCAATCGGGCCGCGACCCTGCGAGCGCTGAACGTCAAAATAGAGCCAGCGACTTCGGGTTGGAAGTCCGTGAAGCCTGAAGCGGTCAAGTACCGCTCCATCTCGGAAAGCTCGAATGCATGAAGGCCCTGCCTGCGGCTCCATTCCCGCCCACGGCGAAACTTTAAGAGGCCACCATCGCCTACGCCGAAAGTAAAGACGGAGAGAATTGCCGCTGGCATCATGACGCGAGCCATTTCGCGCAGAGCAATCACGGTGTCTGTAAAGAGATGAAGCGAGCCACAACAGAGGGCGGCGTCGAACAGGCCATCTCCAAATGGAAGGGCTTCCACTCTCGCGCGGGCGAAGTGCATGTGGGGGTTGCCTTCCGCGGCAATGTAAACTGCGCCTTGCCGAAGCATCCCCAGGGAAACGTCGATTCCAAAGACTTCTTTCGACGGGGACGCAATCCGTCGGCCATAGGTGCCGGGGCCGCAGGCGATATCCAGCACGCGGCCGTTGGCCGACTGGACTTTCTGGGTCACTGTAGCGATTAGCTGAGTAAGCGATGGACTGCGCAATCCACCGTAGAGATTGAGGACGAGCGGATACCATAACTTCGATTCGTAAATGCCCGCCATCCGATCTATGAAACGCATTCGCCTCAATTCGGGGTCTGCACTGCGCGACAGTTCTTCAAGAAGGAAGTCGGGGATGCCCTCTTTGATCGGGAAGGTTTGGGAGCAGGGGACACAGATCAGCGCGCTGTCTTGTTGGCGCAAAAGACGCTTGCAAACGGGGCACGCGTAAATTCCGAGATCGCCAGTTGTAGTATTGCCTACGATCATCATTAAGACTTCTCAGAAAAGTTGCGCAAAATTCCGTCACTTACGTTATGCCGCGTCGACCACGGCCGATGAGAGCGAGCAGACGCGGCAAGCCGCGTCTCTACAGGGAATTTACTTGAATTCCAGGACTTCTTTTTCTTTGGCCTTGCTCATCTCTTCCATTTTTTTGATTTCGTCGTCGGTGAGCTTCTGGATTTCGTCGAGGGCGCGCTTCTCGTCGTCTTCGGCGATTTTCTTGTCTTTCATCGCCTTCTTGATGGCCTCGTTGCCGTCGCGTCGCACATTTCGTATCGCCGTCCGGTGCTCTTCGAGGATGCGGTGCAGGTGCTTGACCATATCCTTGCGGCGCTCTTCGGTGAGGGCGGGCACGGGGACGCGTACCAGCTTGCCGTCGTTCATTGGGTTGAGGCCGAGGTCGGCGCTGCGGATGGCCTTTTCTATGGCGCCCATTTGCGAGGGATCGAAGGGCTGCACCGTGATCATCTGGGGCTCGGGCGCGTGGATCTGCGCGATTTGGTTGAGCGGCATCTGCGAGCCGTAGTAATCGACCGAAACGGTATCGAGCATGTGCACGTTGGCGCGCCCGGTGCGGGTGGCGGCCATTTCGCGGCGGAAGTCTTCCACCGCTTTATCCATGCGCGTTTTGAGGGTTGCGTAAACTTCTTTCAGGGCGGGATGCGCCATAGCTTGGGGCTCCTAGGATGAACAGGGATTAAACGCTCGATTATAGAGGAAGTCAAAAGGCAAAAGTCAAATTGAAGAAGTAACCTGCTCGAACTTCTTCAATTTGACTTTTGACTTCCGCTATGCGCTGACGCGCGAGCCGATTTTTTCGCCGAGGACGACGCGGCGGATATTGCCGTGGTGGTTTAGGTTGAAGACGATGATGGGCAGGTCGTTGTCTTTACATAAAGAAATGGCGGTCGAATCCATCACCTTCAGGCCGAGCTTGAGAACGTCCATGTAAGTGAGCGTGGCAAATTTTTTGGCGTTGGGCACCTTCATGGGATCGGCGTCGTAGATGCCGTCTACCTTGGTGGCTTTGAGTATGGCGTCGGCCTTGATTTCCATGGCGCGCAGCGAAGCGGCCGTGTCGGTCGAGAAATACGGGTTGCCGGTGCCGCCGGCGAAGATGACGACGCGCCCTTTTTCGAGGTGGCGGATGGCGCGGCGGCGAATGAAGGGCTCGGCGACTTGGTTCATCTCGATGGCCGACTGCACGCGGGTGTAAACGTTCTGTTTTTCGAGCGCGTCCTGGAGCGCCAGCCCGTTGATGACGGTGGCCAGCATGCCCATGTGATCGGCGGAGACGCGGTCCATGTCTTTGGCCTGGTCGGCAACGCCGCGGAAGAAATTGCCTCCGCCGACGACAATGGCCAGTTGGATGCCAAGACTGTGCACGTCGGCGAGCTCAGCCGCGATTTCATGAATGCGTTTGGTATCGACGCCGAAGCCTTGATCGGCTGCGAGGGCTTCGCCGGAAAGTTTTAGCAGGACGCGTTTGAAGATGGGAGTCGGCATGAAAGTTCTCAGTTCTCAGTTCTCGGTTCTCAGTAGTCGTCTGGCAAACGCAAATGCACAGGTACTTCCCCCTCGGCTACGCTCGGGCTCAGGATTGCAGCGTCGGGTAGATCAAGGACAGCGGGGGAGTGCTGAGACATGATCGTGAAAAAATCATCATGCCTGGACAGCTTTCTTCGCGGTAATACGCGACCAGGGCCACGACCATCAAGATCAGGGATGGGCTTTTAATTCTGCTGTCGAGTAAGCTCATCTCCTGATTCGCGCCGACGCCAAAGGCGCTCTCCTCTACTCCATACAACAGAATCGCCAGTAAGTTTGCCGAAGGCGGCAAGCACTTTCTTGTCGATGCAGGCATTGCCTGAATCGTTTTCGTAGGTGAAACGATCACCGAAGAGATCAGCGATGTTGGACGCGGCATCATCTTGATATAAGACGCCATCTTGCTTCTCTAGTTCCTTGAGCATCCAAGCCGCCACAGTGTCAGCCGTGGCGGTTGTTTGGTCAGGAAGTTTGTTCTTCCTCTGCATCATCCTTCACCAAGACCAGCGTTTCCGATGCGAAGAGGCCGGTTTCGAGCTTCTTTCCTGAAAACCACTGACATTGCACTTGCCAATCCCGATTCCCCAAGCCGACCTCGAAGCTGGACTCAACATGATCTTTCACGGCCATGACGGGGCCACCCACATTCAACTTGACTTTTGCCCCTTTGTGAAATTGTTTCTTGACTGCCTCCCATGCCTCTAACTCTTTGTTTACGTATTTCGCCAAAGTTGACCCCCACCCTAATGACTTGATTTTGTTTAGCCGAGTACGTCCCGCGGTTCGCGTTACGGCTATCAAACAATGAGACAAACCATAAGAATTCTACTCTCCCAGCCGAGAGGTATGGGAGAGTAAAATTCAAAAGGGGCGCCGCAATGCCCCTGAATGATTCGGCTGCTACTTGGCAACCGGAGCAGGAGCCTCGCCGCCCGCGTCTGGCTTGGTGCTGACGAAGGCAACAGTCGCGCTGGCGTCGCCGACTTTGAAGCGGGCGTAGCGGCGGACGGCGATGTTCTCGCCGAGCTTGCCCACCTTGGCGGCAATGAGCTGCGCGATGCTGATGGTCTGGTCCTTGATGAAGGACTGCTCGAGCAGGCAGACTTCTTCGTAGAATTTTCCCATCTTGCCGGCGACCATCTTCTCGGCGATGTTGGCGGGCTTGCCGCTGGCGATGGCTTGGGCGAGGAAAATGTCTTTCTCGCGCGCAAAAGCTTCCGGCGTGACGTCCTCTTTGCGGACATACTTCGGATCGCTGGCCGCGATGTGCATGGCGATGTCGTGGGTCAACTCTTTGAAGTCCTCGGTGCGGGCGACGAAATCGCTTTCGCAGTTGACCTCAAGCAGCACGCCGATTTTGCCTCCGGCGTGAATGTAGCTGGCGATGGAGCCTTCACTGGTGGCGCGGGTGGCTTTCTTGGCGGCCACCGACACGCCCTTCTTGCGCAACACGATGATGGCCTGTTCCATGTCGCCTTTGGCTTCGGTCAGGGCGTGTTTGCAATCCATCATGGGCGCTCCGGTTTTTTCGCGGAGCTCTTTCACTTGTGCAGCGGTTATGTTTGCCATAGTCGTACTCATTAGGAATTCTTCCTTCAATGGGAACTTGCTCTTATAAAACTCGACCCGCGCACAGTCGGGCTGCGCGGGTCAGAACTGGCGCTTTCAGACTCTAAGCCCGGCCCCTAAAGGGGCGCCTAATTTCGAAGGTCTTACGGTATCGCTAAAGCGATACCCTGATACGAAACTCTCGGACTAGAAGCGCCGTGTTTCGGCCTGCAACTCGTCCATGTCTTCGGTGGCGGCGGAGGGACGCTTGCGCGTGCCCTTGCCCAAAACGTCTTCCATGCGAATTTCTTCGCCTTCGGGGGCCGCAACGGACGCGGCGATTTCTCCGTCGGCCACGGCTTCGGCCAGCAGTTCCTCGGCGACCGGGGCGGCAACCTCCGGCGCGGGCTCGGCCGCCGCCTGAATGTCCGCCGTTTGCTTGTCGTCGCGGGCATGAACGCCCTCGGCGATCGACTCGGAAATTTTCGAGGTAAACAGCCGGATCGCGCGCAGGGCGTCGTCGTTGCCCGGGACCACGTAATCGACTTCGCTGGGGTCGCAGTTGGTATCGACCACAGCGACCACGGGGATGCCGAGCTTGCGCGCTTCGCGCACCGCGATTTGCTCTTTATTCGAATCGACGACGAAGATCGCATCGGGCAACCGCGTCATATTCTTAATGCCGGCGAGGTTCGCCTGAAGATGCTTGCGCTCGCGCTCGAGCTTGATCACTTCCTTCTTTGGAAGCAGATCGTAACGGCCATCGGTGGCCATGTCGTCGAGTTCCTTGAGCCGCTTGACGGATTTCTGCACGGTGACCCAGTTGGTGAGCAGGCCGCCCAGCCAGCGCTGGTTGACGTAGAACATGCCGCAACGCTGCGCCTCTTCGGCAATGGCATCCTGCGCCTGGCGCTTGGTACCGACGAAGAGGACGATGCGGCCATCGGCGGCCAGGTCCTGCACAAATTTCGACGCTTCCTTGAACATCTTCAGCGTCTTCTGAAGATCGATAATGTAAATGCCGTTGCGCTCGCCAAAGATAAACTCCTTCATCTTCGGGTTCCACCGCTTCGTCTGGTGCCCGAAGTGAACGCCGGCTTCGAGCAACTCCTTCATCGTAATGTTTGCCAATGAACCTCCTCAGTTGGTCTGCATCCGGACACTCACAGGCCCCGGATTGCCATTCCCGTCCACCCCGCCTCAGGGGAGGTGGGGGGATGAATTTTTACGCCTTACTTGTAGAGACGCGGCTTGCCGCATCTCCGTTCGCAATAGGAGACGGGGCAAGCCCCGTCTCTACACTTGTTACCGCTTCGAGAACTGGAAGCGCTTGCGCGCGCCCTTCTGGCCGTACTTTTTGCGCTCTTTGGCGCGCGGGTCGCGAGTCACCATGCCTTCGGCCTTGAGCTGCTTGCGCAGTTCCGCGTTGAAGAGCATTAGGGCGCGGGTGATGCCGAGGCGCACGGCATCGGCTTGCCCGGCGACCCCGCCGCCGCACACGTTGGCCAACACGTTGAAGGTGGCAGAGGTGTCGGTGGAGACCAGCGGGCGCTTCGCGGCTATCCGCTGCGAGGGCGTCACGAAGTATTCATCGAACGCTTTGCCGTTGACCTTGAACTCGCCGCTGCCAGGACGAAGAAAAACCCGCGCGATCGCCGTCTTGCGGCGTCCGGTTCCGTAGTATTGCACTAATTCAGCCATGTAAGCCCTCAGCACTCAGCCGTCAGCCTTCAGCCAACCCTGTGCTTTATCGCCTTTCAAAGTATTGCTCTTGCCGGTCTTCCTGAGATCTGAGACCTAAGACCCGACACCTGAGACCTTGCCCTACGCAAACACCTTGGCTTCCGGCTTCTGCGCCTCATGCGGGTGCTTGTCGCCGCGGTACACCTTCAGCTTGGTAAACATCTGCTTGCCCAGCTTGTTCTTGGGCAACATGCGCGACACGGCGTCTTCAATGACCAGTTCTGGCTTGCGGACCATGCGCTTCTTCATATCTTCCGAGCGCAATCCGCCGGGATAGCCGGTATAGCGTTGATAGAGCTTTTGATCGGCCTTCATGCCGGTGATCTTGATCTTGTCGGCGTTGATGACGATCACGTGGTCGCCGGTATCGATAAACGGCGTGTATTTGGGGTTCTCTTTGCCGATCAAAATGCGGGCCACGCGCGAGGCCAGCCGCCCGAGCGGAAGTCCGCTCGCATCCACCACAAACCACTTGCGCGCAATATCTCCCTCTTTGGGGAAATAGGTTGACATCGGAAATCTCCCAGAGCTTAAAGAACGCTATTATTGAAGACCGCTGAGTGCCCTAAGCAATATCTATCCACGCAGAACGCGCGCTAGGTGTTCCAGGCGGGCAGCCGCAGGACTTCCACATCTACTACCAAAGACCTTAAGAATAGCCCAGCGCGAATACGCTTGTCAACGCAGAGTCTTGCGTGCGCCTCAAGCGTTCAAATTCAATTTTAAGCTGCAATCTCCAGCTTGTACACAAACCAGAACCACGGAGGCACAGAGACACGGAGAAAGACTTTTTCATTGGCTCCTTGTCGAGTCGCAACCACCTTACAAGGGGCCAGATCGTGAACTCGCCTTCCTCCGTACCTCCGTGGTGGATGCCGTTCGGTGTCGGGATCCGCTAGCTGGCTCCCCTCTGTCACAAACGGAGAGTGATGGCTATCACCACGCCCCGGCCGCTTCTCGCGGCAACATGGTCGCTTGGGTTGTTTGACGACCCGTACACCCGAGTAAGCTGCGGAGCTTCGCTTCGCTGGGCGGACGAGGGCGTCCGCCCTACACAATCAGGCGAGGTTTTTTCGTGGCCATCCTAGTCGTCGGCGGAGCGGGCTACATCGGCAGCCATACGGCGCGCGCGCTGCGGCGTTCCGGTTATGAGGCCGTGCTCTATGACAATCTCTCCACCGGCTTCCGCCGCTTGGCGCAAGGCTTCGAACTGGTCGAGGGCGACATCGCCGACGAGGCCACGCTCCGGCCCGCGCTCGCGCGCGTGGACGCGGTCCTGCATTTTGCCGCCCACGCCTACGTGGGAGAATCGGTCGCGCACCCGCGCAAGTATTTCCGCAACAACGTTGCAGCGGCGCTCAGCCTGCTAAACTCCGCGCTCGACGCCGGTATCCGCCGCTTCGTGTTTTCTTCCAGTTGCGCCGTGTATGGCGTCCCCGCGCAGATTCCGATCTCCGAGCAGACGCCGCGCCAGCCGGTCAATCCCTACGGCGCGTCGAAACTTTTTTTCGAAAACGCGCTCGAAGCCTACGGCCGCGCTTACGGATTGCGTTCGGTGAGCCTGCGCTATTTCAACGCGGCCGGAGCCGATGAGATCGCCAATGATAGTTCCGAAGAACGTGCCGAAGAACGTGTCGAAAAACGTGCCGAAGAAACCGCCGACGATAGTGCCGCCATTGGCGAGATGCACAATCCGGAAACTCACCTGATCCCGCTGGCCCTCGCCGCCTCCACCGCGAACGGGCGCGAGCTGCAAATTTACGGCTCCGACTACCCGACCCCGGACGGCACCTGCATCCGCGACTACATTCACGTCAGCGATCTCGCCGAAGCGCACGTGCTCGCGTTGCAATACCTTGAAGCACAGCACCAGGAAAAAACTAGCCCCGAAAAAAACGGCCACTCGCTCGCCGTGAATCTGGGAACAGGCCAAGGACATTCCGTTTTCCAAATCATTCAGGCGGTGGAAAAGGCCACTGGACGCCCAGTTCGGCGCAAGATCGCACCGCGCCGCGCAGGCGATCCTCCAGTTCTAGTGGCCGACCCAGCGAAGGCTCAAAGCGTGCTGGGATGGACCGCGAAACGCGACCTCGTCAACATTGTGTCGAGCGCGTGGGCTTGGATGCGGAGTTCGGCTGGATCGTGAGAACGGCAGCCGGATGACACCACCTCGGAATGGTGCAATGTTTTGCTCGGGTCGAGAAGGGAAGACCCCATCCGCTGGCGCGTCGCGTGCGATTCAAAGTCGTTGGCCGTACGGGCGAATGCGGCAACCGGAGCGGGATCTCGCTGAAAATATTTTTTTTCAAATCGATAAAAAACGCTTGACTTACCCATAGTGCGAGACTAATATGCGGCAACTGAATTTGTCGGCAGGATGGCTGGTAATGCAATTCTTTGCACTGCAAGTTCGTTGCCTACCCAAGCTGATTTATCGGACGATCCCTCGTCCGATGAGCTGAGGCTGACTTAGCTCACATCTTTGTGACGCTGGCATCTGAGTTTTGGGAAGCCTAACCCGCCTCAGTCACCCGGGACAGAAACGACCTCTCTCCCCTGGTACGGGTGTGTCTAGGTTTCACGCGAAGCGCCAGTGTCGTCTTCCGGCGATCGAGACTTCTTCGGCCCGACGAGGCTCGGCGGATCCGGTTGCGAAACGCCAACCGTAACGGGAGCAGAATCCATGCTCCGGAAAGGTAGTTGACCAATGCACTCTCAGGGAAATCGAAATACTATGAAAGTAGTTGCGATTCTTGCTGTGGTAGTCCTATTGACGGTGGGCGCGTGGGCGCAAACCGGCACTGTGCTGTACAGCTTCACCGGCAAGCCAGACGGAGCCAATCCACATTCCAGTCTGGTGCTCGATCCAAAAGGCAATCTATTCGGCACCACCAACTCAGGCGGAGCGTATGGACAGGGTTCGGTTTATGAACTTACGCCCAATGCAAGCGGCGGCTGGACGGAGAGCGTGATCTATAGTTTTAACTACGGCGCGGGCGGCTATCTGCCCAGTTCCAACGTGATTCGCGACACGAAGGGCAACCTCTACTCAACCGTCTTCTACGGCGGGGACTACGGGGCCGGTGCCGTGTTCGAGTTGACTCGTAACAGGAAAACTGGTGTCTGGACGGAACAAGTGCTCTATAGCTTCCAAGGGTTCCCTAACGACGGTGGACAACCCTCGAGCGGCCTCATCTTCGACAAAGCCGGCAATCTCTACGGAGTCACCGGGGTGGATGGAGCCTATGGACAGGGCGTGGTCTACGAGTTGAGTCCCAACGGAAGCGGTGGCTGGACGGAGACGGTGTTACATAATTTCATCAGTGAAGACCCCCAAGACGGGGAAAGCCCCACCGGTTCGCTGGTCAGGGACGCGGAAGGCAACCTTTACGGTACGACCATTCAGGGCGGCGCTGCGAGCCTGGGCACCATCTATGAGCTCTCGCCCGATGGAAGTGGCGGCTGGACAGAAAGCCTCCTGTACAGCTTTCTCGGTGGCCAAGATGGAGCAAACCCCGTGAATTGCACCTTGCTCTTGAGGGGCACTTCTCTTTATGGCACTACCTATAGCGGCGGATCCGCCAACGATGGCATCATCTTCAAGTTGACCTATTCGAAGAAAAAAGCCCAGTGGCAGGAATCGGTGCTCTACACCTTCCCGGGAGGAGCGAACGGCGCAGCTCCGTACGCCGGTCTGATCGACGATCCTGAGGGAAATCTCTACGGCACGACCACCACCGGCGTTTATGGTGAGGGCGGGCCCGTTTTCGAATTGGTGAAGGGTCCCAAGAATACCTGGACCGAACAAGTGCTCTATACGGATTTTAGAGGGTCGTACGCCGGCCTGGTGCGCGACAAAGCAGGCAATTTGTACGGGACGTCCGAGTTTTACGGCCCTGACTTCGATGGAGCCGTCTTCGAAGTCACGCCGTAATCTCGTCGCCAGAAATCAAGTTGAGCACATAACCAAGCCACGTTCAGCAATCAGCAATGAACGTGGCTTTTTTGCACTTTACAAATCGCTAGTTACAAATTCTTTCCTGATCCTCTCCCAAGTCACGTCCAGCGCCTCGGGCAGCACTCTGGTTTCGCCGATGACGCTGGCGAAATTCGCGTCGGCAATCCAGCGCGGCAGAACGTGCATGTGGATGTGTCCGGCCACGCCGGCGCCGGCGGCTTGTCCGATATTCATGCCGAGATTGATGCCGTCGGGACGATAGAGAGTTCGTAGCACCGCCTCCATGCGTTGCGTAAGCGCCATCATTTCCTGCGCCGCATCGGTGGGAAGTTTTTGTAACTCGTCCAAGTGTGCGTAAGGCACGACCATCACATGCCCATTCGTATAGGGATAAGTATTGAGAATGACGTAGCAATGCTCGCCGCGGTGGACGATGCGCGCTGGTTCGTCGTTTTCTGTGGGAGCGTCGCAGAAGATGCAGCCCGGCTTCCGATCGGCGCCGGTGACATACGCGTAACGCCACGGGGTCCAGAGATAATCCATGGGCCGAGGGTAGCAGAAACGGCCCGCGTCGGGCCAATGGCGTTGTTCACCTGCTGTTTTTACCTACGATGCCCTGCGTAAACCTGCTCACGAAAACGCTATAATGCCGTCCAAATCTTTTTATCGACCGGAGACAGGCATGAAAATTTTGATGGTCCTCTTTTTCGCCATGTTGACAATTCCGTTTGCCGTGGCGCAGCAAAACCAAGCACAGGACACGACGTCGGAGAACGCCAAGCAGATCGCGCCCAAAAAAGATAAAAAGCAAGCAACGCAGGCAAGCACCGCGACTCCGGACAAGTCCGCGGAAAGCGGCAAGCCCGCCGAGCCGCCCAAACCCGATGCCAGCGAAGCTACCGACAAGGAAGAACATTACGATGTGGCGGAAGTTCCGCCCGTCGTCACGCACCACCAGATCGCGCTGAACGGCAAGACGCTCAACTACACGGCGACCGCCGGCAGGCTTCCCCTCAAGCGCGGCGACGGCAAAACGGAAGCCGAAATGTTTTTCGTCGCCTACACGCTCGATGGACAGGATGCGGCAAAACGTCCGCTGACGTTCGCGTTTAACGGTGGTCCCGGCTCCGCTTCGGTGTGGTTGCACATGGGCGCACTCGGCCCCAAGCGCGTGGTGCTGCAACCGAACGGCTTCATGCCGGCAGCGCCCTATCGTCTGGAGGACAATCCCGACACGCTGCTCGATCGCAGCGACATCGTCATGGTGGATGCCATGTCCACCGGTTATTCGCGCGCCGCGACCGCCGAACTCACCAAACAGTTTCTGGGACTGAAGGGCGACGTGCAAGCCTTCGGGGAATTCATCCGCCTCTACCTCTCACGCTACGATCGTTGGAATTCTCCGCTTTTCCTGCTGGGGGAAAGCTACGGCACGACGCGGGCCGCCGGGTTGGCCGACTATTTGGCCGACCATGGCATCGCTTTCAACGGCGTGACCCTGCTCTCGATGGTCGTGGATTTCCAGACGCTCGGCTGGAACCGGTCGAACGATCTGCCTTTTCAGCTACTGGTGCCGACCTTCAACATGATCGCCGGCTATCATCACAAGCTCTCCGCCGATCTTACGCAGGATGTGGCGAAAACTCGCGAGGAAGTCGTGCGCTGGGCGAACAACGATTACGCGCTCGCTCTCGGCAAAGGCGACGCCCTCACGCCCGAAGAACACCGCAAGATTGTCGAGCAACTCTCGCGCTACATCGGGCTGCGCCCGGAAGTGATCGAAGCCAATAACCTGCGTATCGACGTTCCTACGTTCACGTACGAACTGCTGCTCGATCGGAAACTGGTCACTGGGCGCCTCGACGGCCGCTTCAGCAGCCCCAATCCCGGCGAAGAAGGTTTATTCTACGATCCAACCGAAGCCGCTATTTTGCCGCCATACACCTCGGCATTCAATAATTACCTCCGCACCGAACTGAATTACAAATCCGACATGCCGTACAAAGTTTTCGCCTACGACGACGGCGGCTTTCGCAGTTGGGAGTGGGGCAGCGCCGTGGAAGGCTTTCCCAGCACGGCGGGCGGGTTGCGTTCGGCCATGATCAAGAATCCGTATATGAAGATCCTGGTGATGCAAGGCTACTACGACCTGGCCACGCCCTTCACCGCCGCGAACTGGACCATGGACCACCTCGACCTCGACGCGCAGTACCGCCAGAATGTTTCGTACGCCACTTACAACGCGGGGCACATGGTGTACATCGATCGCGCCGAGCACGACAAGATGAAGAAAGATCTAGTGGACTTCATGGAGAAGTGCCTGGTGAAATAACTCGCCGCCGTAAGCCGAGTATCTAGCGGATGCGGCCGTAGTGCGCGTCGAGCGCGAGGTTCAGTTCGAGGACGTTCACGCGTGGCTCGCCCAGGAATCCCCATTGCCGGTCTTTGGAGTTGTCCCGAACCAGTTGTGCGACTTCAGCTTCCGAAATTTTTCGTTCCGACGCCACGCGCCGAATCTGGAACTCGGCCGCCGCTGGCGTGATATCCGGATCGAGTCCAGAAGCCGACGTCGTTACCAGATCGACGGGGATGGGAGTGCCGGGATTCTCGGCTTGCAGCTTGGCCACGTCTCCGTTGACGCGAGCAATTAGCTGCGCGTTGGTCGGGCCCAGATACGAGCCTGCGGAAGCGGTGGCATCGTAGCCCGTGCCCGCCGCCGATGGCCGCGAATGAAAGTAACCCGGCCCCGAAAATGGCTGCCCGATCAGCCGCGAGCCTATGAGCACTCCGTCTTTCCCGTGGATAAGTTCGCCGTTGGCCTGACTGGGAAAGATCAGTTGCGCCAGCCCAGTCACTAACAAGGGATACAAAATTCCCAATAGGACCGTAGTCGCTAGCGTCATGAGTACAGCCGTGATCAGATTTTTTTTCATTGTGATTACCTAATCTCTTCTTAGGAGTTCCTCACCGCTGAATCTCAGCAAGAGTGACTGTTACGTTATCCCTGCGTTGTCCCAACCATTTGGACGATCCGAGAAATAAGGGGGAACATTCCACATCAGGAGTTCGCCCGCTTCGCCTCCTGCCACAATTCTTTGCCCGTCCGGCGAAAACCTTAAAGAATGAACAGGCCTTTTGTGAGGAAGGAAAGCGAACAGACGCCCGGTCTCAGAATCCCACAATTTGACGCCGCAGTCTTCAAACGGGCTTCCCGCTGAGAATCGATACCCTCCCCCGGTCGCAAGGATTCCGCTGTCCGGAGAAAAGGCAAGGCAGATAGTATACGCAGGTGATCCCTGGCCGAGTTCTTTAATGACCCTGCGAGCCTCGAAGTCCCATATTACGATGGAACGTCCACAAGATGCCAGCATCCGGCCATCCGGAGAAAAGGCGACGGCTTCGATTCGTCCTTTGGGTAGTTGTAACTCAGGCTCTTCACGTTGGGTGGCAATATTCCAGATACGGATGGAAGGAGTCAAAGAGCTTATATCATGGATGCGTACTTCTTCCACTTTTTCTATCCGCAGTCTCAATAATAATCGTTGGAGACCGCTTCCGCGTGGCGGGACAGTTCTAAGAATTACTCCGCTACTAGTTTGGTTGGAACCAAAGGCCACAAATCTTCCGTCTGGAGAAAAACAAGCTGAAGCAATACCATCCTCATGCTCGCCAAAAGTCTTGACCTCCTTGAAATTCGATGTGCGCCAAAGCCTGATGCGCCTTTTATCGGCAGTGGATTGTTCGTTCGCTGATTTGTGGTTGGATGTTAGCAACAGCGCACCATCCGGAGAAAATGCAATGGACATGATAAAGCGTAATTCCTCGCCAAACTTGGCGATTCGTTTTTTCCCGTCCAATGTCCAAACTTCAACCCCGCCCGTATGCACCCAGCGACCGTTGCAAACCACCCCACCGCCTCCTGTAGCTAAGCGGCGACAATCTGGGAAAATCGCCACACTGTAAATCGCATTGAGGCCGGTGGCGAAACTCCTCACGCTCTCCCCGGTGGACAAGTCCCAAATCCTAATCTCGCTCTCCGGGTCTATCGGTGGCGCGGCCCCAGTCGCAAACACGTCTCCCTTCGGGCTTATCGCTATTGAACTGACGCAACCGCGATGTCCTACAAGCCGCCTTACAGGAATCAACTCATTCATAATATTAGTGCGCGAATCTCATATGCGGTGTATCTCTAAGCTCAACCTATCGGCAGCGATGTTTCTAAATTGCAAATTACAAATCGCAAATTACAAATTCCTAAATCAGCTTGATGCCGGTGATCAGCATGTCGATCAACTTAATGCCGATAAACGGGACCACCAGGCCGCCGAATCCATACACCAGTAAGTTTTGCCGGAGCAGGGCTTCGGCGCTCATCGCCTTGTACTTGACTCCGCGCAGCGCCAGCGGAATCAGCGCAACAATGATGAGCGCGTTAAAAATGACCGCCGAAAGCACCGCCGAATGCGGCGACTGAAGATGCATGACGTTCAGCGCATTCAGCACGGGAAAGGTTCCCGCAAACATGGCCGGAATGATGGCGAAATACTTGGCCACGTCGTTTGCGATCGAGAAAGTGGTGAGCGCGCCGCGCGTCATCAGAAGCTGCTTGCCAATCGCCACTACTTCGATCAGCTTGGTGGGGTTGGAATCGAGGTCCACCATGTTGCCGGCCTCTTTCGCCGCTTGCGTGCCGGTGTTCATGGCTACGCCCACATCGGCCTGGGCCAGCGCGGGCGCGTCGTTGGTGCCGTCGCCGGTCATGGCGACCAGCTTGCCGTCGCTCTGCTCGCGGCGAATCAGGTCCATCTTGTCTTTCGGAGTCGCCTCGGCCAGAAAATCGTCCACGCCCGCCTCGCGCGCAATCGCGGCTGCCGTCAGCGGATTGTCGCCGGTGATCATGACCGTCTTGATCCCCATGGCGCGCAGTTGATTGAAACGCTCGCGCATTCCGCCTTTGACAATGTCTTTCAGATGGATCGCGCCCAGCGCGCGCTGGTTCTCCGCGACCACCAGCGGCGTTCCTCCGGAGCGCGAGATCTGGTCGACGCTCGCCTGAATTTCCCGCGGCAGCGAGGTGCCGAACTTCTGCAAGTATTTGGTGATGGCGTCGACCGCTCCTTTGCGAATTTCGCGGCCATCGAGATTGACGCCCGACATTCGCGTCTGCGCGGTGAAGGGGACGAACACCGCTTCGCGCGAAGCCAGGTCGCGTCCGCGCAGGTTGTACTTCTCTTTCGCCAGAACGACGATCGACCGGCCTTCCGGCGTTTCGTCGGCCAGCGAAGAAAGTTGCGCGGCGTCGGCCATCTCGGCCGTGGTAATGCCCGGCGCGGGAATAAACTCGGACGCCTGGCGGTTGCCGAGCGTGATCGTGCCCGTCTTATCGAGCAGCAACGTGTTCACGTCTCCGGCCGCTTCCACCGCGCGCCCCGACATCGCCAGCACGTTGTGCTGCACCAGGCGGTCCATGCCGGCAATGCCGATGGCGGAAAGCAGGCCGCCAATCGTGGTCGGAATCAGGCAGACCAGCAGCGAGACCAGCACAAACACCGTCTGCGGCGATCCCGAATAAATCGCGAAAGGCTGGAGTGTAACTACGGCGAGCAGAAAAATGATAGTTAGTCCGGCCAGCAGAATGTTGAGCGCAATCTCGTTCGGCGTTTTCTGCCGCTCCGCGCCCTCGACCAAAGCGATCATTCGGTCGAGAAACGTCTCGCCCGGATTCGAAGTAATGCGGACTTTGATCAGATCGGAAAGCACGCGCGTGCCGCCGGTGACCGCCGACCGGTCGCCTCCGGCTTCGCGAATGACGGGCGCGGATTCGCCCGTGATCGCCGACTCGTCCACCGAGGCCACGCCTTCGATGACTTCGCCGTCGCCCGGGACCAGTTCGCTCGCGGCCACCATCACGACATCGCCGGAGCGCAGCTTCGCGCTCGGCACGGTTTCTGTCGCGCCATCCGGCAGCAAGCGTTTGGCCTCGGTCTCAGACCGCGCTTTGCGCAGCGTGTCGGCTTGCGCTTTGCCGCGCCCCTCGGCCATGGCCTCCGCGAAATTCGCGAACAGCACCGTGAACCACAGCCAGAGCGTGATTTGCAAATTGAATGCGAAGCTCTCTTTCCCGCGAAACAAGAGCACGGTCGTCACCACCGCGCCCACCTCGACCACAAACATGACCGGATTCTTCATCATGGTGCGGGGATCGAGCTTGACCACGGCGTCGCCCAGTGCCCGCCGTATGATCCTTGCGTCCCACAAACTCTTGCTTTTCTTTTCTGCCATCCATTGCCTCGGTAAGGTTAGTACTGGTCTCCTAAACGGTTTTGGGTAGGGCACGGCTTCAGCCGTGCCGTTAGAGCCAATAAATATGCGGGCTTTAGCCCCTGAGGGCCGGATAGCCTGCTTGGAAAACCATTTATGAAACCAGTCCTATCTCAAAAAGTCTTTCCTGCCATCATCAGCAGGTGTTCCAGTACGGGTCCCAGACTAAGTGCTGGGAAAAATGTCAACGCGCCCACGATCACAATCACCGACACCAGCAGTACGGTAAACAGCGGCGTAGTTACCGGGAACGTCCCCGCCGACGCGGGCACGGTTTTCTTCTTCGCCAGGTTGCCGGCAATCGCCAGCATGGGAACGATCATGAAGAACCGCCCCACCAGCATCGTCATTGCGCCCGCCGTGTTGTACCAGAGCGTGTTGCCGTTCAATCCACTAAGTGCGGAACCATTGTTCCCGGCCATCGACGTGAACGCGTAGAGGATTTGCGTCAGGCCGTGCGGGCCCGCATTACTGATGCTCGAAGTGCCAAATCCCTCGACCGACGAAATGCCGGTGAGCGCGAGAATGATAAGTGGAAAAACCAGCGTGACCAGCATCGCCATCTTCACGTCATAGGCTTCGATCTTTTTGCCGAGATACTCCGGCGTTCTACCCACCATAAGTCCGGCAATAAACACCGACAGCACAACATAGATCAGGATGCCGTACAGGCCCGCGCCCACTCCGCCAAAAACGGTCTCGCTAAGCATGATGTTGACCAGCGGCACCATTCCGCCCAGCGGAGTGAACGAATCGTGTTGCCCGTTGATGGCGCCGCAGCTTGCGTCGGTGGTAACGGTGGCGAACAACGCCGAGTTAGCGATGCCAAAGCGCACTTCCTTGCCTTCCATGTTGCCGCCCGGCTGCCGCTCGGTGGCGCTTTGGTAAGCCCTATGCAGCAGAGGATTGCCTCGCGCCTCGGCCCAGTACGCCGTTGTAACTCCGCACACGAACAGGACCGCCATCGCCGCCCACACCGCCCAGCCGTGCCGCGGCGACCCGGTCATTCGGCCCAGCGTATAAGTAAGACCCGCCGGGACCGCAAAAATGGAAAGCATCTGCAGCCAGTTACTAAGTGGAGTGGGATTTTCAAAAGGATGGGCGCTGTTGGCGCCGAAAAATCCGCCGCCGTTCGTGCCCAGCATCTTGATCGCTTCTTGCGAAGCAACCGGTCCTTGCGCAATCGCTTGGCTGGTCACGGTGTCCATTGCCGCTTTGCCATCCGGTCCCACCATCGGCTTGCCGTCGGCTCCCGTCTTCTGGATCTGCTGCGGCTCGAGCAGCTTCGCCGTGTCGTAGGGCTTGAGGTTTTGCACGACTCCCTGCGAAACCAGCAGCAGGGCATAGACGATGCAGGCCGGCAGCAGCACCCACAGGGTGGAGCGGGTCATATCGACCCAGAAATTTCCGATGGTATCTCTTTCCTTGCGCGCGATGCCGCGAACGAATGCAATCGCCAGCGCGATCCCCACCGCCGCCGACACGAAGTTATGGTAGGCCAAGCCAGCCATTTGCGTGAGATAACTCATCGTGGACTCGCCCGAATAATTCTGCCAATTCGTATTCGTCGTGAATGACGCGGCAGTGTTAAAGGCGAGCGCGGGCGGCACGGCGGCAAACTTCTGCGGGTTCCACCATGGCAGCAGAGGTTGCACGCGCTGCAACAGATAAAGCAGCAGCATGGAAACGCCGCTGAAGAGCAGCATGGCGAAAGCGTATTCCGTCCAGCGCATCTCGCGTTCTTCATCGACGCCGGTCACGCGATAAAGCAAGCGCTCGATCGGCCGAGCCACGGGGTCGAGAAACGTGCGCTCCCGGCTGAACACTTTCGCCATGTACGCGCCGAGCGGCTTCGTGATCGCCAGAATCAGAGCCAGAAATACAAAGATCTGTATCCAGCCATTGCTTGTCATTTCAGAATTTCTCCGGTCTCAGCAACGCATAGAGCAGGTACACCATCAAACCTGCGCTCACGATCAACATAATGATCGATTCAGCATTCATAATTGTTTTACCTCAGGCGATCTGTTCTCAGCGAATTCGATCGCAGAATTGCACATAACCCAGCGACAGCAGGAAGAACGCCACCGCGACTACGACAAAGATCACGTCTTGCACACAACCTCCTTCAAGCGCCGATTGCTTTGATGCCACAATCGGAATTCGACCATTCAGAACTTGACCATGATGGCCATGTCGATGAACGACTCGTCGTTGCGCAGATCGGGAAACCATACGGTACTGCCCTGGTTTGCGCAACTGCCGGAGACGGAAGGATTTTCCGCGCCGCTCAGAGTCTCTTGCATCGACGAATTCCCGTTGTTGCAGGCGAAGTACTGCGGATATCCGTTGTTAGTATATGGCACTCCGCCCGAACCAGGCGGCGTAATTCCGCCGCGACCCGTCCAATAGGGTACGTTCGCGTGGCGATAGTCGTACTCCCAGCGGAATGTGATCCACTGTTTGGGCATGTAATCGAACGTGATCGAGGAATCCCACGCCTTGAACGGATTCCCGGGATTTTCGGGAAAGTAGGGCGAGTTGATCGCCGCCGAGGGGGCAGTCTCGCCATTGATCGGCGGAAGCAGGACAAGATAGCGTCCAGGATTGTTGATCGCGCCGCCGCCCACGGTCAATCCGTAGGTGTCTTTCTTGAACCAGGTGCGGTCGTAGAGCATGAAGCCGGCGAAGCTCTGCTTGGGGCCGCCCGCTTTATCGCCGTGGCAGCTCACGCCGCCGCCAAATTCGCAACCTAAATCGCCCGTGAAAGTGAACGCCATCTTATCCACACGGTTCCCCGGTCTGTCGAAATACTTGATCTCGACACTGTCGTCGGTGTGGATGCGGCCGCGGTTTGGTATGTACAGATCGTCGTGGCCGAGGCCGTAGTTATTCGAGATGATGTTGACCCAAGGCCTCGGGGTCCACTTGATCTGGCCGCCCAGCCCCTTCCGCGAATTGGCCGAGCCGTACGATTGCCACCCATTGATCAGCCATGGCTCGATCTTCAAGTGTGGCGTGGCGAAAATCTGCACTCTCAGTCCATTGAAAAACCAAGGCGTGTTGGAGGAAACGTACGAGGGCTGGTAGGCCCAGTTATCGTAGTTATAGTAACTGAACAGGCCGACATAGGACATGAAAATGCCCGCGTCGATGTTGATCCCATCCAGCGCATTGATGTGATAACCGCCGTAGGCTTCCGACACGAAGCGGTCCGCCTCGTTGACATTCCATTGCCCCTTGGCGTAGCTCGGGTCGTTGCGCACCGTCGTCGTGGAATACATGCCAAATTGCGTCATGAATCTGGCGCGAACGTTGTCAAGGTGAAAATCGCCGCCTATGCCGAGCTGCTCCAACTGGATTTCGTTGGAGCGGAACAGTTCGCTCGACCCGCCCATTGAGTTATCGACTGGCTTATTGAAATCGTAGTTATAAGTAATGTCGGCCCGGATTTCCGGGGTAAAGAACTTTGAGTCGAACGCGGTATCTTTGTTGCGCGGGTTGCCGTTCAGCCAAGTCCAGTCCCAATCGGAGAACGGCGCGATCTTTTCCTTTTTTGCGGGCGCTGTGGATGCGGACGCGTTCGCCAGTTGCGCCACAGCGGGCTGGGCCGGCGCCGCAGCCGGCGGGGTTTCCGTCACGATTGCGGGAGTTGCCGCCGACGGCAATGCCCCTGCCGCCGCCGGACGGGCCTTCAATTCCGCTTCGAGCTGCGCTATGCGCTTTTTCATGGCATCGAGTTCTTGCAGGATCTCTTGCTCCGTCGGCTGACTCGCAGCGCTCGCCGCTTGTCCGGCCGGCCCCGAAGCGCTGGCCGGAATGTCTTTCCCCGCCTGCCGATCGTTCTGTTGACCATATTGCTGGCCATAGAGCGGAAGCGACAGCGCCGCCGCGATTACTACAATCAGGGCCGCCCATTTGCCAGTTACTATCGCAGACTTGCGCACGCAGTTCTTAACATTCATAAACGATTTGCTCTCCACTTCGCTTAACTGGATTGGGTTTCGAGGAATAAACCCATACTACTTGCGGCGACGGCCCTTCCCTTCTTTCAGAGGATCTGCATGACAACCACAGCGCATACACACAACGATCCGAGGTCCGGTTTCATCCCGACCGTCCAGGCACAATTGCCGGGAAGACGCCGCAACCTTCATTTGACGGTCGCTAGCGTAAGGGTTGGCTAAACGGTTCGTAAGGATTTCATAAAGAAGACCGGCGTGGAAACCAGACGGGCAACCTACTACCGTGACCGCATGATTTGTACCGCTTGACCGCCGAGCGTAGCGCCGCCGTCCCGGCGGCTGTCCGGCGGGCGTCCTCGCCCGCCGCGCCGAGGGCGAGACGCCCTCGGGACAGCCGGCAAGATGCCGGCGCTACACGTTTAGCACACCGTAATCATTATGCGGTGAAGGTACTAACAGCCCCAATTCCCAATCCTTGGAAGGGGTCGATCACGCACCACCCCCATGTTAGCTACAGACTCTTAGGTTTCACTTCCAAAAGCGAAGGCTGAGATGCTTTGGTACCTCGATGATCGAGAGCACGCTTAGTGTCCTACCTTCGACGGTCCCATTCACCACCGCCGCGCCGCCGGCAACCTGATCCAACTCCCGCGCATTACCGGAAAGCCAATACATGTTCTTATCCGCCACCAGGACATATGCCGATCCCATGCTGACGCACTCGCGCGCGCAATCCTGAGGGGCGCGGCGGCGGCATTCGTAACGGCCAACCACTTGCCACTCGCAACTTACTACTCCCCTGACGGTCTGTACTTCCGTTTTTGCCTTCCCCTGCGCCGCCGGTTGACGAACTTCCGCTACCTCCTGCGCGAGTGCCCCTGCCACGCCGATCCCAACCAGCATGGCAAACACGGTGGACATCCGCATGAGCCTGGATGCCGACCCACGCGCCCGCGAAGGTTTCGCGCTTCCCATCTGAATTCCGGTTAAATGTTTCATGTGCGACCCCTCACTACCCCTGTCCTCACTTTCATTGGATAACGGGGCCCATAAGGATTGAATAAAGGTTCCATAGAATGTTTGTAAGTTATGGCCGAAGGGGGTGTAATAACTCGACTGACCGGCCGGACGGGGAGCCCGGCTCTCCACTATTAAATCGTTGAATGGCGGTTTCGATCTATCCCGCCGGCTCGAAGCGGTAGCCTACCCACGGCTCGGTGACAATGTAGCGGGGCGAAGAGGCTTCCGGCTCCAGCTTCTTGCGGAGTTGTCCGACAAACACGCGCAGGTACTCGACCTGTTCCGTGCTTTGTCCGCCCCAGATCGCTCCCAGCAGGACCCTGTGCGTCGTGACTTTGTTGGGATGGCGCGCGAGATAAGTCAGCAGATCGAATTCCTTGGGAGTCAGGTGGATCTCGCGGCGGCGCACCGTGACTTTGTGGGCCCCGAGATCGATGCAAAAATCGCCAATCTCGATCAGCGGCGCTTGTTCGTTTTCAGGCGCCGTAACGCGCCGGAAATTGGCGCGCACTCGCGCCAGCAGTTCCTCCATGCCGAAGGGCTTGGTCACGTAGTCGTCGGCGCCCGCGTCCAGCGCCTTGACCTTCGTCCGCTCCTCGCCACGCACCGAGAGCACGAGGATGGGAATCTGCATCTTCGTCCGCAAGCGCCGGCACAACTCCAGCCCGTCCATGTTGGGCATGGCCAGGTCGGTGATGACCATGTCCGGCAACCAGTCTTTCATGATCTCGAGCGCCGTCTCGCCGTCGTTGGCCACGCGGATGTCGTAGCCGTGGCTGGAAAGCGTGGTGCGCAGCACCCGCGTGATCTGCGGCTCGTCGTCCACCACGAGAATGTGTTTATGCTCCAAAGTTTGTGCTCCGCCATTCTTGCCGCGGCGTCCCAGTTAACACATGCCCAATCACCGTTCCTGGGTCACGATGTGCACATCCGCCGTCGGCGCGTCGCGTAAAAACTGGTGGATCGCCTTTAGATAGAAATACCGTTTCCAGCCGCGTGTCGCCGAGCGTCCGAACACCGTCTGCGTGATGTGGTTTTCGTTGACGAATTCCGCCACCGCCGTCGACACGTTTTTCCCCTTCAGCCGCACGATCGCCGCTCCCACGTTTTCCGCGAAGCGCACGTTCGCCGCCAAGGTCCTCTGGTCCGCTTCGCTCGTGTCGCGCCCGACATCGGTATAGACGACAAAGAGATCGGCATTCATGGCCTGCGCCATGCGCGCGCCCCGCGCCACCAGATACTGCGCCGCCGGGTTCGAACTGATGCACACCGCGATGCGCTCCCGGATGGCGACCGCGCCTCCATCCTCCTCGCGCTCTTCGCGGTGCTGTTCCAGGCTTTTGTCCACCACCTGGGCCACCTGCCGCAATGCCAACTCGCGCAATGCGATCAAGTTCGTCTCGCGAAAAAAGTTTTCCAGCGCCCGCCCCACCCGTTCCTGCGGATACACGTCCCCGCGCCGCATCCGGTTCTGCAGCGCCTCGGGCGTCAAATCGATCATCACCACTTCCGTGACCCGTTGCAGCACCCAGTCCGGCACCGTTTCCCGCACCTGGATCCCCGTCACTCCCTGCACCGTCGGCGTCACGCTCTCCAGATGCTGGATGTTCATGGTGGAGAGTATGTCGATGCCAGCCTCCAGCAGTTCCAGCACGTCTTCATAACGCTTGCGATGCTTGCTGCCCTCGATGTTGGTGTGCGCCAGTTCGTCCACCAGCGCCACCTTGGGCTTGCGCGCCAGTATGGCGTCCACGTCCATCTCTTCGAAGGTCGCTCCCTTGTACTCGATCGACTTGCGCGGCACCGCTTCCAGGCTCGTCACCAGTTCCGCCACCGTTTTCCGCCCGTGCGTTTCCACCACTCCGATCACCACGTCTTCGCCGCGCGCGTGCCGCCGGATCGCCTCCGTCAGCATGGTGTACGTCTTGCCCACGCCGGGAGCGTATCCAAGAAACAGCTTGAACCTGCCTCCCTTCGTCGTCGGCGAACATTCCTCCAGCCATTGCTCGGGCGTCTTGGTCATCGCGATTATTGTCTCAGAAAAAGGTTTCCAGGTTTCAAAGTTTCGAGATTTCAATGACGGTAATAGTCGAACGTTAGCAGATGACCTTGAAACCATAAAACTTTGCAACCTCGAAACCTCGCACTTCCGCTACAATCGCCTCGTGAATGCCACAACCAGATCCGGCTTCGGATACCTGATCGCGGCGCTCTCCGTCGCCGCTATCACTCTCGCCGGCTACCGCTGGCTCCATCTCAATCCCACCACAATTGCCCTGGCCTATCTTCTCGGCGTCCTCGCCATCTCCGCTTTCTGGGGCCTCCGCCAGGCCGTTTTCATGTCTCTGGCCGCGACCCTCGCTTTCGATTACTACTTCCTGCCACCGGTCGGCACCTTTACCATTAACGACCCGCAAGACTGGATCGCTCTATTCGCCTTCCTGGTCACCGCCGTCGCCGTCAGCGAACTTTCCGAGCGCGCCCGCCGCGGCGCCCGTTCCGCCGTCGAGCGCCGCCAGGAACTCGAGCGCCTTTACGCCTTCAGCCAGTTACTGCTCTCCAGCGACAACCCCTCCGAGTTGTTGAACCTGATTCCCCGCCACATCGTGGATTCTTTCGGCATCCGCTCGGCGGCCATTTCGCTTTCCACTCGCAGCGACGTCTATCGCTCCGGTCCCTTCATCGACGGCTTGGATGTGAGCGATCTGCAAATGACCGGCGTGCGCGGCGAACCGCGCATCGACGCCGCCCATCGCCTCGCCTTCATGCCCCTCCGCATGGGTATGCGCGTCGTCGGCTGCCTCGGCGTTTCCGGTTCGGCCCTTTCCCGGCAGACGCTCGAGGCCATTGGCAGCATGGTCGCCATCTCCATCGAGCGCGCCGCCGCCGTCGAAAAACTCAGCCGCGCCGAGGCCTCCCGCGAGAGCGAGCAATTGCGCTCCGTCCTGCTCGATTCCGTCACCCATGAGTTTCGCACTCCCCTCACCTGCATCAAGGCCTCGGTGACCTCGCTGCTCGGCAGCCCCAGCGCTTCCGCCGACGGCCATGCCGCCGAGTGGCATTCCCCCGACGGCCGCCCGCCCGACGCTCACTCGCCCGAGGAGCGCCATGAACTGCTGACCATCATCGACGAGGAATGCGACCGCCTCAACCGCCTCGTCGGAGAAGCCGCCGAAATGGCCCAGCTCGACGCCAACAAAGTGGAATTCCGCCTCGTCTCCGCTCCCGTTGTCAACGTGGTCGAGGATGCCATCGACGAACTCAAGCAACTTCTCGTTCAGCATCCCGTGGAAGTCAAGATTCCCGCCTGCCTTCCCAACGCCCGCATGGATCCCGTCCACATCAAGGAAGTCCTCGTTCACCTTATCGAAAACGCCGCCAAATACTCGCCCCCCGACGCCCCCATCCGCATCACCGCCGAAGCTAAGGACAAAGACCGTATGCTCACCATCGCCATCGCCGATCGCGGCCCCGGCATCGACGACTTCGAGCAGTCCCTCGTCTTCGAAAAGTTTTATCGCGGAAGAGACCAGCGCGTCCAAGTCCACGGCACCGGCATGGGCCTCGCCATCTGCAAAGCCATCGTCGAAGCCCACGGCGGCTATCTCGGCGTCACCAGCCAACTAGGCCACGGCTCCGTCTTTTACTTCAGCTTGCCGGTCGGGTAACAGCGAAAATGATCAAAAATCGGCTATTCACCAACAGAAGATGGCGAATATTACTCTGAAGATTTTGCCGGTTAAGGAGCACGCTCAAATGGAAACTAAATTGATACGTCAGATTCGTCTACTGCAAGTATGCGTAGTAGTGCTCTTAGCCGCGACTGCGCTTCTCTCTATTAACGCATTCCACCCTCTTTTGCCAACGCAGAAATTCCGGCTCATCGAGGCGGAGCGCATCAACATCCGCGAGAAGAATGGAGTACTCAAGGCCGCGCTCTCCAACTCGGCTGGATTCAATGAATTTCAACGCGCAGGGCGTGGAGTCACCTTCTCCGGCTTGATGTTTTACAACGAAGAAGGTGATGAAGAGGGAGGCCTGGTGTATTCGGGTAAAGCGGTGCCAGGCGGCCAGGATGCCGATGTCGCTCTCACCATGGATCAGTACCAGCAGGACCAAAACGTTTACCTGCACCACGAGGAACACAAAGACGCGCAGAGCCAGCGCATCGAGGACGGGCTTTCGATCAATGCGCGCCCCGATTGGACTGGCGCCAAGGAGGAGTACAAGATCTACGGCGAGATGGACAGGCTCTCCCCCGAACAACAAGATGAAGTCCGGTTGAAGTCCCTACAGGCGGGAAAGATCACTTCGAACCGCTTATTCTTTGGGGTGAAGCGCGGCATCAAGGACAACGCCCCCTACGACGACACCGGCATTTTCATTAAAAATAAGTGGGGACGCACCACCATCAAGCTTTACGTCGATAACGACAATAAACCCCACTTCGAGGTCTACGACCCACTGGGAAAGTCGATCACTTATGAACTGAAGTTACCCCAATCCTAGGGCGTGTTAACACTAAATAGAATTTTGTGGTAATCTCCTTTTATGGAGATTACCGAGGCGCAGTACAGTCGCATAGAGTCCAGTCTTCCGCGTCAGCGCGGCAACGTGAGTCTGACCAACCTTGCGGTGTTGAACGCGATCCTGTATGTGGCCGAACAAGGGTGCAAATGGCATGGACTTCCCCAGCGTTTTGGCAACTGGCACACCATTTATACCCGCATGAACCGCTGGTCCAAAAACGGCACCATGGATCGCATCTTTGAACATTTGCAGCGCGAACAGATCGTGCATGTCCAGATCACAGCCGTCAAGCTGGATTCGACGACCGTCAAAGTGCATCCCGATGGCACTGGCGCGTTAAAAAAAACGGTCCCCAAGCCATCGGCAAGTCCCGCGGCGGATGGACCACCAAGATTCATTTGGCTGCCGCGAATGCTCGAACGGCTATAGCTTTCGCGCTCTCTCCGGGCCAGGCCTCCGATGCAAAACATGGCCGCATCCTGCTGGGCGGCATCGGGCCGCTACCCGCGCCCCTGCATCTGATCATGGATCGCGCTTACGAAGACAACGAAACCCGGCAATTGGCGCTCGATTTCGGCTTTATCCCCGTGGTTCCTCCCAAGAGTAATCGCTTGGAACCCTGGCAGTACGACAAGGCGCTTTACCGCAAGCGCAATGAAGTGGAGTGGCTCTTTCGCCGGCTCAAGGGCTTCCGTCGCATCTTCTCTCGCTTCGACAAACTCGATGTCCTCTTCCTGGGATTCCTCAACTTCGCCTTGATCGTCGAAGTCTTGCGTAGTGTTAACACGCCCTAGAGCAGTTCTCCAAGTTGGGGTGAAGGAATATTGGGAACGGGTAGGTTACAGCTTCAGCCGTGCCGCTAGGAGGCAGCAAGGTGAAGGTGCCCCAGGTTCGCGCCCGTCTTTTGGGCGCTAACCTGGGATGCGGACTCGCATTATACTAACTGTGAAAATGCTAACCGCGCCTCAGAAGCGAAACACGATGCCGGTCGACAAGCGCACGTTATTCTGCGTCGCGCTGAAGAAGCGCGTCTGGAGATAGTCGCCTTCAAAACGCAGCGCAATCGGGCGGACGATGCGGTAATCGATGCCTCCGCCCAACCCCGTGGCAAACGATGTGTTTGACCCGGCAAGATTCGTTCCCACATGCCCCGCCCCGAACAGCACCTCGGCGAACGGCCGCAGCTTTCCTGTCGAGAACGACACGCGCGGGCCAAACAGCATGTTGTATTCGTGGATGCTCATGCTCGGGCAGCCTCCGTTGGGGCAATCGAACGTTGCACCGTTCGACCCGAATCCCTGACTGAAATCCGCCACCATGCCAACGTGGGGGAAAATCCTGCCTTCCAGCGATGCAGTCCACCCGCTGAGGTTGGAGCGCCCCAACGATGACAAGCTGGCGTTGTTGTAAGAATATCCAAAGAAGACGTTGCCACTGGTGGGCACCTGGGCGGCCGCCAAACTTGCGAAGACGAGCGCGGTACAGCCCATGAATAGAATCTTCCGCATGATGATCCTTTCTTCTTTTCCTGATATCGCGAAATTGCCAATGATCCTAATGACCTTTTGGATGCGTCCCAATGCAGGTCTGTTGGCGCCGGCGCAAAAAAATGGATGCTGGCTCAAAGAAATCAAGAGCGGGCGCCCCACATATTAGCGTCCTTTGCGTATGTGTGGGCGAGCAGCCTCTTCAGCCACTGAGGTCAGACTGCCGCGTAGAAAGTACTTTTCCTCAGCCTGTTAGCTTTCCCCCGTGTTCCCCGGAGCCTGCCCTGAGCGAAGTCGAAGGGTCCCCCGTGGTCAAGGTTTTACCCAATACCGCGACTCATTTTCAAACAGTAAAAAATCCCCGCCAGCCCGATCAACCGATTTTCTTCTAAGTCCTAATTCCAGAATACTTTAATATAAGTCCTTTAGATTCAAAGACCGAACTCAAAAATCACCGCTAATCACATGATTCTATTAGACCGGGGGGAGGGGGGTAGGGGGTACTAACCAGTAAACATATCCCAAAGCGGGAATCTCCGGCCAACGTCCGCCCGCACCACTTCGCAACAATTTGTTATCGAGAAAGGCGGACGTGCGCAACCAATCCCCATGCTCTATATCGTCGTATGGTTTGGTGGGCCCGCTAGGATTTGAACCTAGAACCAACAGATTATGAGTCTGCTGCTCTAACCGTTGAGCTACGGGCCCGCGCTCCCCATAGTTTACACATTCGCGGTAAAAATGTGGCGCAGGCGCTCCACCAGCTTCACCCCGAAAAGGTCCTGCCGGCGATGACTGGAGGACGAACTTGCGGTTACCACCGTCACGCGCCGCCAACAACGTTGTCGTCGTTCACGACAGCATCACGGTATGATAGCGATGGAAGCTTTCACGGGATGAAAAATCTGCGCTTTTTGCTCTCGCTCACCAACGACGACAACGATTACCAGATCGAGCAGACAATCGCCGCCCAAAAAGCGGTGCACAAATTGGGCGTCGATCTCGGCATCGTCTACGCTCGCAACGATGGCATCGTGCAGAGTCAGCAATTGCTGAACAGCATCCAGTCCACCACCGCGCCTCGACCCAACGCCATCCTCTTCGAGCCCGCCGGTTCCACGGCGCATCCTCAGGTGGCGCGTGCCGCCGCCGCCGCTGGCATTGGAGTGGCGCTGTTGAATCGCGACGCCGATTACATTGCAGAACTTCGCCGCCTTTTTCCAGCGCCTGTCTTTGCCGTCACTTCCGACCACGAAGAGATTGGCCGCATCCAGGGCAAACAATTGGCCTCTCTGCTGCCCGCCGGCGGAATCGTTCTCTGCATTCAAGGTCCCGCCGAAAGCTTGGCCGCAAAACAACGTTACACCGGTTTGCTTGAAACCAAGCCTAACCGCGTGCAACTTCGCGTCGTGAAGGCGCAGTGGACCGAAGCCAGCGCCTACAAAGCGGTCAGCGCCTGGCTCCGTCTTTCCACTTCCCGCGAGGCTCGGATTGAAGCCGTTTGCGCACAGGACGATTCCATGGCCATGGGCGCCCGCAAAGCCTTCGAGGAATGCCCCGAAATGCGCGAGCAGTGCGAGCGCATTCCGTTCCTCGGTTGCGATGGACTTCCCAAGACCGGACAAGAGTGGGTGCGCCGCAAGTTGCTGACCGCTACCATTTTCATCCCGCCGAATGCGGACCTGGCGATCGAGACGATGGTGAAATCGATTGCCAGTAACACGCCGCCGCCAGAACGCACATTCACGGCCGCCAAGTCTTTGCCCGCCATCGAAGCGCTGGCGCGGACGACGAACGCGCGCTCCGCATCGCGCTGATCTGGATTGCCGGCCTATTGCGAATTCACCTTTGCTGAAACCTGCTCGCGTCGGGACAGCCGCCCTCGGCTCTCCAAGCCGAGCGTAGCTCGGCAGTTGCCGATGGTCGCAGTTATTCTGGATTCGCCCTAAGGGTAGGGTGTCATCCTTGAGGCAGGGTGACAGAGTTGGTTTGTGCCAAGTTTGCGCAACGCCGGCTCTAGAGCGCGCTGGGCGCCGCGGGTGGCGGAGGTGGCGCCACCGGAGCGACTTCCGCTGCAGCGCCGCTGTTCACCAGGTCTTTCAATTCCTTGCTGGGCTTGAAGAACGGGATCTTCTTCGCCGGAACTTCCACCCGGTCGCCCGTCTTCGGATTGCGGCCCACGCGTGGCTTGCGCTGGCGCGTGCGGAAGCTGCCAAACCCGCGGATTTCGATCTTGTCGCCCACCCGCAGCGAGCGTACCACGCTGTCAAAGATCGTGTCCACAATCACTTCGCTGTCTTTGCGGGTAAGTTCCGCCAGCCGGGCAACTTCTTCGATCAAGTCAGCCTTCGTCATAAGCCTCTTTGCTCCCTTTCAGGCCGGTTCCTTAAGGTGGATTCGGTCGCTGAGGGCGTTGCTACCCCGCCGTTGCCCTGCGCCTGCCTATAACCTTCTCAAATTTAAGGGGTTCTATGCAAGTGCAGTTCCCGGTTCCCAGTTCTCAGTTCTCAGTGCAGTACAGCAACGCCGTTACTGAGAACCGAGAACTGAGAACTGCGCCGCTACTTCCACAAATAGTAAAACCCGACCTGCTGCTCCAACAACTTCTCTCGCGTGGGCAAATAATCGGAGACATCGCCAAACAGCAGATCGAGGCCCGACCGCTTCTCTTTCGGCGGATAGACCAACGTCGGCTCGCCCGAGATGTTCACCGCGCGCGCCGTGTCTTTCACTGCGCCTTCGAAATCCGCGATCTGATCGACGAGTTTCAAATCGGCCGCCTGCTCGCCGGTCCAGACTTTTCCGTTCGCGATGGCGCGAATGTCTTCTTCTTTCGCGTGCCTCCCATCGGCCACCGCCCGGATGAACTGCGTGTGCATGTTGTCGATCAAACCCTGAAAATAATCGCGCTCCGCCGGCGTCATATCGCGCGTCGGACTGCCCGTGTCCTTGAATTCTCCAGCCTTCATGGTTATCGGGTTCAGCTTCGCCCAGCGCAGCAGTTCGCCGTAGTTCACCCATTCGGCAATCACTCCGATCGACCCCACCACGCTGCCTTTGTCGGCGTAAATCTTGTTGGTCGCCGAGGCCACGTAATACGCGCCGCTCGCGCCCACCGTTTCGATCGAAGCCACGATGCGCTTCTTCTTTTCGTCGCGAATGCGTTTGACCTCGCGGTAAATCTCCTCCGACGCGGCCACGCCGCCGCCCGGCGAATTTACATGAATGACGATGGCCTTGACGGAATCGTCGTCGGCAAACTTCTTGAGCTGTGGGACGATCTGCTTGGGAGAGAAAATTACGCCATCCAGCTCCACCACCGCGATCTTGGGCCCGAAGCCGGAAAACGCTTCTTCATCTTGGCCGCCGAAACTCAGGTACACGAGCGCAAACACGCCCACCACGAACAGCGCAAACAGCCCGCCGCCCACCAGCAGCCATAACCAAACCCGCGATCGCCGCTCCGCCATAATGAATCGAGTGTAGCACCGGGCGATTGCAGAAGTAAGAAGTCAAATTGAAGAAGTAAAAAACAATCCTCCACACCGGCCAAGGGTTACTTCTTCAATTTAACTTCTAACTTACGACTTCTTCACTCCTGACGTACACTTGTAGTTCTTCATGCACGATCCCGTCGAACTCGAGGTGTTCAAGAACCTGTACCACTCCATTGCCGAAGAAATGGGAGCCGCGCTGCGCCGCACTTCCTTTTCTCCCAACATTAAAGAGCGCCGCGACTACTCCTGCGCCGTTTTCGATTCCGCGGGTCAGGTCGTTGCCATGGGCGATCACATGCCGGTGCACTTGGGCTCTATGCCGATGTCGGTGGCCGCAGCCGTGGAACAGAGCAAGCTCGAGCCCGGCGATGTTGTTATGCTCAACGATCCCTTTCGCGGTGGCACGCACCTTCCCGATATCACGCTGGTGATGCCGGTGTATCTGTGTGGTGACGGGGCTCGGCCCCGCCACCACACAACCAAGCCCGATTTCTACGTCGCTTCGCGCGCCCACCACGCCGACATCGGCGGAACTTACCCCGGCTCGATGGGCCCATGCCGCGAAATCTATCAGGAAGGACTGCGCATCCCGCCGGTCAAAATCATGCGCGGCGGAAAAATCGTTCCCGATGTACTGGCCCTGCTGCTCAACAACGTGCGCACGCCCGAAGAGCGCGAAGGCGATCTTGGCGCTCAGATCGCCGCTTGCCAGACCGGCGCCCAGCGCCTGCGCGAAATCTGCGCCCGCTATGGAATCGCCCGCGCGAAACGAGCCGCCGCCGACTTGCTTGTCTATTCCGAAGAAATGATGCGCGCCTTTCTGTGTACCATCCCGCCCGGCCGCTACCATGCCGAGGACTTTCTCGACGACGACGGCGTGGAAGACAAACCCGTGCGCATAGCGGCGACCATCGAAGTCAAGGCGTCATCTAAGAAGAAATCCGCTGTAGAGACGCGGCTTGCCGCGTCTCGCACGTCGTCGAGCAAAAAGCCAGCTCAAGTCACCATCGACTTCACCGGCAGCGACCCGCAAGTGCAAGGCGCGATCAACGCCGTCGAGGCCATCGCCTACTCCGCCTGCTTCTACGTCTTCCGCTGCCTGTTGCGCGAAGACGTGCCTGCGACTTCCGGTCTCATGCGCCCCATCCGTGTGATCGCTCCCTTGGGAACCGTGGTCAACGCCAAGCCTCCCGCCGCCGTCGCTGGCGGCAACGTCGAGACTTCGCAGCGCATTGTCGATGTGCTTCTGAAGGCGCTGGCGCAGGCGATTCCCGAGCGCATTCCCGCCGCCGCTTCCGGCACGATGAACAACCTCACCATCGGCGGCACGGATTCGCGAAGCACCGATTCGCGAAGCACCGATTCGCGCACCACCGATTTACTAAGCAATGACCCGCGCAGCCAGCAGTCCTTCGCGTATTACGAAACCATCGCCGGCGGCATGGGCGCGCGTCCCACCAAAGACGGTGTCTCCGGCGTTCACACGCACATGACCAACTCGCTGAATACGCCCGCCGAGGCCCTCGAATACGCTTATCCCATTCGCCTGCGGCAGTATTCGCTGCGCCCAAAAAGTGGAGGCGCGGGCTTGCACACGGGTGGCGACGGCATTGTCCGCGAGATCGAAGTCTTGACCGATGCCCAGGTCACCATGCTCGCCGACCGCCGTTCGCGCGGCCCCTACGGCCTGGCTGGCGGAGCGGACGGCGCGCCTGGCCGCACCGCGATTGTCCGGGGCGACGGCAGTGAAGAAGAAATCCCTGGCAAAACCAGTGTCCGCCTGCGTTCAGGGGAGAGAATCCGCATAGAATCCCCAGGCGGAGGCGGCTGGGGCAAACCAAAGTTCGCGCCATAAATTCATACTGTCATTCTGAACGAAGCGAAGAATCTATGCGTTCCAGCGTCATGAACAAATGCATAGGTCCTTCCCCTTCGGCTGCGCTCAGGGTCAGGATGACAACCTCAATTTACGTCGCATCCTCTGCGGCAAATCCCACTTTTTCGCTAGAATCAAGCTACAGGCTTTAAGGAAGCAATAAGGATTAACCACGATGAGATTCTTGCGTCCATTTCTTTTCGCAGTCGTTCTGGCGTCGGCCTTCTTCTACTTCACCACCTATCGCAACGGAAATCTCCATCCTCCTAGCTGGATCGGCCGTCCGCAGCACGTTGAAATCACCGAAGCCGCCGGCGGCGAAACGTTCGACGCCGAAGAGCAGAACAACATCAGCGTCTACCGTAAAAACATCGCGTCGGTAGTCAACATCACCTCGCGCGTCATGACCTTCGACTTCTTCTACGGCCTGGTACCGCAGGAAGGCCAGGGCTCTGGCTTCGTCATCGACAAAGAAGGACACATCCTCACCAACTATCACGTCATCGCCGATGCGCGCCAGGTCGAAGTTACGCTCCACAATCGCAAGAAATATAAGGCCACCATCGTCGGCACCGATAAATCGCACGACCTAGCCATACTTCAGATCAATGCCCAGATCAAAGCTCCCGACTTGCAGCCGATGGTGCTCGGCGATTCGGCCAATCTGCAAGTTGGCCAGAAAGTTTATGCCATCGGCAATCCCTTCGGCCTTGCCGGAACGCTCACGCGCGGCATCGTCAGTTCCATCCGCCAAGTGCAGGAGCCCGACGGCCTGGTCATCGACGAAGCCATTCAAACCGACGCCGCCATCAATCCCGGCAATTCCGGAGGTCCGCTGCTCAACTGGCACGGCGAGGTCATCGGCATCAACACGATGATCGCGTCCAGCGTCGGACAGAGCGCCGGCATCGGCTTCGCGATTCCCATCAACACCGCCAAAGCCGTGGTCAACGATCTGGTCACGCTCGGACGCGTGCGCCGTCCCGCACTCGGCGTGCGCACCATCCCCATCGATCCCGAGATCGCCGACGAACTGGGCCTGGCCGCCGATTACGGACTGCTCATCGTGCAAGCCGTTCCCGGAGGCTCCGCCGACCGCGCCGGATTGCGCGGCGGCACCGAACGTGCCTACCTCGGCAACATGCCCATCATGATCGGAGGCGATCTAATCGTCGCCATCAACGGTGAAAAAGTCGATAGCCAGCAAATCCTGGCCCAGATCATGAACAAACACCGCGCGGGAGACACGGTGAAAGTAACTATCTTTCGCGGGAAGAAACAGATGGAAGTGCCGGTGGTGCTGGGCGAAGCCAGAGACCAGGTGTAAGTAGCGTCGGCGTCCCGCCGGCAACAAGGCATGTGTGGACGCGGGCGACCCCACCCGCATGCAGTTGCTTGCTTCTGATAGAGCACCGAGGCAACGCGCAAAACATGGGGTTACAATCGTTGAGTGCGAGGCATCCGATGACCATCCGCGTTGGTATATTGCTTTGTTTAGTGGCCGCTCTCTCCACAATGGTCGTTGCACAAGACGATCCTGTGCTGACTTCCGCTAACATACCGAAGTACCCACCATTGGCTTGTCAGGCCCGCGTCGAGGCGGTCGTGAGGTTGACTTTCACCTTAGCGGCACACACTTCAGAGCCTACGAACATCGAGGTGGTGTCTGGTCATCCGCTGTTGAATGGTGCAGCGTTAGAAAATGTGAAGACGTGGCGCTTTGACAACCCTTACGCAGTCGAACGTAAATACGAAACAACGTTCAAATATCGGCTTTCAGGGAGAGAGCTTGCCGGGGGTGTGAAGAAACTCACCATTAGTCTTGAATCGTTTCACAATATTGAGATCGTCACCGACGTTTATCGACCCACAGTTAATTACTGAGCGAAGCCCACCGCCGACCATCTCCGCGAACTCTGCCTCGCTCTCCCCGACTCGACCGAGAAACTTCACCGGAACGAAAATTCTCTTGCCATCCGCTTTGCTATATAGCATGATATGTAGCAAGAGGTGCGACCATGGCGAAGCCTGCGAAAGCCCGGGTTTTTTTCAGCGGTAGAAGTCAAGCCGTGCGGATTCCGGCGGAATTTCGCTTCACCACCGACGAAGTCTACGTTCGCCGCGATCCCCAAAGCGGAGACCTGATTCTCTCCGAATCTCCTGTAAAAACTTGGAAAGAAATCTTCGCCGCGCTTGACGAGGCCGGGGTTCCCGACGACTTCCTGACCGATCGAGACACGAGACCACCGCAGAAGCGGGACATCTTATGATTCGAACCTGGATGCTCGATACGAATACAGTGAGCTATATCGTTAGGGGAGAATCTCCCGCCGCCAGGGACCGTCTGGACGGCTTGAAAATCAACGAAGTCGCATGCATCTCGGTAATTACCGAGGCAGAAATTCATTATGGGCTGGCTAAAAAACCTCCCAGTCTTGCTTTGCGGACGGTCCTCAACGACTTCCTGGGAAAGATACGAATCCTGCCTTGGGGCAGCGATGAAGCTCAGGCCTATGGAACCCTTCGGTTCAAACTGGAACGTGCCGGCAAGGTCCTTAGCGCCCTGGATATGCTGATCGCCGCCCACGCCATCAGTGCCAACGCAACCCTGGTTACCCGGGATAAGGCGTTTGCTCAGGTCGAGGACCTGCGTCCTCCCGTGAATTGGGCGGTTGATCTATAAGTGGCGCGGGCCCTAGAGCATTTCTCGATTTGGTATAGAGTGCGGGCCGCAGTCGTTCCTGCGCCCACAGTCGAGTATGAGACGCGGGAACGGGGAGAAGGATGCGAGGTCAGTTGGAGGCCGATTGGGCGATGGCCTTGGTGGGCTTGGAGCGCAGGACTTCGCGGACTTTTTTGGCGAGATTCTGAAGGGTGAAGGGCTTCTGGAGGAAGGCGGTGCTGGGGCCGAGCGCGCCATGAGTAATGACGGCGTCTTCCGTGTAGCCCGAAAGATAGAGCACGGAGATGCCGGGACGCAGGGCGAGCAGCGTCTTGGCGAGTTCGCGGCCGCCGATGCCGGGCATGACGACGTCGGTGATCAGGATATCGATGTTTTCCTTGAATTCCTCGGCGACGCGCAGGCCGCATTCGCCATTTTCGGCCTCGAGGACTTTGTAACCGCGGGCCGCGAGGGTGAGACGCACCAGTTCACGCACCGATTCCTCGTCTTCCACCAGTAAAACGGTTTCGCAGCCGTCGCCTTCGTTCGGCTGCGAATTGGTTGGGCTCAGTTCTTCTACGGAATCTTCCACGCGCGGCAGATAAACGTAGAACGTTGTACCCGCTCCGAGTTCGCTTTGGGCGAACACGTATCCATTGCTCTGCTTGACGATGCCATAGACGGTCGAGAGGCCGAGGCCGGTTCCTTTCCCCTTGTCCTTGGTGGTAAAGAAAGGCTCGAAGATGCGGGACTGGGTCTCCTTGTCCATGCCCAGGCCGGTATCGGTGACCGAGATCACGGCATAACGTCCAGGCTGGATAAAACGGTGTTCGCTGAAGTTCTGGCGCACGGTAACGTCGGCGCTTTGCAGGCTGAGCTTGCCGCCTTCGGGCATGGCGTCCTTGGCATTGACGACCAGGTTCATGATGACCTGTTCGAGTTGGCCGGCGTCGGCGCGTATGTGCAAGCCGTCGGGTGAGAGGTGGGTGATCAATTCGATGTTCTCGCCGATCAGGGGCCGCAGCAGGCGCTCCATGTCGCCGATGACGAGGTTGACGTCGACCACCTTGAGTTCGAGGAGTTGCTTGCGGCTGAAGGCCAGCAACTGGCGCGTGAGGGTGGCGGCGCGGTCGGCTGCCTGTTGGATGGACTGCACCTTGCCGTGGATATCGCTGCCCTTATCCAACTGCTCGAGCAACACCTCGGTATATCCGTTGATGACCATCAGCAGGTTGTTGAAGTCGTGGGCGACGCCGCCGGCGAGGCGGCCGACGGCATCCATTTTTTGCGCCTGACGAAGCTGCTCCTCGAGCTGACGCCGGTCGGTGATATCTTCGGCGATCAGCTCCAAGACTTCTTCGGGCTCGTCGGTAATGGTGGCGGCACAACCACTGAGGCGGACGACAATGACGCGGCCGTCTTTGCGTCTCCACTGCACTTCCACACCATTCAAGCTTCCCGTGCGGCGATAGTCGTCGGCCAGCCGGTCCAACTCGTGGGGATTGACGAAGACATCGCGCCGCGCGTCGAGGCGGAGAAGATCTTCGACCGATCCATGTCCGAGCATGGCGATGAGCGCCGGATTCACGTCGAGGAACTTTCCGCCGACGGTGCAGCGGCAAATGCCGAAGGCCGCGCTAAAAATCAGCGAACGGGAGCGGGCTTCGGAGCGGCGGAGCGCCTCTTCATAGCGCTTGTGCTCGATGGCGGCGGCCAACTGCTGGGAAACAAATTTCAGGATCTCGCGGTCGCGCTCGCTGAAGCGAGTATTTTGGCTGTAGGTCTGGACGACCAGGACCCCCATGCAGGTCGTGCCGCTCTTCAGGGGAATACCCAGCCAGTCCAACGACGGAGCGCCGATCGATTCCACCTCGCCGCGCCGCTCCAGGTCTTCAAAGACCTCCGGTGTCGCCAGCAAGGGCTCGCCCGACCGCAGGACGTACTCTGTCAGGCCGCGGCCCATGGGCTTGGGCGCGGGCGTGGGATCCACTTCATCGACGAAGTAGGGAAAGCTCAACAACTGCGACTGCGGATCGAACAGCGCGATGTAGAAGTTGCGCGCATTCATCAACTGGCCGACGATGTTGTGAATGGCGGCGAAAAACTGTTGCAGATCTTCCGCCGACTGGCTGCGCGCCGCAATCGCGTACAAAGCCGCATTCAGCGCCTCGGCGCGCTTTTGCTCGGTGATGTCGAGATAGGAAACGTACGCTCCAATTCTTTTGCCGTCCACCATTACCGACGAGGCGGAGAGCAGCACCTCGACCAGGGAGCCGTCTTTTCGCTGGCGGCGGGTTTCGAGCAGGAGTTTCGGTTCCGTCTTGATGCACTCGACAATCCACGCAGTTTCCGCATAGCGGTCGGGTGGCACGATGAGATGGTCGATCCGTTTTCCCGCTGCCTCAGCCGCGCTATAACCGAACAGGTGGGTGAACTCCCCGTTGATGCGCAGGATGCGCAGTTCCTGGTCGATAATACTGATGGCTTCCGGCGCATTCTCGATGACCTGATCGAAGCAGACTTTCTCCAAGGTGAGCGGGACTTCAGCGCCGTGGCCGTTGCTGGGCAAAGTGGCCGGGGCGGTGTCGGAGATGTGGGTAAGAAGCGGCGCCGTGCCGGGCTCAAGCGCTTCCCCCGGCGTCTGCACCAGCGGCAGTTCGGACGACGCTTCTGCCGGGGCGATCTTGTCACCCATACAGTCCTTTCCCAGATTAACCGACGATAATGCGATGGTAAGCGGGACGGGATATTCGCCGATAGTTACGGCAGTAATGGGGATTGTAAATGGCTGCAACAGGGAAAGGCGGTGGTGGGCCAATCCCGTGCTGCTGGGCTGAGAGCTTCGGGTCAACCGGGTGCTCCGCAACTCATAGCTCACAGCTTAATGACTCGACAGCGCAGAGTTTGCTCGCCAGGGAAGGGTTCAGAAGGCGTTCGCCAACAATACACAGACCTCGCGCAGCATCAGTTTCTGCTCGCCGGTGAGCACCAGAAATTCGAAGCCGCAGCGCAGGCCTTCGCTATAACGCACCATGGCCCGCACTTTCATGACATGAGGCGGCACGGGCACGGGAAATTCCAGGGAAACGACTTCCCCCACTTGCAACTCGCCGCTCATGGTCGCCCCGATCCCGTCCTCACCGAGTTCGTTGCTTCGGCCCCAGCATTTGGCCGTCAAGCCTTCGCGAAACACCGACACCTGTACCCGCGCGTCAAAACGATAACGGGAGAAACGCCGCAGCCCTCGTGTGCCATTGCCTACCGCCTGTGCGTAGTCGTTCAAGCCAGCTTCTCCATTTCAGATATCCCGTTCCAATCTTAGGTCCCGGCCAGTATTGCCCGATTGCCAGGGAATGAGATCGGCCTTCGCCGGTTTTACGAGGCTTGCCGAAAATTCCTCGTTTAGCGATTGTGCTTGAACTTGCAGCCATCCTCAACGGCATCAAGGTGCATGTACCAAGGGAGTCAGCACGCGAGGGTGTGCGGCGGCGGCCTGACGACCGCGACTGTACATTTTTTTCAGCAGCATGACTCCGGGATTTGTTTCTTCCGTAGACGTGAGGCTTGCTCCGCTTCCTTTGGACGCGGCGGGAGCCGTGGCAAGCAGCGCCTCTACGGGGAATCCGCAGCCTGTAAAGCTGCGTAAAGACGCGTGACAGGATCGCGCCACGGCATCTAACATCTATAAAGTGGGCTTCCGCCAAGGCGCTTGAGTTGCGCGCCGGCGAACACGCGCTGACGTTTACGATCCGGCGCTTGCGGCCCGGCGACCGCGCCCGCAGACTCGCGCTGGAGTAATCTAAATTCTTATGCCTGACCGCTCGAATGCCGCCGAAGCCTTTCCTCTCGATCCGCAGACCACGGCGGCACAGTCCGAGACCCCGCTCGACCTGCTCCCACCGGCCAGCTTGGCGCAGCCCCTCTGGCGGTCGCTCGTTGGCAATCTGCGCGACACTTTCGCGCCCGAGAAGTTGCCTCCGCTGCAACTGACTTCACGGCCCGTGAATGTTGGACTGGCGCTGGGCGAGCGCCTGCGCCTGCCTTGGTTTCGCACAGTGTTCACGAACATTGGCGACATACTCTCGCCGGAAACGCTGCCGCCGCTGGAACTGGAATCGCGGCCCGTCGATACCGGCGAGCTCCTCACCGACCGGCTCGGCCACTTCTGGTGGGGCTCGCTGCTGCGGAATCTGGCCGATCGCGTCGCGCCGGAATCGCAGCCCGCCCTCAATCTCACCGCCAAGCCGGTCCAGGACATTGTTCCAAAGTCGTGGATGACGCTGCCGCTGTGGTCCGAAGTCGTGGATACGCCGAAGGTGTTTTATCCCGACAAGCCGAAGCCGGCCGAGGTTGTGAGGCCAATGCATCCGCGCCCGGCGGCGCTGCCGCAGGCGGTCCTGGCCGAAGCGCTGGTCGAAGTTTTGGCTAAGGAACCCACGGCCGCCGACCTGCTGCGCGATTTGCGCCGCTCGCGCATACGGCAGCGCATCTGGATCGCGCTGGCGGCCGCGCAAATTCTCTACATGGCCGCCATGGCTTTGGGAAAAATCTGATTATCCGATAATAGGGAAACTCCGATTAAGAAGAATCTTCTCGACGCGCTCCTGGCCGTGCTCGCGGGCAACGCCATTTATTTCCTGCTCATGCCCCATCTGCCCGCCGTGGCGCGGCATACGCTGTTCAAGGAAGATTTGGGCCTGCTGATCGATTTCGCGATCTGCTCGGCGATTTTTGTGGCCGTGAAGTGGACGTGGCGCAATAAGAGCTGATGGGTAGAGACGCGACTTGCCGCGTCTGAGATGGGGCAATCTCGTCTCTACATGAAAGATGTGGTGGATGCCGAATGGACGAAAGACCGGTGCTTACGCGGCCTTGGCGGCTGGCGTGGTCTCGATCGCCTGGTCGGCGATCTTCGTCCGCTGGACCGGGATGCCGGGCGTCGCGTCTGCATTCTATCGTGTGCTCATCGCTTCGGCCACGCTGTGGCCGCTTATGCTCTCTTCCAAGACAATACTTACGCGCATCGACCGGTCTACATTCTGGCTGGCAGCTTTAGGCGGAGTTTTTTTTGCCGGCGACCTCGGGCTGTACAACGTGGCCGTTCTCCGCACTTCGGCTGGAACCGCGACCGTGCTGTCGAACAGTTCGCCGCTGTTTGTAGGACTCCTGACTTGGGCAATCACGCGGCGAATGCCATCGCGTCGTTTCTGGACGGCCCTGGCCATCGCTCTTTCCGGCACATGTCTGATCGTGGCTGTGGACATGCGCCATCTCGGATCGAGATCGTCCGCCGATTTGCTCGCGGTCCTGGCCTCTCTCTGCTTTGCTCTTTATCTTTTGGTGACCGAGCGCATACGGGAGAGCTGCGGCACGGCCGCTATTCTTGCGCTTTCGACTACGGCAAGCACAGTCGCTCTGCTGGCGTTCGCCGCCGCAAACCACATCTCGCTCCACATACCAAGCGTTTCTTCGTTCGCGGCGCTGCTCGGCATGGGATTGGTATGCCAGCTTGCCGGCTATTTTTCTCTGACCTACGCGCTCGGCCATCTTCCCGCAACCGTGACTTCGGTGACGCTGCTGGCCATCGCGCCCCTCACCGCAGTGTTGGCGTTTGCGATTTTTGGAGAGCGCATAACGATGCCTCAAATCCTCGGCGGGGCCCTCGTGCTCGCTGGTGTGTGGACGGTAAGCGGCGGGCATCGCTCGGAACATCGCGAAACGGGAAAATGATTGAGGGCGACGCCAGTAGACTGGACGTTAACGCCGTATAATGGTCTTCATGCGAAGAGCCTCCAGACGTGCCATTGGTGTTCCCAAAAAGAGTGCCGCGGATCTGATGACGCCTTCGAGGCAGGTGCGCGACCAGGTTACGCGCATTCGCGAGCGTCGCGAAGAGATACGGCGCAAGGTTGGAGTTCTTTCCGACAGCGCCGATCTGATTCGCGAGGACCGAGAACGCCGATTGTGATTTGCGTGGTGGATGCCAGCGTTGTGTTGAAGTGGTTCTTGCCAGAGCCCGACAGCGTCGCCGCGGATCTTCTTCTCGAAAAATTCCTGAACGATGAAGTTGAACTCCTGGCCCCCGACTTTCTGCTGGTGGAGACGGCCAATGCGCTCTGGAAGCGGGTCCTGATTCGTAAGGAACTTTCCGCTGACGAAGCGACGCTGATCTATCGCGACCTGCTCACAATGCCCCTTTCCCTGATTGCTTCCGAGGCGATGACGGATGCGGCCCTTCGATTGGCGCTGCAACACAACCATTCTGTCTATGATTCCCTCTATTGCGCGATTGCCATCAAGCGACGTTGCGACTTCGTGACCGCAGACCGGAAGCTTGCCAATAAATTGCAAGGCGTGTTTCCATTTATCGTTCACATATCGACCATCGAACCATGACGCTGATTTTCCGCAAGCCTCTTCCCAACGTCGAGCATCCCGAGATGCCGGCCGATGTCGTCATTGTCGGCGGCGGGCCGGCGGGGATGGCCTGCGCGCTGCGGCTTTCGCAATTGATCGACGAGCACAACGCGCGCCATCCCGAAGCGCCGTTGAGCAAAGAAAATATCTACGTGCTGGAGAAAGCGCGCGAAGCCGGGCAGCACTGTCTTTCCGGCGCGCTGCTCGATCCGCGCTCCATGAAAGAGCTGTTGCCGGGATTCGAAAACGAAGCTCCGCTCGACGCCGAAGTCCACAAAGAGGCCGTTTACTTCCTGACGCGCGCGGGCCATTACCAGTTCCCCCTCACGCCTCCGGCGCTGCGCGACCACGGCAACTACGTCATCTCGATCAACCGCTTCGTGAAGTGGCTGGCGGCGAAAGTCGAAGCGGCGGGGATCACGATTTTCACGGGCTTCGCCGGATCGGAACTGCTCTTTGACAGAAACGGCGACGGCGATCGCGTCGTCGGCGTGCGCACCGACGATAAGGGCGTCGACAAACAGAATGAAAAGAAATCGAATTTCGAGCCGGGCTACGACGTTAAGGCGAAGGTCGTCGTGCTTGCCGAGGGCGCGCGCGGGTCGCTCACCAAGCAGCTCATCGAGAAGTTCGACCTGATGAAAGACCGCAACCCGCAGACCTACGGCGTGGGCGTGAAAGAGCTATGGGAAGTCCCGCCGGGCCGCATTCTAGCAGGCGAGGTTATTTACACGATGGGCTATCCGCTGACCGCGAAAGAATATGGCGGCGCTTGGATTTACGGCTCGAAGAGTCGGGACGCGAAAGGCATTACCGTCTCGCTCGGCTTCGTCACCGGACTCGACTATCGCGACCCGCGGCTTGATCCGCAGCATGTGCTGCAAGCCTTCAAACAGCATCCATTTGTTGCCAAGTTGCTGGCGGGCGGCAAGATGGTCCGCTACGGCGCCAAGTCGCTGCCCTATGGGGGATGGTGGTCGTTGCCGCCGCTCGGCGGAAATGGATGGATGATCGTTGGCGATGCGGCCGGATTTCTGAATTCCGCGCGGCTGAAAGGAATCCATCTCGCCATCAAGAGCGGAATGCTGGCGGCCGAGACGGCATTTGAGGCGCTCGTGAAACAAGAGTATTCAATCGAAACACTCGCGGGATTTGAGGGGCGCGTCGAAAAGAGCTGGCTTAAAGATGAGCTCTGGCCGGTGCGCAACTTCCACCAGGGATTCAAGAATGGCATGGCCGCGGGCATGTTCAACACCGTGCTGCAAGAGATTTTCGACGGCGGTCTCCGTAATCGCATGACCTCCCACGCCGGTCACGAAAACCTAAGGCCAATCGCCAATCTGCCCGCCGATGGAGGCCCGGAAGCGCACCTGCTGGGTCCCGCCAAGGGCGATGGCCAGCTCACCTTCGACAAACTTACAGACCTCTATCATTCCGGCACCAAGCACGAAGAGGACCAGCCGGCGCATTTGCTGATTCACGACACAAATATTTGCAACGACCGTTGCGTGAAAGAGTTTGCCAGCCCGTGCCAGAATTTCTGCCCCGCGAACGTTTATGAAATGGTGGACGACGCGTCCGCGCCCCACGGCAAGCGCATCAGCCTGAATCCCGCCAACTGCGTGCACTGCAAGACGTGCGACATTCAAGACCCTTATCAGATCATTACGTGGGTTGCACCGGAAGGCGGCGGTGGCCCGAATTACGACGGCATGTAAAGTAAAAAGGCCAATAGCTGAAGGCTAATAGCGAAAGGCTGGTTCCCATTCGCAACCGGGTATATACTGCTCCCGTACTTTTGCCGTTACTCGGCGATGGTTGGACACGGGGCACATTTTTTTCATACCGCTCCGTGAATTGAACGCTGGCTTAGGGGCCTAATTATGATTCGCCCTGGACGGCTGGCGGGGGTGGGAATCGCACGCGCGGCGCCTTCCCCGAGAGAGGTATTGGTCGTGGATGTCCTATTGATTCGCCTTATGTTTGTTCTTATCGTCGCCATCGTCTGCTTTCTCATTCATCCGTTCGGCCTGCCCAAGAACCTGGATGCCGCCGTTGGCGCGCTGATTGGCGCCGCTATCATCGTGTTCGAGTGGAGATTGCGCGCCATGAGCCTGAGGCGCCTGATCGGGGCCGCCATCGGCAGCGTGCTCGGCATCGTGGGCGCTTATCTGTTCGCCTTGGTCATTCGCAACAGCATCCCCGCGAGCCCCACCCAGAGCTTCTTGCAAATCATGGTCATGATGATCATGGCCTACGTGGGCTTGGCGGTGGGAGCGAACAAAGGCGACCTGCTCAATCTGGCGGCGCTCGGCGGCGTCTTCGGCGGCGAAAAGTCGGGCAAGAAGAGCTACAAGATCCTCGACACCAGCGTCATTATCGACGGGCGCATCGCCGACATCGCCGAGACCGGTTTTCTCGACGGCATGATTGTGATTCCGCAGTTCGTGCTCCGCGAATTGCAACTGGTGGCCGATTCCGCCGACTCGCTCAAGCGCAATCGCGGACGCCGCGGCCTCGACATCCTCCAGCGCCTCCAGAAGACCGCCGCGGTCCAGATCCAGATCGTCGAAGACGACTTCCCCAGCGTCCGCGAAGTCGACATGAAACTCATCGAACTGGCCAAGCTCTATGAAGGCAAGATCGTTACCAACGACTTCAATCTCAACAAAGTCGCCCAACTGCAGGGCGTGGCCGTGCTCAACATCAACGAGTTGGCCAACTCGCTCAAGCCCATCGTTCTACCCGGCGAAGTGATGCGCGTATTTATTCTTAAGGAAGGCAAAGAGTACAACCAGGGAGTTGCCTATCTCGACGACGGCACCATGGTGGTCGTCGACAACGCGCGCAAGATGATCGGCAAGACCATCGACATCGCGGTGACCTCGGTCCTGCAAACCACCGCGGGCAAGATGATCTTTGGCAAGTGGGATGAGCGTGCGCCGGGCCGCCACGACGCCAAAGCGGCGCTGCCGCCCCAGGTGGGCGTGCTTCCGTCCACTCCACCCAGCCCGCCCCCTCCGGACGGGGCAAAAAAGCCCACGTCTCCGGTGGCCGACCACATCGCCGATTAGTCTCTGGGCGATTACGGGTGGTGACTAAAGGTAGATTACTAAAGAGTGACCCTCTGCTAGGAAGTTCCATTGTGCCCAAGCGCGCGGCAAGCTACGCTTCTCTAGTTAAGAAGTTTGAACGGAAATCCAGGATCAAACCTTAACTTGGAGATATAATGATTAAACAGTTGTTTGCAGGGCTATGTGCATTTGCCCTGCTGCCCTTGCTCTCTTCCCCGCTGTCAGCTCAGGCTCAAACCGCGGTAGAGAACCAGGCTGCAGGCCCATTCAGTTACGACGTCACCCAGGAAGTCACACTCAATGGCACGGTGTCGAGTGTGCTCACCGGACCCTCTCCGGGAATGATCATGGGTTCCCACCTGCTGCTCACAACTTCCTCCGGTCCCGTGGATGCGAGTTTGGGCATGTTCGCGATGCGTGGCAAGGGCGCCGTCTCGGTCGTCGTGGGCCAGCAAGTCGAGGTCACCGGCGTCATGAAGACGATGAATGGCAAACAGGTTTTCCTGGTCCGTATCGTAAAAGCCGGCGGCCAAGTTTATACCATCCGGAACGAGCGCGGGTTCCCGATACCGCCGCAGGCGCGTGAGAGCGCCAGCCAGACGACGGCAGGGGAGGCGCTATGAAGAGCAAAGCATACGCAAGCATTCTCGCCATAGTTTTCCTGGCTTTCTTGACGGGTTGCGGCGGATCGAACTCGACGCCAGCGACCATAACAATCACTGCGACGAGTGGAAGCGGGCAAAGCGCGGTGGTCGATACGACATTCGGAACAACTTTGTCAGCGACGGTGATGCAGGGCACAAACCCGGTGAGCGGCGCGACGGTGACGTTCGCAGCTCCGGTACAAACGGAAGCGAGCGGAACATTCGCGGGCGGAGCGACTACGGCAACGACCAACGCCAGCGGCGTGGCCACCTCGGTGGCATTCACCGCGAATACGATAGCTGGCTCTTATGTAGTGGGAGCCTCGACTTCAGGGGCGACGACGGTGGCCGGTTTCACTCTTACGAACACAGCGGGACCGGCAGCCACGATCACAGCGACAAGCGGAGGCGGGCAAAGCGCGTGGGTCGGTGCGCAGTTTACGAACCCGCTGGTGGCGACGGTGGTGGACAGTTATGGCAACCCGGTGAGCGGCGCGACGGTAACGTTCACGGCCCCAGCGTCGGGAGCGAGCGGCACATTCAGCGGTTCAACCATCGTGACTGGATCGGGTACGGCAATCGCGACCGTGACGACCACGGCGGCTGGCGTGGCTTCGGCAACGTTCACAGCGGCTACGGCGGCCGGCACCTATGCGGTGACGGCTGCGGTTACAGGATTGACGACAGCCAACTTCACCAGTCTGACGAACACGGTGAAAAACTATGCGTTCTTTTTGAGCGGGCTGGAGGCCATTAACGAGACGAACCAGTTGCCGAATTATTATGCCCTCGCAGGGTCGGTGACCATCGACGCGAATGGCAACGTCTTGGGCGGCGAGCAAGACTATAACGACGCCTATGGGATCACGGCCACCGATACCATTGCGGCAGGGACCGCGGCGTTGAACGTGAATACTACAACCGGTCAGGGGACACTCTCCCTGAACACGGGCAATACGGCTTTGGGTGTGATAGGAGTCGAGACCCTCGGCGTTCAGTTTGTGAACGCCAACCACGCGCTCATCGTTCAGTTTGATGGGTCGGCAACATCCAGTGGAAGCATGGATCTTCAGACCCTGCCGAGCACGCTGAGCGGGAATTATGCCTTTACCCTTTCTGGACCGGGCTCCAAACTAGGCGGCACGCTCGCGTCCGGGGGAGTCTTCTCAATCAGCGGCACCACTTTGCAGGGTGTTTTCGACATCAATGATTCCGCGGCTGCGGCGCCCGTGCTGGGCACGACCTTCAGCGGAACGATCTCAGCGGCCGATAACTTTGGGCGGGGCACGATCACTGGCACCAATCTAATGGGCGGTACGCCAACCGCACTCGCCTACTACATCGTTGGTCCGGAAGCCATACGGATTATTGATGTGGATACTACCGATTCGGGCGTCGGCTCGGCGTTCGGCCAGGGTACGGGCACTTTCAGCAACTCATCGCTCGGAAGCCCTGTATTTGGCATCGCAAGCAACTCGTGGCAGGGGCCCTTTTATGCCGCGGCAGGCATGTTTACTACGGATTCCGGCGCCGGCACATTCACGGGCGTCGCGGATGACGATGAAAACGGCACTGTCGTTAGCCCTAGCCCCTCCACTATCTCAGGCACCTACTCGATTTCGAACTCGATCGGTGGAACCGTGTACAACGGATACGGCAGCCTAACTATCACAAATTCAGGCTTGGGAGTCGTCAGCGCGCTGGGCATTTACATGACGGATCCAACCCTCAATCTGCTGGATCCGAATAACATGAGCGGCTTCTCCGGCGGAGGCGCTCTGATTGCCGACATGGATATCCTCCTCGTCGGCACAGGAGTCCTAATTCCGCAAACGGACACCAATTCTGCCCACTTTACAAACAGCTATGCCTTTGGAGCGCAGGATTACAATGGCCTGAATCCGAGCTCCAATGGTTGGGAATTCGACTTTGTCGGGCAGGGTCTGGTTACAGACCTTGCTTTGAACGGAACCGGACTCCTCAGCGATCCGTTCCTCCTACTCGACTTGGGGAAGGGGACCTCGACGTATTCCGGGGTTGCATTCACGGGAACTGCGGTTGCCGACGCCAGCAACGCGGGCCGCTATACCATCCCGCTTAAAATCGATACCGGCGTTGGCTCGGCGCTCGATTTGAGCGTGGTTATCTATCAGGTTAGCGGAGGACAGCTATTCTCGATAGATTTGGATGAATCTCCCACCGGTACTTTCCTTGGATCCCTCCAGCAACAGGGGTCGCTAACCGGACTACCCGTACCCGCGGTAAAAAAGGCCGCGGCGAAAAACAAAACGAAACAGAAACCATAACCGCTAACCGGGAAAAGGGCACAGCCGAGACCATCCGGCTGTGCCCTTTTCTCGTTTTGAGCAAGCCATTCCGGCCGTTGCTGTACTATACTGGTCGTCCCGATGAAGGTGTTTGTGATTGTACCCGCGGCCGGACTGGGCACGCGCATGGCCCCGCCCTCGGCCGCGAAGTCGAAGAAGAAAGCGCCCAGCAAGCAGTTCAAAGAACTGGGCGGCGTGCCCATACTTGTCCACACGCTGCGCAAGTTCGCCGCCGCCCCGGCCGTCCACGAAATCATCGTCGCTCTGCGCCAGGACGAGATTGACGGCTTTCGCGCCCAACTCGAAAAACAGTATCCGGAAATTTTGCGCAAGCGCCTGCAACTGGTCGAAGGCGGCGAGCATCGCCAGGATTCGGTGGCCAGCGCCTTGGCCCATATCGCGGCCGGCGCGGAAGACATCGTGCTGGTGCACGATGCCGTGCGTCCGTTTGTGACGCCCGAAATCATTGCCCATGTGATCGAGGCGGCGCGCAAACATGGGGCCGCGATCGCGGGCTGGCCCGCCGTCGACACGGTGAAACAAGTGGAGCGGACGGCGGACGGCGCGCTCGTCAAAGCCACCATCCCACGCGCCAGCATCGTCATGGCGCAAACCCCGCAGGGCTTCCGCTACGGCATCCTGAAGAAGGCGTTTGACGATGCCGCCAGCGACGGCTTCGTCGGCACCGACGAGGCTTCGCTGATCGAGCGCGCCGGCCTGCCCGTCGAGGTCGTCATGGGCTCGCCGCGCAATATAAAAATCACCACGCCCGCCGACATGGAACTGGCGGAATTCTACCTACAACAGGAAAACGGGAACAGACCTTGAACGAGCAAAGCCTGAAACCTGAAATGCGCATCGGCTACGGTTTTGACTCGCACGAATTCAAGTCCGGCATTCCGCTCAATATCGGGGGCGTCGCGTTGCCGCATGATAAAGGACTGGGCGGCCATTCCGACGGAGACGTCCTTCTTCACGCCATCACCGACGCGCTGCTGGGCGCGATCGCCGGCCCCGACATTGGGGCGCTGTTTCCGCCATCTGATCCGCAATGGAAAAACGCCGATTCCGCCGTATTTCTGCGCGAGGCGCTGCAACGCGTCAAGAGCGCAGGCTATGAACTCGTGAACCTGGATTCCACGCTGATTCTGTCTGCTCCAAAGATCGGCCCACATGCCGATGCGATCCGCAAACGCATCGCCGAGTTGTGCGGAATTCCCGCGGACTGTGTTGGCGTCAAAGCAAAAACGCCGGAAGGCATGGGCACCGACAACGCTGCGATTGCGAATGTCGTGGTGTTGCTGAAACGCTGCTAACTTCTAGCTACTGGCTGCTGGCAGGCCCCCAACTTTCTCGCCAACTCCGCGCGCTTCGTTCTTGCCGCCTCGATGAACGCGCAGAAAATGGCGCGCGCGGACTCGGCTAGTTCCGGCGCATCGTTCACGCTGCGCTCCGGATGCCACTGCACCGCCAGCACAAAATGTTCGGGATCGGTTCCTTCCAAGGCTTCGACGATTCTGTCTTCAGGGCAACGCGCCACCACGCGCAAGCCATCGCCCACTCGGTCCGCCGACTGATGATGCGAAGAATTCACGGGCAGCGTTTCCGCCGCGCCCACAATATCCGCCAGCCGCGATCCGGGAACGATCTTGACCGTGTGCGCTTTCGCCACTGTGCGTCCCGCGCTGTGATCGATCTTTGGATTGACGATCTTTGGATCGACGGTCGCCGACTCGATGTGCTGCACGAGCGATCCCGCGCGGTGCACATTCAACGACTGCAATCCGTAGCAGATTGCCAACACGGGCTTGCGCAGGCTGTAGGCGTATTGCAGCAGCAGATCGTCCATCGCGTCTCGTTTGGGGTCGTCGAGCGCCGTCTTTTCGTGGCGAGCGGCGCCGTACTTCTCCGGATCGATATCAGCCTTGCTGCCGGGCAGCAGAACGGCGTCGCAGCGCTCGATCTGCCGCATCGCCTGCGCCGGAGTCTGGTCCAGTTTGATGCGCATCGGCTCTCCGCCCGCGCCGCGCACGGCTTCTTCATACTGCGGTAGGGCGCGCTCGGCGTACTCGCGGTCGTTCTCGCAATCTCCGGAATGCGGCACGGGGATGGCGATACGCGGCGTCATCGTCTTTGATTCATTCATTTTCGATTTAGTCGCGGATTCACTCACGCTCGACTCACGCACTCGATTCCTGCGAGCGTCTTGCGCTGGCGGTAGTTGCGAATTTCCATCGCGAGTCGTCCGAATTCGTTTTCGCCATGCTCATAAATTACACCAATCGAGGCAGGCGTCGCGACTGGCGGAAATCGCGATTCGATCGTGTTTTTCGCGGCACCGTTACTTGTTCACGATGAGCCGGCGCGTGGCGGCAGAACGGGCACGTCTCGAAGCGCCAGGGCAGCAACGCTGGAAACGCTCAAGTGTTGCCTGATTACGCCGATACTCGTTCTTAGGTCGACGATCCGAGCCGGAGCGGGAAACCCCATAAAGATACGAAAGCGAGAAGGCCGCTTCTGGGAGGCACAACGCTCGGGTGACGGGGTGTGTTCAGGAATTCACGAAGGGGAACAGAACAGGAGAGAATCCAAAATGATTCCACCGAAAACGGATCCTAGATGGATAAAGTTGTTCAGCAATTTGGACAATATCCAAATCACCCAACTTCCAACCAGAATGTTATTCATCCAGCTCAGGCTGCTAACAACTTGGGGAGAATCTGTGGAGAAGGAACAGAAAGCAATCAATCTCGCCTACGACTTCTTTAGCAAGAACGAAGCCTATGCAAAGGACGATATCAAACTGATCTTCGGCTGAGGAGAAATGTCTGCCATGAAATCGACGACTGCTGCGAAAACAACTTTTGACAAGAAATCGATGATGACGGCCGATGAAGCGTCGGCACTCATCAAGAGCGGCGCTACGCTGTTCGTCTCCGGCGACGAAAGCCTGTTGGCTGCTCTTCCCCGCGGGAAGTGGATCGGGGGGACGATCCCGTATTTCATGAGTGAAGACGGGGGACTGTGCACACACGATAAAGTGCAGGTGGTTGTGCTGCCGGATTTCGTTACAGGGGCAACCGTGAAGCTCTACGATACCGGCGAACTGTCGCGAATCCCCGGCGACTACACGGTGAATGGCTTCAGCTATATTGTGATCCCGGCGTTCTCCGAAGCGCACCAAAAGTTCGCCAAGGAATGTTCCACCTGGCCGGGTACGTTCGACCGTCCTTTGGTGGGTTGGATAGCAGGCATCGACTTGAAGGATCTCGGCAAAGTGACACCCAAGGTAGTGAGTGGGGTGAGCGGCGAAGTTTCGGCATCGAAAGCGGTGGTGATGCATGTCGAGCTGCCAGCGGACCGCTATGCCGAGGCGAACATCATCAACCTGTTTCGCCAGGGAAGCGGAGACACGATCACGTTTCCTTCCGCCGGTTTTGAAGTTACCGAGTGCCTCGTCAACGGCCAGAAGCGCTGCTTCGCGGAGTATGTGGAGGCCGAAAAGATCAACATACAACAGCCACTGGTGGCGAATTACATGGGCTCCATGGTGAATGTGAGTTTCCAACAGGTGGATGCGAAAGCCGGCAAGGTCGCTTTGTATGCGCCTGTGTTTCCCGGCATCGATTACAAACTCGCGGATCCGATGGGGGATTACGAAGCCGAATTCCGCAAAGAAATGGAGCAGAACGACATTACGCCTTTATTCACCTGTAACTGCGTCCTGAATTACTTGTACGCGAACCTGGAAGGCAAGAAGACCGGGCACTTGGTGGGACCGATCACGTTTGGCGAAATTGCTTACATGCTGCTGAATCAGACATTGGTGTATCTCACATTCAAACAGAAATAGATGGTGGAGCGAGTGGCCGCAAGGTCGGAGAAGTTCGCCCGGCGGCCGAATCAAGCAGTTATTTCACCGTTTCTCATTTCAAGCTGGAGGTGCAGTTTGACTATAAATTCACGAATTTTGAAAGCGTTCCGGTGCGAACGAAGCCGGTTTAGTTTTGTGTTGCTGATGCTTGGCATGGGATTCGCGGTGGGCGCGGCAACGCCTTCGCATGCCCAGGCTCTTGGCTGGGAGGGAGAAACTGGAGTCTTTGTTACGCCACTGGCCTATACGGCGTCGGCAGAGAACCAGAAGCTGCATCCAGTGGTGGCTTATCACTTCTTGAATGCGGGCCCGGTCATTGGGGATTTCCATGAGATTTCGATCGAGGTGGGCGTCGGCAAGCGCATGGAATTCGGCTACACGCACGAGTTCCACACCTTCGGCGACAACGCGGACCTCAGTCCGCTATGGCAGAACGGGTTTGATGTTTTCAACGGCAAGGTCATTCTGGTTCCGGAAAACTTCGGCAAACGCAAGTGGGTCCCGGCGTTCTCGGTGGGATTTCTGGCGCGGCCCGACGTCCGCAACGTGGGCAACTTCACGCAGCAATTCGGCACGAGCCCACAGAGCATGGGAGGGATGGCAAACGGCGACGTTTATGGAGTGGCAACGAAAGTCGTTCCCACCAAGCCCATTCCCATCGTTCTGAACGCAGGGGTTCGCGGCACCAATGCGGAGCTGTGGGGCATGGGCGGCAACGCTCCCAACTGGCAGGCGCGCGCGTTTGGCGCAGTGGCGTTTGTATTCAAGGGGCCGGCGAAGAGCACCATCATTCTCGGCACGGAAGCGGCCCAGCAGCCCCATCATCCGATAAATTTTCCCACTCTCAACATCCCGACCACGCTGACGTATTGTGTGCGGTTTATTCCCAGCGCAAAGTACAAACTGAACTTCGATGCGGGTGTGGCGCAGATTGCTGGGCAAGTACTGCCGGCCGTCAATCTGCAAGCGCGGCATCAGATCGGAATCCAGATGTCGTACGGCTTTTAACGAACGCGCGACGACGAACGCGCGACAACGATCACGCGACACGACAGGCGGCGGACTTCGTGCGTTTCCTTGCGACCGCTGCGCTACAATACGTTCATGTCGCAAGCCGCATCGGCGATCGTCCGCAGTCCGGCGGAGATCGTGCAAAACAGCCCGGTTTCTCAGGCGCCAAATGGCATCTGTTACGCCCGCTCGGGCGAGATCACGATTGCCGACAACGATCTTGAGCGCATGGTTGCCGCAGTGCCCGTGCCGGTGGCCGGCGCGCTCAACCGCAAGGCGTACTACTTCGTGCCGCTCACGGTGACGCAGGGCGACGACACGGTGATTGCCGACCGTTACGACGTGGCGCTCAGCGACAACGCGGTTTGCCATCGCAATCTGGACCTGGGCGACGCACAATGCGTTTTCATTTCGACGCGCTTGATGGACGATAAATTTTCCGTGGCGTTCGAGTTCTACATCAACGTGGGGCACGCGCTGGTGGAACGCGCGGGCGTGTCGCAGAATTTCGCCGACCTGGCGTGGCAACAAGTGGAGTCGGGCGTGCGCGGTGAAACTTCGCTCGACGCCTGGGAGGCGCGCAAGTTCGCCACGGCGCACGGTCCAGACGCGGAGAAATACAAGAACGACTATCTGACGGCCAGCTTCGCGGATGCGATTTCGATTTACCTGCTTTCGATCTACCTCGACGTCGATTACTACGATTTGCGGGAGCGGGACTATCCGCTGCTGGCGCCGGCTCCGATGGCGGAACGGCTGCGCAAGATCGCGGAAATTTTCCCGCCGAATCCGGGATTCGAATTCAATATTTACTATCGGCGGAGAGCGTAGAACGGATCGTGTAACGCCGCTTCACGGAATGCGGATAGCTTGACCGTTCTCCATCCTGAAAGTCGCCGAATCCCAGCGTTGTGCTGCGCCATGGTCCTCGATAACCACGTTGCCGTCTGCTTGAACTATTTTGAGCTTTGGGTCGTAGGTCACGCGATTAGCCCGAAGCGTGAAGAGGTTATACTCCACCAGAACGGGAACCTCGTAGTCCGAAATCTTGCGGCTAGCATACGAGCGGCCGTCCGCTGTGGTTCCGGCGTAGCGAACATAGACTTCGAAGGGAGTTCCGTCTGCCGCAGGGACTGGAAAGCGGTCCTCACCCCCACAAGGGCTCTTCATGTTGACTACGACTGGGTCGCAGAACTCAATCATCGGCAGCGTGACATTCAGAACAAGAATCATTTGCGATGTCACACGAAATAGTGGCCTTCGATAGGGCGAGAAGCCACGTATTAACGGCGACGTTATCTCCATCTCATAATTGCCGAACGGAAGATCCGCTTCGTAGGAGCCCTTCGCATCTGCGTTGATCGTCCGGCTGGCCTGCTTGCTTCGGAATACAATCTTCGCTTTGGGGATAACTGCTCCCGACGGGTCTGTGATCGTTCCGCGAACGCGAAAAGTCTTGTTCACTGCGCTGGGCGATGATGTTTGTCCGAACAGAGCAAAATTAGACAAAGCAACCACCAACAGAATAGCGGACGTCAAGTTGACACTACCAGTGAAGAACCTTTCCATCTTGGCGATCATTATGGCATGGGTTTGTGTGCGCGTCACGCAGCCTGCTGGCGTCCGTAGACGCCTGTGGTCATGTTGCGTACCACCGCGAACCGCCTACCACCCAACGCAAAACTTTTTCCACAGTTCATGTACATTTTTACTCACCTTCGTGCCCTTGGCGCGCAAGGAGGATGCGGCTATGCTGAGAGAGATTGAAAGATGCGGGTTCAGGTTTATCGATGATTGCGCTTCGTCTCTACACACTTGCGTTAGGTACGATTGGCCTGGCCGCCGCCAGCTATGCCTTGCTGCGCCGCAAACCCAAGGACGCGGACGAGGTCGAGCTCGAGCGCCGCACCTGGCTGAATACGGTTGGGCGCATCACCGATGGCACGGTGATCGACGTCCAGGAAATCGCGAAAGACACGGACCGGCCCGCCACCATGCTGATTTATCAATACGATGTGGCCGGCGTTTCCTATGAAGCATCGCAGGACGTCACCTATCTTCGGCAGTGGCTCAATCTGCATTCCTGCCGGCTGGGCTTGCCTACTTCCGTGAAATACGATTCCCGCAATCCGGGAAATTCCATGGTGATTGCCGAAGGCTGGATGGGGTTGCGGCAATAAGAGGCAGTAACTTGCGGCGGAAGGGCAATTCACCACGGAGACACGGAAGCACGGAGAAAATCTAAAACAGAGAAAAACAAAAATAGGTTTTCTCCGTGCCTCCGTGTCTCCGTGGTGAAAGACGATCTCTGCTCCGCCTCCGCTCCCACACGCGTCTCCTGTTACCATCGCTTACGATGCTGGAACCGTCCACTGCAGTGCAGTATGTCAAAGGCATCGGCCCGCGGCTGGCCGAGGTGCTGCGCGCCAAGGATATTTCGACCGTCGACGACCTGCTGCACTATCTGCCTTTCCGCTACGAAGACCGGCTGAACCCGCGCTCGGTGGCCGAATTGCGCGCCGGAGAAATGGCGACGGTGATCGCCGAAGTGCGCAACTCGGGGCTGTTTCGCACGCGCCGCATGCCTATTTTTCAACTTACGGTGGGCCAGGGACGCGCGAAGTTGAAGTGTTTGTGGTTCAACGCGGCGTATTTGGAGGGCCGCTTCCAGGCCGGGCAAATGGTCGCGCTCTATGGCAAGGTCGAAGAGGACCGCGACGGCGGATTGCAGATTGTGCAGCCGCAATTCGAAATTCTCGGCGACATCAACGAAGAAGGCGGAGCCGGCGAGGCCGAAAAAAAGGCGGCGGCTTCGCTTGAAATCGGGCGCATCGTTCCCATCTACGAATCGACCGGCCAAGGAAAGCTGACGCCGCGCTGGTTCCGGCGCATTATTCGAACGGCGCTCGAAAATCTAGGTCCCGATGTTCCCGATGCAATTCCGGCCGCGGTGCGCGCCCACTTGAGCCTGGTGTCTCCGCGCGAAGCGTTGTGGAAAGTGCACTGGCCCGATGCGGGCGAAAGTTTTGCCGATCTGCAAGCGTCGCGCACGCCGGCGCACATAAGAATGATTTTCGATGAGTTGTTTTTCATCGAACTCGGCCTCGAACTCAAGCGCCGCGAACAGAGGGCGCGAACCGGAATCGCCTTTCGGCTGGATGGCGGCGTGCGCGAGGCGATCAAAAAGATACTGCCGTTTCATCCGACGGCGGCGCAGAAGCGGGTGCTGAAGGAAATCGCCAGCGACATGCAGACGCCTTGCCCCATGCGGCGTCTGTTGCAGGGCGATGTGGGATCGGGCAAGACGATTGTGGCGTTTCAGGCGGCGATTGTTGCTATTGAAAACGGGTATCAGGTGGCGTTGATGGCGCCGACGGAAATTCTGGCGCAGCAACATTATTTTTCCGCGCGGCAAATTCTGGAACGCGCCGGATACCGCATCGTGCTGCTGACCGGCTCGCTCGAAGCGGGCCGCAAACGCGATGCGCGACGCCACATCGCGCAAGGCAACGCGCAACTTGTTATTGGAACGCACGCGCTGATTCAGGACCGCGTTGAATTCGAAAAACTCGGCCTGGTGGTGGTGGACGAGCAGCACCGTTTTGGCGTGATGCAACGGCTGAAGCTGATGAAAAAATCCGACGAATCTAGTGCAGATGTGGGGCGGGCGTCCTCGCCCGCCAAGAACCACGTAGGGGCGGACGCCCTCGTCCGCCCAGGCGAGCGCAGCTCGGCCGCAGCCGATCCCGAGCCCGACGTGCTGGTGATGACGGCGACGCCGATTCCGCGCACGCTTGCACTCACGCTGTATGGCGATCTCGATGTTTCGGTGCTCGACGAACTTCCGCCGGGACGCACGCCGGTGGTCACGCGCTCGCTGCCCGACGAGCGCGCGCCCGAAGTCTGGGATTTCGTCCGCAAGCAAATCGCCGCTGGACATCAGGCTTACGTGGTTTATCCGGTAATTGAAGAAAACGAAGAGCGCGAATTGAAGGCCGCCGAGCAGATGCACCGTGAGTTGCGGGAAAAGATTTTTCCCGAGCTGCATGTCGGATTGCTGCATGGGCGTCTTGATGCCGAAAAAAAAGAACATGTGATGCGCGAATTTCAGCAGGGCAAAATCGAAATTCTGGTGGCGACCACGGTGATCGAAGTCGGCGTGGATGTTCCGAACGCGACGGTCATGGTGATCGAGCACGCCGACCGCTTTGGCTTGGCGCAGCTCCACCAGTTGCGCGGGCGCATTGGGCGCGGCGCGGCGAAATCTTATTGCGTGCTGATGCGCGGCGGAAAAATTTCCGAAGAAGGCGAACGGCGGCTCGACGCCATGGCGCGCTCGAACGACGGTTTCCAGATCGCGGAACTCGATCTTGAATTGCGCGGCCCTGGCGAATTCTTTGGGACCAAGCAGGCGGGCATTCCCAGTTTCCGCGTGGCCAACATTATTCGCGACCGCCAACTGCTCGAAGCTGCAAAGCTCGAAGCCGCATTTGTGATCTCGGGGCCGAATGCGGAGATTTCGAAAGAAGAAGTTGACCGGGCGCTGCGGGAGATGCGAGCGCGGTGGGCGTCTAGTTACGGACTGGTGGAGGTGGGGTAGCGATTCATACGGTGGAGCGACGAGCGTTTTCGCCCGACCAATCCCGCATGTTTGGGTTGTCATCCCGAGCGAAGCGAAGAACCTATGCATCGAAGCAGCGCCAAATACATAGGTCCTTCGCTTCGCTCAGGATGACAGTGTATATTTATGCCGCGAAACTTATGAGGCGGCACGCTAGGGCTTGGCGGGCGGAGCAGTAGCTGGCGCAGCCACAGGAGCATCGGGTTTAGCGGCCTCTACGGCTTTAGTACCTTCGATTTTACACTTGAATTCTTTGTCGCCGTCGTGGAGTATGTAGAGCCTCTCGCCGTCCACTCGGTAGTCCACGACCTGCCCTGTTGTGAATTTCCCTGCCTGGAACGCGCCACAATAGTCAATTCGGTAAACCAGGTCGGTGCCTTGCAATGCGTACACCTTCTTGTTGCGGGTAACGGTCCCATTGTTGGCACCAACGCCGCCCCGGATGTCGGTGGCCTTCTCCCAGCCCGTGATCGTCCCTTTTTGATAGGTGGGCACCGTCTTGTCGGCGGCAACTGCAATCGTGGCCATTAGCAGAACGAAAAGTACTACGCGAAGTATCTTCACAGGATTCATAGACCTCCTTGTCGAACCCGATTCTAAAACGATCCAGCCTAATTCCAGAAGCGTAGTTTTGTCAAAAAGATAAGGCCGGAATTTTCGCTGAAGAGATTATCCTTTTCCATTTACCATTCAAGCGATGACTTTTTGCATTGGACGTTGCATTGGACGATGGCTGCGCGAGCCGCTTTTTCTGTTGTGCCTGATGGCGGGGCTGCTCGCTTTTGTGGTGCAGTCGGGCGAGTTGGGGACGGCCGACACGGCGCACCGGCTGCAAACCACGCATTGGCTGTGGACTTCGGAGCCGCAGGTTTTTCCCTACGAGTATCCCGAGTTCGGCCTGCACGGCCGCGGCGGGCGGCTCTATAGCTGGTATGGCATTGGGCAGTCGCTGCTCATGCTGCCCGCCGATCTGGTGGGGACGTGGATTGCGCACTGGCCGATCTTTTCGGAATACGAGGACGACCCGTCCGTGCGCAGCATAGTGGCGAGTTATAGCACCACCATTTTGCTGGACGTGCTCACCGCGCTCGTCGCCTTCCGGCTGCTCGGCCAATTGCGCTTTAGCCGGAAGGAGTCGATGGCGGGCGTGCTGGCGTTGCTGTTCTGCACCACGCATCTGCATTACACGCAGAACATGATGGAGAATAACTACATCATGTTGCTGACGCTCGCCGGATTTTCATTTCAGTACGAATGGCTGCGCACGGGTAGCCGGCGAGCGCTCTTCGTGGGCTGCGGGGCGCTGGGGTTGAACCTGATTACGCGACTTACGACGGGCTTGGACCTTATGGCCGGAGGAGTCTTTGTCTTACTCGTGTTTTGGTTCGGAGGAGCGGGTCTCGAAGGAAAACAGTTTGAAGGCGGGCGCGGGCGCGAGTTATGGCGGCGGCTGGTCACTTACTGCAAAGTTGCCGCGCCTATCTATTTGTTCTTTCTCTTGATCGATCGGGCTTATCAGTATTACCGCTTCGGATCGTTCTTCAGCACCTACGTGCCGATATTCGCGCGGGAAGAGCGGCAGATCAATCCTGCGTTGCCGGCGAACTTTCCCTGGAGCACGCCTTTTCATGTGGGCGTTCTGGGGGCGCTCTTCAAGCCGGAGAAGTCCATCTTTCTCTTCGATCCTCTTCTCGTGCTGGCAATTGTTCTATTGGCATGGCTGTGGAAGCGCCTAAGTCTGGAGATGCGCGCGTATGGGGCGACTTCGGTTCTGCTGTTACTGGCCTATATCTGCTTTTACGCGAGATACACTTACTGGAGCGGCGATTTCGCCTGGGGCGACCGCTATGTCTCGACCTCGGTGGAACTGGCGGCACTTATTAGCGTACCGCTGCTCATGCGTTATCGAGAGCACTTGGGAAAAGCGGTCTGGCGCGCGGGATGCGCGTTGATCTTAGTGAGCTTGGTAATTCAGTTAGCGTCGCTGGCTTTCTGGTTATCGCTGGAAATTTACCAGATGGAGACGTTGGGGCATCCGACGTTTGTGATCGCTTTGCGCTTCAAGAACATCGTTGCCTTCGCCTTGGGCAAGATGGACGCGTGGGGATTGAACAACTTTGCCATCAAATGGGACTCGTGGGATTACGTTCATATCACGACGTGGAATTTTCTTCCGTTTCTGCTGCGCCGCGTGGGAGCGGCGCCGGACTGGGTGGTGGATGTAACGCTCGCCGTCTGGCTAGCGGGGATTGCGGCGCTGGGAGCGGTGTTGCTGCGGTTGCGAAAGTGCTTGCGGGCGATGGCATGAGGACGGCGACCCTTAAAGGGGCTTCCGATTAAGCCCATTGCAGCGGCAATAGCGCGCGCGATTGCGAGGCGGATGTTTCGCGCAACGCCGCTGATGACGCGGATAAAATGCATAGGTCCTTCGCTTCGCTCAGGATGACAGGGGAAAATATTTTGACTTAATCAGAGGTTCCCTAAAGGGCTCCCGATTTTCAGGAACTTGCGGTATCGCTGAAGCGATACCCTGATGCGAAACACGAGATGCGAAGCATGAATTTTTCCGCGGCCTGTCCGTCCGCTACGCTTCTGCTATGATCGCGGCTGGGCCGGGATTACCGGCGGAATTTACGGTTTACGAGGAGATTGATTATGGAAACTACCGCACTTCCTCTAGGCTCCCGCCGCAACGAAGACATCGCGCTCGACCTTATGAAATTCATCGCCATGACGACCGGGTACGGCAAGGGCGCTGGGGCCGGAGTCGGGTTCTCGGGCAGCGGCGCGAGCGACAAGCCCGAGGAATATGCCGCGCATCTGCTGGAACTCTATGGGCGGTGTTTGCAATCGGTCGGCGGGAAGTAAGGCAAGCTCGCAACCTCCAGCTTCTCAACCACAGCCGAACATGGCGTTGGCGCGACATACTGACAAGAGTGTCCGCGCCACACGATTGGCATTCCCCACCCTTGTTTGATCTCCCACCCTTGCACCCAGATTAGCGCCCAAAGAACGGGCGCGAACCTGGGGCACCGGCACCGGCCCAAAGAGCGGGCGCGAACCCTTCTACAAGCTCAGGGCGGGCTCTGGGGCACCTTGCCGGTGGGGACAGGAAGTCAAAACCCCCGCCCTGTGTCTGCAAAGAACGCAGACACAAGGACGGGGCACTCTCGGGAGTTGAAATGAATGAAAGGGTGGGCCAGCCCCTGGTGCGCTTTGCATGCACCCAGGTTAGCGCCCAAAGAACGGGCGCGAACCTGGGGCACCGGCTGGTACAGCTTATCAAGCAGCGCGTTCACCGGGTCTGGAGGTGAGCGTTGCCAATAACCGGGTGCCATTGGGAGTGCCCAGACCGGTGCAGGCGTCCCAACCTCCGGTGGCGGTAAAGGCACCGTTGTTGCCTTCGGTAATGTCACGGAATCCGGAGGCTTCAACGGCTTGCGAGTAAATGAGCGGGTTGAGAAAGCCGACAGGTTTCCCTGTCTTTTGATTCATGCGGACCAGCAGAGCGGCCCACAAAGGAGCGACCGCGCTGGTGCCACCGATGACCATGCTCTCGCCGTCGACGAGAACGTTGTAGCCGGTGTAGGGGTCGGCATCGCCGGAGACATCGGGCAAGCCGCGGCCGCCGGTTTGAACGGTGGGCAAGGGAACGTTAAAGCCATTTTGGTAGGAGGGAAGCGGGAAGACGTCGCTGACGCCGCCGCCGGTGGCTCCGCCATTCGGCAGGTCGTTCCAGACGGTTTCGTTGACAATCTGCAGGTTGGAAGTTTGCAGGGTGGTGCCGCCGCAGGCGAGCGCGAACGAGCTGGAAGCGGGGAAATCGACGTGGTTGTTGCCGTCGTTGAGGCCGTCGGAAGAACCATAGTCGCCGGAGGCGACGCAGACGGTGACGCCCATGGCGGCAGCCGCTTGCAAGGCCTCGTCGAGGTTGATGAGCGCCTGGGGCGTCCATTCGGATTCGGGAGATCCCCAGCTAATGGAAAGGACCGAGGGCAGATTGGTGGTGTCGTGAATGGCGGTGGTGATGGCGTCGAGGAAGCCCTGATCGGTGTTGGGGGCAAAATAGACGACGATCTTGGTTCCTGGAGCAATAGCGCCGGCCACTTCAATGTCGAGCATGACTTCGATGTCGGCGTCTATGGGATCGCCGGGACGGTTGGTACCACCATCGACGGACATGGCGACGACTTGAGGTTCGTTGATATTGAGGGAGCCGAAGTAGTTGTTCAGGTCCTCGGTACGAAAACCTCCGCCCAGTTCAATGATCCCGATGCACTGGTTGGTTCCGTCACCGGGCGGGTAGTTGTAGATCTGGGCCAACTCATTGGGATCGTGAGAGATGGTGGCGGTGTGGGACTTGATTCCGGTGGTGGTTGGCATGCGCCGGAAATGCGGCAGAGCCTGGGGCCGGTTGTCGAGGCCGAAGACTCCGCGGACGATTTCGGAATACTCGGCGGGCATGCTGATGGCGCCGATACGGCCGCGGAAATTTCCCCTTGGGTGGGTGTATTCCTTCAGTTCCACGTTGAAGGCCCTTTGGAGATTGCCGGCTTTGCCCGAGAGCACGACGGTGCGGCGCGCGAGCTCGGTGCCGGTCTCATGCACCTTGAGGTCGAATTCACGGGCAAATTTTCTGATCCTTTCGAGATCGGCAGGATCGGCGCCGTGGGTATTTTCATACTCGGCGCGAGTCATGGGATTGAAACCGGGGCGTTCGAGGGCGGTCCTTAACTCCCGATGCTTGGTTTCCGACTTCGGGCGCAGGCGAAGGGAGACCTCGATGGTTTGGTCCGGGTGGGTATTGCGGACCAGGCGCGCACCACGGACGAGTTGACGTTCACTGCCTGAAACGATGTTGAATTTACGAGTGGAAGTCACAGATGCTCCTTCGTTTCGGGGGAACAGAGCGGCTGGGAACTGATCGCGACAGGAGTCGCGGAGGTTGGAAAGTCCGGGGTCTGCCCGCCGTTCAGATGGTTCCCGAAACGAGATGAGCATATCAAAGAAAGAGGGCGGTCAATACAAAATAGGAGCAATAAAAAGGAAGGGGAGGGAGGAATTTTTCCCGATTTGGGGCTATGGAGAGCAACCCTCGGAGGGATGCAGGATGACTGCCGGTTGCCTGTAGGTTTTTGAGAGGCGGCTTATCGAAGTTTCTGAGACGGGACAAGCCCCGTCTCTACCCGGCGAACCGGCTGCATGACTTTCGTAATCGGACACAGGGGTAACCGCGTTGCCGGTGGGCGTGGTGAATCCTAGAATCAAGGCGGAACACTCTGTCGCCAGACCGCCTATGCCGGAAATCCCCAATCGTGCCGAATTAACCCGCCGCGTGGAAAAGGCGGAGAAGCTATTGCAGAAGGGAAAGACGGCCGACGCGCTGGCGGAATACCTGCAAATCCTGGAAAGCGATCCGGAAAACGACAATGTGAGGCAGATGTCGGCGGAGCTGTCTCTCTCTTTGAACAAGGGGGCACAGGCGGTGCGGCTGCTGGGCGAGCTGTTCGACCGGCAGGTGACGGCAACGGATGCCACGCGAGCGAGCCTGACCTACAAGAAGCTGGCGCGCTACACCAACCCGACGTGGGAACAGAAAGTGCGATTTGGGCAACTACTGGAGCAATCGAACAAGAAACTGGCGATCGGGACGTATGAGAATGCATTGGAAGACTTGCAGAGGCAGGGGAAGAAAGAGGAGGGATTGCTGGTATTGCGGCGGATCGTGAGTCTGGAGCCCTCCGAGGGAAACCATTTGCGGGTGGCGGAATTAGCGTCGGAACTGGGCGAGCACGGATTGGCGTCGCAGTCGTTTTTGCAGTTGGCGGAACTGACAGAAGCTGCCAAGGGAAATGCGGCCCCGTGGTTCGAACGGGCGTACACGGAGAATCCGGCGGACGCGAAGACCGCCGTGGCCTATGGCAAGAGCCTGCTGGAGCGGGGCGAAGCGGGGGCGGCGATTTTTATTTTCGAGCCGCTGACGCATTCCGGGGAGCCATCGCCGGAGCTGCGCGACCTGTATGCGCAGGCGCTGCTGGCGGCGGGGCGGTGCTTGGATAGCGAGCCGCTGATCTGGGAGCTGTTTGAGCAGAACCCGGCGCGCATGCACCAGGTGGTAAGCCTGATCGGAAAGATGATCGACTCGGAGCTGGATGCGGAGGCGGTAACGCTGGCGCGCAAGCTGGAAGCCTTTCAGCGGAGGCGTGGGGAACGCCGGTCGGTGATTGCGACCATGCAGGAATTGTTGGCGTCGCACCGTCCGTCGACGGAGATGCTGGAATTTCTGGCGGAGCTGTTCAACGCCTCGAACCGAGAGACGGATTACGCACATGCGCTGGTGAAACTGTTCGATCTGTATTGCGCGAAGCACAACTTCCAGAAAGCGGGCGAGTGTCTGGACCGGGCGGTGGAAGTGGACCCGTACGAGCCGGGACATAAGAAGCGGCTGGAGGGGCTGCGGGGCAAGATCGACGATCAAAAGTTCAGCGTAATCGCGTCGCGCTTCACGCCATTGAGGAAAGAAGACGAGCCGGTCAAGCCTCCCGAGCCGACGTTGGGAGCGGCGGCGCTGCAGGACCTGATGCTGCAAGCGGAAATTCTGGTGCAGTACGGGATGCGGGCGAAGGCGATCGAGCGTTTGCAGCGGATACAGGAACTGTTTCCGCGGGAGGAAGAACGCAACCAGGACTTGCAGCGGCTGTACATATCGGCGGGCATTGAGCCGCAGTATTCGAAGCCGGCGGTTGCGGCGGTCACGCCATCGGTAGCGAGCGGCGAGCAGGCAGGGACGGCAGCGCATGCGGCGGCGGGCGAGGCGGCCGACGTGAGCAGTCTGGCGAAAGTCGCGGAAATCACGCGCAAACTCTACCACCAGGGCAACGCGGAAGGCGTATTGAAAACGGCGGCGAGCGAAATCGGCTCGAACTGGCGAGTGGCGCGCTGCATTGCAGCTTTGCGCAAACCGGGTCTGCCGCCGTCGAGCATGCAGGAATATCATGCGGATGGGCTGATACCGGCGAGTTCGGCGGCGCTGGTCAGTCTGGTGGAAACGCTGCAGGATTTGGCGGTGGCGCGGGGCACGGTGACGATGGGCGATGCGAAAAACGCACCGGAGTTGATGGGGGTGCGCGGCGCGATCGAGGAGTTGCAGATCGAATCGCTGCTGGCGTTGCCGCTGACCGAAGGCAACGACCAGGTTGGAGTGCTGGTGCTGACCCAGAGTACGGGCCGGGTGTGGCAGCCCGCGGAAGTGCTGGTGGTGCGGACGTTGAGCGACCAGGTGTTGATTGCGCTGAACAACGCGGGGCTGCGGCGGCTGGTGAAGAATCTTTCGGTGACGGACGAGAAATCGGGGCTGCTGAAGCGGGCTTCGTATCTGGACCTTCTACAGGCGGAAACGCGGCGCGGGTTGCAGCAGGGCACGGCGATCACGGTGTTGCTGATGCAATTTGGACGGCGCAACGCGCTAATCAAGGAATACGGCGAGCAGGCGGTGACGGCGGTGATGGAGCAGATCGGGCAGATGATTGCGGCGAACATCCGGACGAACGATCTGGCCTTCCGCTATGAGGCGACGACGGTGGGGCTGGTGCTGGGAGATACGGGCGAAAAAGAAGCGCTGCTGGCGGTGGAGAAATTGCGGCGGCTGCTGGAGGGAGTGCGCTTTCCGGGCAGGGACAAGGGAGTCGAATTCAGCGCCGGACTGGCGCAGGCGGTGATGCGTCCGCATTTCGATCCGGTGGACATTGTGACGGAAGTGGCCAACCGCGCCGATTCGGCGCTGGAGCAGGCGGTGGCGCAGGGCGCGGGCAAAGTTGTGAGTCAGGCGCCGCAGTTTGCCGCGGCAGCGGCGGTGGCGTAGAGCTTTTCACCGCCGAGACGCCGAGAGCGCCGAGAAAACCCAAAAAAAGCTAAAACCTTCACCGCAGAGAACGCGGAAAAAACTGAAAATCCACCACGGAGGCACGGAGACACGGAGAAAAACGAGAGAAGAAGAATCAGAGGCTCCGTGGTAGCTACTGTTTGTAAACTTCTTTGCGATGGCCTATGCGGAGAACAAGCACTACGAGCCTCTCGTTTTCGAGGGAACAGATTAGGCGGTAATCTCCGACGCGGTATTTCCAGAATCCACTCAAGGTGCCTTGGAGTCTTGCTCCGATCTGTCTTGGGTCGTCCAGTTTTTCGACGCGCTCGCGAAGAAAACGCAGAATTCGGGCTGCGATTGGTTTGTCGAGTTTCTCCAGTTGCTTCAGCGCTGTTGGAGAAACGTCAACCTTCCAGGCCATAGCGGCGCATCACTTCTTCGAGTGGAATGGGTTTACTGCGTCCGGAGCGTACTGCTGCCAATTCCTTCTCGGCGAAGTGTATATCTTCCAGATCGTCCAAGTATTGCAGGATGGCCTCGCGGGCGTAATAAGTTTTGGTGCGTCCGGTGCGCTTGGCGAGGCGGTCGAGGCGCGCTTCGATGGTTGCGGGAAGGCGGATGGCTAGCATGGGATGCCTCTTTTGCTATACAAGTATAGCACAGTAAGGCAAACCCTAAACTGTCCTCATTATTTGTCAAAAATACATTACTTAATATCGTTGGGTTCCGATTGCATTGGATTCCCGGGTGATATTGTGCGAAACAGAAAGCCAGCAAAATTCGATGTCTTTTCGCCAAGATCGGCACGAATCGAGAGAATAATCTTGCCTATAATCTTGTCCTGTTCGACAACAGAATACGTTGAGTCACTATGGGAGCTGACATACTCCAACAGCCTGTAAACGTGATTAAGGACGTCGCGACTCGCAAAAAGGTTCATCGTGTTGACAGCGTTCGCAACCCGCAGGTGAGCCTTGTAGGTCTTGCGTTCGCTACCCATTTCGGCAAACGCTCCTAAGAAATCGGCGTATCGGTCGAGCTTGAACTCCAAGTTTTTCAGTTGATGTTCGCGACGGCGAGCGAAAAAATGGGAGATTACGGCTACCATAAGAATTGCCACTGCGCTAATGGCAGACGCCGAAATTGCAGTATTCATGGGTACCATTATAGGTTGTCGTACTGAGCGAAGTGAAGAACCTCCGCATTCCGGCGCAGCGAGTAAAATGCATAGGTTCTTCACTTCACTCTGAATGGCAAGATTTTAAGTAGCGCATAATTGGGCAGGGGATTTAAGCCTATGACCTACGAAAATATTCTCCTCGAAAAGAAAAACGCCGTTGCTTATGTCACCGTGAACCGGCCGAAGGTGATGAATGCGCTGAATATGGCGACGATGGAAGAGCTGGGGACGGCGTTTCTTGACATTCGGAACGATGCCTCGATTCGTGTGGCGATTTTGACTGGGGCGGGCGAGAAGGCTTTTGTGGCGGGGGCGGACATTGGCGAGCTGACGAAGTTGGATGCGGTCTCGGGCAAGGAATATGCGCACAGGGGGCAGGCGGTGCTCGACCTGATTGAAAATCTGGGCAAGCCGGTGATTGCTTGCATTAACGGATTTGCGCTGGGCGGGGGATGCGAACTGGCGCTGGCTTGCACGATGCGGCTGGCGAGCGAGAACGCGAAGCTGGGGCAGCCGGAGGTGAAGCTGGGGTTGATTCCGGGATATGGCGGAACGCAGCGGCTGGCGCGGCTGGTGGGCAAGGGGCAGGCGATGCAGATGGTGCTGAGCGGAGAGACGATCACGGCGCAGGAAGCGCATAGGATTGGGCTGGTGAATGAAGTGATGGCGGCGGCGGAGCTGGTTCCGCGGGCGGAGGCGATTGCGGCGAAGATTGTGGCGAACGCTCCGCTGGCGGTGCAGTATGCTATGGAGGCGGTCAACAAAGGGATGGAGACGACGCTGGCCGAGGGGCTGTATATGGAGGCGACGCTGTTTGGCGTGTGCTGCGCGACCGAAGATAAGAAGGAAGGGACGACGGCGTTTTTGGAGAAGCGGGCGGCACAGTTTAAGGGAAAGTGAAGTCAAGGGCTTTACCACGGGGTACACAGGGTTATACGGGGGAAGCAAAGTCATCGGGTGATCGGTTGATCTGGCCATCGGGTGATCGGAATCAAACAATAATTCACCACCGAGACACGGAGTCACGGAGAAAGCCTACGAAAGAGAAGATGAAAATCGAACGTGTTCCCGAGCCGAAGGTTCCGGCTATTGAGGGCGGGTTGAGCGCTGCGGGCAAGCGGTTTGCTATCGTCGTTTCTCGCTTTAATTCTTTCATCACGGAGCGGCTTTTTCAGAGCGCTTACGATGGATTGCTGCGCTTGGGCGCGAAGAAGCGGGACATTGCGCTGGTGCGGGTCCCGGGGGCGTTTGAGATTCCGTTGGCGGCGCGGACACTGGCGGAGACGAAGAAATACGACGCGATTCTTTGCATTGGCTGCCTGCTGCGCGGAGACACGGCGCACTACGATGTGATTGTCAACGAAGTGACGCGGGGGATTGGGCAATCGGCGCAAGACACTGGCGTGCCTCACGCGTTCGGAGTATTGACCTGCGAGACGCTGGAGCAGGCGATTGACCGCGCCGGGCTGAAGATGGGGAACAAGGGATTAGAGGCGGCGCTGGCGGGGGTGGAGATGGCGAATCTGAGGGAAGTTGCCAGTTGCCAGTTGCCAGTTGCCAGTAAAAAGGGTCTCAGGTCTCAGGTGTCAGGTGTCAGGAAAGGCAAGGCAACCCCTGCTTCTCGGAAACGCAAATCGCGCCCCTGATCTGCAAGCCCTCCGCAATGCAACTGTCCTGTAGACTGGTGTAAGTCAAGACGATTTCTAGGTATTACTGACAACTGGCAACTGGCCACTGACAACTGCTCTTGGGCACTCGACGAAAATCTCGCGAAATGGTCTTGCAGATGCTGTTCCAGGCGGACATGGGGAAGCAGGCGCCGGAGCTGGTGCAGAAGACGTTCTGGGCGGAGCGGGGCGATGTGGAGGAAGAAGCGCGCGGGTTTGCCGACGATTTGTTTCGCGCGGCTTGCGGCCGGCTGGAGGAGATCGACGCGCTGATCGAGAAGCACACGCGGCACTGGCGCATGGGCCGGATGGCGACGGTGGACCGGAATGTGCTGCGGGAAGCGGTGGCGGAGTTTCTGGCTTATCCGGAGACGCCGCACGCGATCGTGATCAACGAGGCGCTGGAGATAGCGCGGAAGTTTTCGTCGCCGGAGTCGGTGCAGTTTATCAACGGAGTGCTGGACAGCGTGGGGAAAGAAGTGGGGGAGTAGCTGTCAGCCGTCGTTAGTTGATTCGTCGTTCGTTCTCGGAATACATCCAGTCAAAATTTGCAAGCAAGAAATGGATGCTTGGGGCGAGGCCGAGCTGCGCTCGGCTTGGACAGCCGAGGGCGGCTGTCCCTACACGAACTCATCGGAGCTTCCCGGATCACTGCGGTTTGATGGCGACCAGGTTAGGGAAGCACTGGGTTGCGTCGATGCCTGCGTTGTTGCACATATTGGTGTCGCCGGCATCGCTGTTGTTGACGTAGGGGACTTGCTGGTAATCGCCTTGGCCGGTGGTACTGACGATGTGGACGGAGGCTTCAAGGCAGGCTTTCGTGGGATCATTATTCGCATACTGATCGCAAGCGGCGACAATGACCTGGCTGCCGTCGGGGGAGGCGGAGGCGGCGAAGGGGTAGCTGCTGCCGAAGCCGGGCCGCGCTAGCGGGATGGAAGTGGGGGTTCCACCGTTCACCTCGAACAGAAACACGGCCGTAACATCGTGCTGGACGAGCAGGAGTTCGCTGCCGTCGGCGACGAGTTGGGAGTAGAGGATCGGATTATCTTGGGGGAAATTGTAAGACGCGACACTTGTGAAGCTGCCGGGATAAATCAGTGGAGGATTGCATGTGAGCTGGAGCGGGTCGAAGTACTGGATCGGATATTGTGCGAACTCCGCAGTCAATATCTCGAATTTATCTGCTTCGAGAGCGACGATGTTCTGCGATGTCCACAGGAAGTCGCCCTGAGAGACAGATGCCAGAGCGAGAGGCAGCGGAAGAACGGGTGATGTAAAAATCTTCAACGGCGCGCTTAAAGTTGCGGCACTTCCGATGTTGATACTTGGAATGCCAGGCTGGGAACAGGTCGAATAGGCGGAGACCGAACTGGCAGGCGAACCGGCGACGTAGGCGAAGCTGCCATCCGCCGAGAATTCGACGTCGGTCGCAGGCCCAGCCAGCGAAAGCTCGGCGAGCGGGTCGACGGTGGAGTAGACGTACATGTTGCCGAGGTTGGTAACAATGAAGAGTTTTAGCTGATCGGGCGAGAAGGCGGCGGCGGTGGCGGTTTCGCCGGAGTTCGAGAGGATGAGGTCGACGGGGGCGACAGAGGTGCTGCCTCCGTTATAGATATAGACCTGGCTGGGAGTGGAAACGGTGTCGGAAACGACGACCAGCTTGCCATCGTTGGAGATGGTGAGCAGCTTGCCGCACAGGGCAACGTTGCAGGAGGTGGAAACGCTGGAGACCGTGCTAATCGAGCCGCTCTTCAGATACATCAGACCCTGATCGCTGCCGATGTAAAGGGTTGGCGAGGACACATGATTGAACATCATGGAATTGGGAGTGCGCGGCAGGCTCAGGATGGTACCGATTTGGTTGGTTCCAGAGGTGGTTGGTGTCAGCGAGAACAGGGCGCTGGTGCAGCCAGAGGCGTTCGCGCAGCCGGTGGTTGCGGCCCAAGCGGTGTAGGTTGGAGGCGTGGTACCAGACTTGAGGGTTACGTCAACCGAGATTGTGCCATAGCCGCTGGTCACGTTCGGCAACTGGCAGATTCCCTTCGTTGGTTTGGCGACCACTTGGTAGTCGCTGGCGTAGACGGGGAGACTGGGAACAAGTTGTCCGGATGGCGTCAGGCCCGGCAGGCCGATATTGCAGGTTGGAGGAGAGCAGGAAGCGGTGAGAGTGGCGCCGCCGGCATTGTTGCGGGCGGAAGCCGTGTTAGTCATGGAGTTATTGGTGGTGATGCCGAAGGCGATCACCTCGGGATTGGTCGTGCTCCAGGTGAGGGGCGCGCTGGTCAAGGGAGTGCTATTGGCGGTGCCGCATAACGTATCGACTACGATGGCCGTGACCGGAACGCTGCCTCCTGTGTTAATGATGATCGAGTTTGGGTTCGAATTCTGGCCGCCGATTTGGAGGTAGATGGCTTGGACGAGGCAGGTGGTGAAGGGATAGGGGTTGCTGGAGACTCCGGTATTGCTGGCAGAAATCTGGGTGATGCCGGGTGTTTTGGCGGTGACCTGGACCTGGTTGAGCACGGTGGGCTGGGTTGAATTAATAAGGGGAGTGGTGGTGACCACGCCGGTGTTGGTCGACGACCAGGTTATGGGGCCGACGCTGCTGGTGATGTCCACATTCTGTCCGGCAATCTCACTGTAGGCGATGGCCTGGTAGTCCCAGGATTGACCTTGGGAGAAGCAGTCGTACTGCTGCTGCGGCGGGCCTACGGGGATGATGGGGCTGATGGCAATGCTGTCGATGGGTTGGTGGACGTAGACGGTGGTGGTCGCACTGCTGACGCCGTTGGCGACAGCGGTTACGATGGCGATTCCGGGAGTGCCAGGATTGCAAATGGCGCCAGTGGAGTCCCAGGAGCCGGCGCAGGCGGTGCCACTGCCGGAGCCGTTGTTGACGATCGAAATTGGCGCGGGAGCGCCGGTGGTGCCGCTCACGACCACAAATTGAATGTCGATGCCGAGGACCGTGCTCCCGGAGGAGTTCTTGCCGGTGGCACTAAAGACCAGAGTGCCGCCAACGTTCATGGATGCGTTGAGAGTGGGGCTCAGAGTAACGGTCTTGACACCCTGGTTGCCGGAGTTGCCGCTATTTTTGCCGAGGCAGCCGGTGAGGGCAAGAATGAAGACCAACGCGATAGCCAACGAGAGAAAAAAACCGGGACCGCAACGATGCATGAACCCTCCTCGCGACCGTTTGCCAGGCGCGAGCGTAATTTGTTGGGGCGGAAAGCTGTTAGTGTAGAAGGTTAGGTGCAAGGTTTCAAGGTTGCAAGGCCTGAAGTTGCAAAGTTTCGAGGTTTCAGAGTTTGATTTTGGCTCGCAGCTCGCAGCCAACCTGCCGCGAACTGCGGGCTACGAGCTACGAACTAGGAGCTGCGAGCCTAAAAACTCTGAAACCTTGAAACTGTGAAACCTGGCATCCTACCAACCACTTTTTTCTTCGATGCGTCGAACAGTGGTTGACGATGTGCCGGGTAGTTGTTATTATCAAACGGTTCCGCGAGTTTAAGAGTTTTCAAGATTTACGTGCCCGGTTGGAAGTGCGACCGGGGACGCCCTCGCTGAAACGTCCTGCGAAAACCTTTGCGCCCAGGGTATGAAGTAGAAGCCTGGGAGTCACGCGAGGCTATGCAGGGGAAAGCGGACGAAACGGAACGCCTCCGAACCGGAAGCGGAAGATGGGTTGAGGTTGGGCGTGGCGTCACCGTCGTCGGCGATTAGTCTGAGCGGGAAACTGAAGGAATTCTCACCGGCGGCAGAGCCGTGCGGGAGAGTATGGCTGGGTGCGGCAGGCCTGTGCCAGAACGGAGACGAAGGGGGATTTGCGTCTCTTTTCGTCTTCAGGTGAGAGAGTTGTGCGGAGACGGGGCAAGCCCCGTCTCTACGGAAATGTGTGTTAGAAGCGCGGTGTGCCGCGTCTGGGAGTGGCGAGAGTGCCTACTTTTAATCAGCTGGTGAAATTCGGCCGGGAGCGGACGAAGTATAAGACGGCGAGTCCGGCGCTGCAATCGTGTCCGCAGAAGCGCGGCGTGTGCACGCGCGTGTATACGCAAACGCCGAAGAAGCCGAACTCGGCGCTGCGCAAAGTGGCGCGCGTGCGACTGACGAATGGAATCGAAGTGACGACGTACATCCCCGGCGTTGGTCATAACCTGCAGGAGCACTCGATTGTGCTGATCCGCGGGGGCCGCGTGAAGGACCTGCCGGGCGTGCGTTATCACGTGGTGCGCGGCACGCTGGACGCGACCGGCGTGGCGGGCCGCAATCAGGGGCGCTCGAAATACGGCACGAAACGCGCGAAGAAAGCGTAAGGCAGTCGTTAGTGGCCAGTGGCCAGTGAAACCGCTGCGAAATGAGAACTGAAAGCTGAGAGTTGAAGAAACATGCCAAGAAAAGGACACACCCCAAAGCGGACGGTCGAGACGGATCCCGTCTATGGATCGGATCTGGTGACGAAGTTCATCAACTCGATGATGTGGCAGGGCAAGAAATCGACTGCCGAGGGCATTTTTTATAAGTCGCTGGAGAAGTTGCAGGAAAAAGGCGGCGACGAAGCCCTGAAGCTGTTCACGAAGGCGGTGGAAAACGCGAAGCCGCTGCTGGAAGTGAAGACGCGGCGCGTGGGCGGAGCGAACTATCAGGTGCCGATCGAAGTGGCTCCCGACCGCAGGACGTCGCTGGCCATCCGCTGGATTGTGAGCTACGCGCGCGGCCGCGGGGAAAAGGGAATGATCGAGAAGTTGACGAACGAGTTGCTCGATGCCGCGAACGGCAAAGGCGCCGCCATCAAGAAGAAAGAAGACGTGCATCGCATGGCGGAAGCGAACAAGGCGTTTGCGCATTACCGGTGGTAGGGATTTTGTAATTTGGTAATCGGGGAATTTTGTAATTTCACCCCGGTCCGGCAGTTGCCGTTGAATTACCAAATTACACAATTACAAAATTATCGGATTACACAGTTGGAGCCTCAGAAAGAGCAATAGAAGCCGTGCCCAGAACAGTCCCATTAGAACGGTGCAGGAACATCGGCATCATGGCCCACATCGACGCCGGGAAGACGACGACGACGGAGCGCATCCTGTTTTATACGGGAAAGACGCACCGTATCGGCGAGGTGCACGAGGGCACGGCCATCATGGACTGGATGGAGCAGGAGCAGGAGCGCGGCATCACGATTACGTCGGCGGCGACGACCTGCACCTGGCGCGACATTCGCATCAACATTATCGATACGCCCGGCCACGTGGACTTTACAGCCGAGGTGGAGCGCTCGCTGCGCGTGCTGGACGGCGCAGTGGCGGTGTTCGACGCGGTGCATGGGGTGCAGCCGCAGTCGGAAAAAGTGTGGCGGCAGGCCGACAAGTACGGCGTTCCGCGAATTTGTTTCATCAATAAGATCGACAAGATGGGCGCCGATTTCGAACACGCCGTCGATACGCTCCGCAAACGCCTCAACGCCAAGCCCGTCGCCATTCAAATTCCCATTGGACAAGAAGACAAGTTTCGCGGAGTGGTGGATCTGGTGGAGATGAAGTCGATCATTTGGGAGGACGAATCCATCGGGGCGGAGTTCCACGTCGGCGAGATTCCGGCGGAGTTGCAGAAGAAGGCAGAAGCGTTTCATACGCAACTGATCGAAACGGTCGCCGAGAACGACGACGAAATGCTGCACAAGTTTCTGGAAGGCGAAGCGATTTCGGCGGACGAACTCAAGGCATCGCTGCGCAAATCGACGATCGAGCTGAAGCTGTTTCCGGTGGTGGTGGGAACGGCGTTCAAGAATAAGGGAATACAGCCGTTGCTGGATGCGGTGGTGGATTATCTGCCCTCGCCGCTCGATACGAAAGAGACGCATGGGCTCGATCCCGACACAGGGAAGACGATCACGCGCAAAGCCGACGACGACGAGCCTTTCTCGGCACTGGCCTTCAAGATCATGGCCGACCCGTATGTCGGCCAGTTGACGTTTATCCGGGTGTACTCGGGACAGTTGAATTCGGGCGAGTCGGTGATGAACTCACGCACGCAAAAGCACGAGCGCATTGGGCGCCTGCTCAAGATGCACGCCAATAAGCGCGAAGACATCCAGGAAATTCTCGCTGGCGACATTTGCGCCGTGGTGGGACTGAGAAACGTGGGCACGGGCGACACGATTTGCGAAGAGAAGCATCCGATCACGCTGGAGTCGATCGTGTTTGCGGTGCCGGTGATTTCGGTTGCGGTCGAACCGAAGACCAAAGCCGACCAGGAAAAAATGGGCATGGCGCTGGCGCGGCTGGCGCAGGAAGATCCGACGTTTAAGGTCCACACCGACCCCGACAGCGGACAGACGATCATCAGCGGCATGGGCGAGTTGCACCTGGAAATCATCGTCGACCGCATGATGCGCGAGTACAAGGTCGAGGCCAACGTCGGCAAGCCGCAGGTGGCTTATCGCGAGACCATCCGCAAACACTCGGAAGCGGAAGGCAAGTACATACGGCAGACCGGCGGACGCGGCCAGTACGGGCACGCGAAAATTCGACTGGAGCCGAATGGGCCGGGCAAGGGCTACGAATTCATCAACGAAATCGTGGGCGGCACGGTGCCGAAGGAATACATCAAGCCGATCGATCAGGGCATGCAGGAGGCCATGGAAGGCGGAGTGCTGGCCGGCTATCCGATGGTCGATATCAAGGCGACGCTGTACGACGGCAGCTATCACGATGTCGATTCGAACGAAATGGCGTTCAAGATCGCCGGGTCGATGGCGTTTAAGGAAGCGGCACGCAAAGCGAGCCCGGTGATTTTGGAGCCGGTGATGGCGGTGGAAGTGGTGACGCCGGAAGATTATGCCGGAACGATCATGGGCGATCTGAGTTCGCGCCGCGGGCGGATCGAAGGCATGGAGCATCGCGCCGGTTCTCAGGTGATCAAGGCCACCGTTCCGTTGGCGGAGATGTTTGGCTACGCGACCCATATGCGTTCGTCGACCCAGGGACGCGCCGAGTACTCGATGCATTTTGCGCGCTATGAAGAAGCTCCGCGTCAGGTGGCGGAAGAGATCATCGCCAAGACGCAGGGGAAGACGGTGGGAAGGTAGCGCCGGCGTCTCGCCGGCTCGAAAGTTGGCGAATTCTAGGTTTGGTTGGACACGGGCAGGTCGCCCGTTAGAAAGCCGGCGAGACGCCGGCGCTACAAAGGACAAGAGCAAATGGCGAAACAAAAATTTGAACGGACGAAGCCGCACTGCAACGTAGGGACGATCGGGCACATCGACCACGGGAAGACGACGCTGACGGCGGCGATCACCAAGGTGTTGCAGAAGCACAACCCGAGTATCGTGTTCCGGTCGTTCGATTCGATCGACAACGCTCCGGAAGAAAAGGCGCGCGGGATCACGATCGCGACGGCGCACGTGGAGTACG
>Ga0326727_10001186_pt1 | contig 99204 bp, 81 predicted proteins | sample MB2enrmetagenome_FD_207643 | JGI IMG/M metagenome (GOLD analysis project Ga0326727, IMG submission 207643) | Lab enriched peat soil microbial communities from McLean, Ithaca, NY, United States - MB29MY | ecosystem: Environmental > Terrestrial > Soil > Wetlands > Peat | place: USA: New York... | reverse complement strand
TTGGCCCCTAAACCAAGCACAACTCCATGATGTATATGGACATGCAAAGCAGGCGGACCATTCCAAGGCACCCAGCCAATGCCGACCACAATATGTTGGGGCTTGCTGAAACAACCGGATAAGCATGAGTCGCCTTATCGGAAAAGTGATCGAAGCCCTTAAGAATTGGAGCGTGGGCAAATCCAAGATTGCCCGTCGAAAGTCGCCCAGTGCTTATCGACGGATTCGCCGGACCAACTCGAAGTGCTGGGCTGGCGCAGACGGGTTTTGTAGGTCTGCGGGTCGGAAGAACAGTGACGAGTGACAAGTGGCGAGTGACGAGCAAGAAGGTCCGGGCTCGCCCCCGCGGCGCCACGGGAATCAGGAGGGGAAAGAAACTCTCATACCCCCATTCACATGATAGCAGTTTGGTGTATACTCCCGAATACAGGACGGGTAAGACGGGTATTGCCAATAACTCGGGGGGCCGCGGTAAGGCGGAAGTGGTATTGCAATGCTTAATGCCCGGGCCGGCGATAGGATGGCCGAGGGTTCAAGGTAACTCAACTCCCTCCCCGGGCGGGTAGGATTCCTTAAAGGCTGTTTAACCTTAAAAAGCACGGGGAAGGAGTTTGGTTATGCGCTCTTCCTATCGTTCTGTGGCGTTTCTACTGGCGACGCTGATCCTCGCCATTTCGCTGGTGCCTTATAAAACTTGGGGCGCGACGCCCCCATCCCCTGCCGGCCCGGCCCTGGCGGATAAGTCTTCCCCCCGAGCCCCCGCGCCGCCATCTTCCCCGCTGGCCATTCCAGGTCCCTTGCAGCCGTTTCTTCGCTTGGCGGCGGTCAGCCGTTCGGTGATGCCGGAGGAAGTGTTGCCGCTTCTTTCCCACCAGGTTGTCTTGCAGGGGTATGGGTCGGAAAGCCGGCCTTCCGCACCCACCGAATACTTGATCCTCCTCCGACGGTATGTAGAGCAGGCGCGAGAGTTGCACGCCCTGGCGGGCGCAGATGGCAACCTGCGCGTTTCCAATTGTAACGATGCCCAACCCCTTTTGAGTGCGATCGGGTACAGGTTTCTGCAACCCTGCGGACCTAAGGCCACCCTTGAAACCGCTGATCCCAGGCGGGCCTTTACCATCGTCGATTCCGGATTTCCCCTCGCCGAATTGGAAAGCTCTCTGCAGGACGGCAAGCCGTTCGTGTATCCCTATAGCAACACTCCCGTGCCGGTGCTGTTTGATTCGGGCGTCTGGATGGAATGCGACCGGAACAAGAATCACAAGGATTTGCTCGACGCGCTCCTGGGGGATCCGGCCTTGGCTCGGCTCTACTGGGCGCTGGCGCAGATCGACGAGGAAACACGCTCCGCCCTGCGGCTGAATCCGGGCCTCGAGAGGCTCCTGCCCCTCGCGCCGCTGTTGGACTTTTATGGCGAACAACTGCGCATTCGGTCAGGGCGCGTGCTGGTCCCCGGCGGACCGCAGGCAGAATCGGCATGGCAGAATCTGGTAGGGGTCTCCCCGCATTCACCGGGAGATTTCGTCGTCGCGCTATTTACCAAGGATGACGGGTGGCTGGCTCCTTACTATGATGCGCTCTCACGCGTGAGCGGGCCTCAGGTGGCGTATTTTACCGAGCCTCATCGCTTAGTGAGGTTTTATCAAGCGCTGCGAGGACGCAATACCCCCCCCAACCCGGCGAAAACGGTTTTCCGTCCGGACCCCGGGCTGATGCTGTTGGTAACCCGGATGCCGCTGGACGAGGACGGCCAACCCCATATTCCCGGAAATCTCGGCGTTTGGTCGGAGGTCCTGCGGGGGTGGAACGATCCCAAGATCGCTCGCGACTGGGCGAGAAGGGGCGACCGTTTGGCCACTCGCGAACAGTTTATTGAGTATTTGTTTGGCCTTTCCCCTCACGAACTGTCGAAGGGACCGCTGCACGCCTATCTGGCGCTCGGCGAGATCGACCGTGGGCGCTCGGGCGATAAGCCTTTGAGTCCCCAGACGACCCTCCTGCTGGCCAGGCAATTCATGACCTTCAGCGATCAATACTTGGTTTTTACCGAGTTTCATGCCCTTAACGACGCGTCCATAACCGAATTAATTAACACGGCGGAGGCCGTTGACCGCCTTTCGGATCCTACCTTGCGGGCCGAGGCGAGAGGGATGGTGCAAGCCCAGAGCGGCCTGTGGCAAATCCTGGCGCGGCAGGGACAAATTCCCCCGGCGGACCTGAATAACTCCTGGCAGCGGGTTCTCCGCCCCTTTGCCGACATTCATTCTTCCCCGGAACTTTACGATGCCACCCGAACCTCGCTCACCGACCTCATGCGCGCGGCAACGGGGGAAACCCAGGTGTCTCAGGACGAAATCATCGAGTTGATGGCGGGGCCTAAATCGACTAATCCGAAACGTGCGCAAATAAGAGCCCGAATCGCCGATCGCATGCGTGTGGTCCTGGAAGCCCAGCGCCTGGTTCCGCTCGACACCTTGCTGGCGCTGGGAGATGGCCTTCTCCAGGTGGCCCAGGGAAAAGGCCAAGCCGGAACGCTGGTCCCCCTCGCCGAGGAGCTGGGCGAGTTTGAAATGCCCAAACCGATCTTTTCCACCGGTGAAAAGATTGAGTGGACGACCGCCCACTTCGGCGACGCGCACACCCGGTCCGAGATGGATACGAACATCATGGGGGTCCTCAAAACGCCGGGTGCGCCCAAAGAAATGGCGAACGCGCGGGGCCGGCTCGTGCCTTTCTTACGAGATTTCCTGACCGGACTGAACTACGCCTATTACGAGCCGCCGGGAGCTCAGATGCTCCACAACAACCCGCTCTTCATCCGGCGCCATGATTTTTCCGGTGAGGTATCCCGGGGATCAGATCCGCCGTGGTCTTCACCCGAGTTGGTCGGTCGCGGAGACACCTCCGGCGGCGGCGTGCGTTTGACCGGTGGACTTCCGCGCCTCGCCTACGCCCTGGCGCAGGTTGAACAAGAGTTTATCGTGCCCAAAAACGTCCAGTCCCTCATCTGGGAGGATCTGGTTCCATCACTGGTGAATAGCGCGGTCTTGCCACGCTGGTGGCAAGTGACTCCGCAGGAGCTTCACGCCGTAGCCCTCTACCAACAGTTCGGTGAAGAACTGTTATCGAGCGCGGCGCAGGAGGCAAGCCTGAGGGATCGGGTCGTGGACATCCTCTCCCATCGCTTGCTTTCGCGGAGGCTGGGACAACTGGAGAAGGATTTGGACGCCGGGCATGGCGAGGAAGCCATTCCTCGCCTGGCGCCGGCGGAGACCTTCTACCTGGCTCTGGAATTTCAGCGCCAATATCCGGCGGAGATGACCCGCTGGGGGAAAGCCGGGGAGGAAATTCAAAAGCTCACCCAGGAAGACCCCCAGGAGATCAATGGGCAAAGGCTTTCGGAAGATTTCGGCGTGCCCCACCCCGCTCTGGCGCAAACCAACGCCCGCGAACTTCTCAACTTGCTGCCTTTTCCCACCTTCCTCGGCTACTCGAGTTACCTGTTGGCAGAGTCCTGGGAGTCCAACAATCTCTTCTGGGCCCGCTTGGCGGATGAGAAAGGTTTGCCTCCGGAGACCCTTCATCAGTTGGTCCCCACGTTGACGCAACGGATGGTGGAAAATATTTTTGCGACTCACCTCGATGACTGGCCCGCGCTCTTGCGCGCTCTTCGGGAAACGGGCAAGGAATTTCGAGAGGGCAAGCTCGAATCCTTGACCAAGACCAGCGCACTTTCCCCGCTTTGAAGCGGACCGGGGAGATGAAGGAAGGATGATTTATGGCAAAGCGAATTATTTGGGCCGCGGTTTTGTGCCTGGGCGGTTTCTCTGGCGCCGGAATTTGGATGGCGGCCCAACAAGACAAGCCGGACACCGTCATCCATGTCAACGTTAGCATGGTGCAGTTGGATGTGGCGGTGACGGATAAGAAAGGAGATTACATTACCGGCCTCACCCCTTGGGACTTTGAGATTTACGAAGACGGGATTAACCAAAAGCTGGCAACCTTCGGCGAGGAAAACGAAGCTCCGCGGCGGCTGGAAGAGTATCCCCGCCCGGGCGCCACGGTTATCGGCGCAGATTCTCCTACGAAAGTCAGCCGACATGGGCACGACGCCCCAACCGAGCCCATTACGCGAAATGCCTCTCCCGAACAGGTTGCTTCCATGGTCGCGGGAGCCAGTGTCTTTATCCTTTTTGATACCAGCAACTACATGTACAGGGGATTCGTGTTCGCCCAGGATGCGATTGCCGAATTCGTCCGCTCGCTCGACCATCCGGACCGTGTGGCCTTCTATGCTTACAGCCGCAACTTTTCCCGCATTTGTCTGCTCACCCCCGACCGCTCCGTGGCGCTGAACGGGGTGCGGGAAACCGCCGCGGGGGATGAAGCCGCCCTCTATGACGCGCTGCTGATGACTCTCAAGGATGCTTCCCAGTTTACCGGCCGAAGAGTGATCGTGGCCTTTTCCAATGGGCCCGACAACGCCAGCATGGTGGCGCCAGAGGACGTGCGCGAGTTGGCCCAAACCGAAGGCATTCCCATTTATATGATTAGCACGCAACTGGCGCGCCTCGACCCGGTTTCAACCGCGGTCTTCGAGCGCATGAGCGCCAGCACCGGCGGCAAGTCCTACTTTGCCAAGGACTGGCAAGACCAGCAGAACGCCTTCGCCGCCATCCGCGATGACCTTGCCCATCTCTACACGCTGACCTATTACCCGCAGCCTAATCCCAATTACGGCTGGAGGAGCATCAGCGTGAAACTCGTGGGGCCGGCCTTTAAGAACTACCACATTCGCGCCCGGAGCGGCTATCGGCCTCGCGTCAACCGGCACTTTGTGCAGGCCGCGGCCACTCCCTGATACCTGGTGAGGAAAAGATCCTTAAAGCGCACGTAGCGGCCGGAAACGTTCAGGTGGCGTCTCCCGGATCACGCGCTACCAATCGCGCGCGCCTTCCTCATGAAGCGTCCGCTCCCATGGCCGCCAACCTATGCGGTCTGCGCTGTGATAATCATTGTCCAGGCTTGCGTGGCAACCCCGCCCCGCGCAGGGTCATTCTAGAGGGTGCGTGCACCGGGGTCAAAAAGGCGTCCGGGCGACAGTGCGACTTTTTGTCCTTGACCCCGCGAGTTCAGTAGCGGTCTAATTGGATCATCCGTCTCGCGAAGGCGGCGGGAGGACTGGCCCGTGGTAAGACACGGCCGATTGGAGGAAAAGGCATGGCGCACTACTCCCGACGTGATTTCCTGAAGACTGGACTTGCCGCTGCGGCGCTCGCCGGCGCCGGAAGCCTTTCGTTCGGAGCGGCGCGCGAAACCGCGACGGATTGGGTAACCCTCGGCAAATCCGGTGTAAAGGTGACGCGGCTCGCCTTTGGCACCGGCACCCTGGGCGGGCGAGTGCAGCGCGAGCTGGGGCAAGACCAATTTACCAGGCTGGTCCGCTACGCCTACGACCGCGGCATACGCTTCTTTGAAACCGCCGAGTCCTACGGCGAGATGCACAGGATGCTCGGCGTGGCGCTCGCGGGCATTCCGCGGGACAGCTATCGTCTGATGTCGAAGGTGACCACGCATGAAGGTGTCGATCCGGCGCAGAAGATCGACGAGCTGCGCAAACTCGCCAATACCGACTACTTCGACGTGATGCTGCTGCACTGGCAGCACACTGCCACCTGGCCGACCGATAGCCAGCAGTGGCAAGACGGCATTATGGAAGCCCAGGCGCGACATGCGGTGATAGGACACGGCGCGTCGGTGCACGGCCTCCCCGCCTTGCGCCAGTTTCCCGGAAACGAGTGGCTCCAGGTCGCGATGATCCGCATGAATCATAAAGGCGAGCACATGGACGCAGAGGACTATGACACGCACGGATTGGGGAATGTGAGCGAGGTCACGACCCATGTGAAGCAGGTTCGCAAGCAGGGGATGGGAGTAATCAGCATGAAACTGGTGGGAGAAGGCGCCTTCACAACCCGTGAGGACCGCCAAGCGGCCATGCGGTACGCGTTCAAGAACGCGGGCGTCGATTGCGTAACGGTGGGCTACAAGAATACGGCAGAAATTGACGAAGCCATTGAGAACGTGAACCTGGCGCTGGCGTGACAGCCGACTCGAAACATCAGTCGCCCCGCCACTCCAATGCCTTCTTCTGCAACTCCAGCGACGTAAATTGTCCATGGAATTCCGACAATCCGCCTGCCCAGTTCATCTGCAGTTTGGAGCGTCGGGGATGGATCTTGGTTTCATACATGAACCTGGCGAAATCCTGTGATTACGCGCAACGCGAATACGCGGCGACGCCCGAGCAGATTGCGGCGTTTGCGGCGGCCACCGATAAACGCTATCGCCGGCTCAAACGGTCGGGGAAATTGGTGACGGTCTCGACCGAGCAACTGAGGAACCTGCTTGAGTAAGCTTCTTTTCGATTGACCCCGCTGTGTTACGACGCTTACAGAACCTGCCGAAGAACGAAAACGACTCTTCCCCTTTTAACAGCGAAAAGCCGCGCTGCCCGTCGATGCACACAAAATAGACCTCTGAACCCCGGCGCAAAAATCCATCTTTAGCGTTACAATTATGCTCCCCAAGGAGGGGGCAAACGACCATGGCTGAGACTAACGACATGAAGGTGAACGGACCGCTGAGGCGGTTGCGGGGGGCATTGCCGAAGATTGGGATCCGCCCGGCGATTGACGGACGCCGCAAGGGCGTGCGCGAATCGCTCGAGGGACAAACTATGGGCATGGCGAAAGCCGCCGCCGACTTTCTGGAGAAGAACCTGCGCCACCCTAACGGTCTGCCGGTGGAATGCGTGGTGGCCGACACCTGCATTGGCGGCGTGGCGGAAGCGGCCGATTGCGCCGACAAGTTTGCGCACGCGGGGGTGGGTGTGTCGCTGACCGTATCGCCCTGTTGGTGCTACGGGTCGGAAACGATGGACATGGACCCGCTGATTCCCAAAGCGGTGTGGGGCTTTAACGGCACGGAGCGCCCGGGCGCGGTTTACTTGGCCGCGGTGCTGGCCGGGCACAACCAGAAAGGGTTGCCGGCCTTCGGCATTTACGGGCGGGACGTGCAGGACTCCACCGACACCTCGATTCCCGGCGATGTGCAGGAGAAGTTGCTGCAATTCGCCAAAGCGGGCCTGGCGGTGGCGGAGATGCGGGGCAAGTCTTATCTGTCTCTGGGCTCCGTCTCCATGGGCATTGCCGGTTCGATGGTCAATGCGGACTTCTTCCAGAACTACCTGGGCATGCGCAACGAGTATGTGGACATGTCGGAGTTTGTCCGGCGCATCGACGAGAAGATTTACGACGCCGAGGAGCTCGACCGCGCCCTGGCTTGGGTGAAGGCCCATTGTCCCGAGGGCAAGGACTGGAATCCCCCGGCCGCGCAGAAGTCTCGCGCGCAGAAGGATGCCGACTGGTTGACGTGCGTGAATATGGCCATCGTCGCGCGCGACCTGATGGTGGGCAATCCGCGCCTGGCGGAAATGGGCTACGGGGAAGAGGCCATGGGCCGCAACGCCATCGCCGGGGGCTTTCAGGGACAGCGCCAGTGGACCGACCATTTCCCCAACGGCGACTTCATGGAAGCCATCCTGAACTCGTCTTTTGACTGGAACGGCATCCGCGAGGCTTTTGTCTTTGCCACGGAAAACGATTCGCTCAACGGCGCCACCATGCTCTTCGGGCACCTGCTCACCGACACGGCGCAGATTTTCGCCGATGTGCGCACTTACTGGAGCCCGGCGGCGGTGAAGCGCGTGGCGGGCCACAAGCTGAGCGGAAAAGCCAACCAGGGCATTATCCATTTGATTAACTCCGGCGCCGCTACCCTCGACGCTACGGGGCGCATGACGCGCGACGGCAAACCCGTCATGAAGCCCTTCTGGGAAGTCACCCCGAAGGATGCAAAGGCTTGCCTGGAGGCCACCCAGTGGGCGCCGGCGTCGCTCGAGTACTTCCGCGGCGGCGGCTATTCCTCGCAATTCCTCACCAGTTGCGAACTTCCCGTCACCATGGCGCGCCTCAACTGGATCGCGGGTCAGGGGCCGGTGCTGCAACTCGTGGAAGGTTACACTGTGTCGCTGCCCCCGGAAGTCAACAAAGTCCTGGATGAGCGCACCAATCCCACCTGGCCCACCACCTGGTTCGCGCCGCTACTCACCGGCCGGGGACCCTTCCGCGACGTCTATTCGGTGATGAACAACTGGGGCGCTAACCATGGGGCCATCTGCTACGGGCACGTCGGCGATAAGTTGATCAGCCTTGCCTCCATGCTGCGCATTCCCGTGTGCATGCATAACGTCGGCGAAGAAAGAATCTTCCGGCCCAGCGCCTGGACCCACTTCGGCACCCACGATCCCGAGGGCGCCGATTACCGCGCCTGCGCGAACTACGGGCCGGTGTATGGGAAACGGACATCATGAAATCCTTTTGCTGCGCCCTGCTGACCATGGTGATGGCGATGATGCCTGCCGTCGCGGTTTCCGCAGGCTTCGAGACGGGTATCATTCAGCGCACCGATGGCGGATCGTTTCAACTGAACACCGTTCCGACCGTGACCCGCCTGGCGAGCGGGAAGCTGCTTGCCGCCTGGTCCGCCTATGCCAAGAGTGAGTGGCGTGGCCGCATTGTGGGCGCCATCTCGAGCGACGGAGGCCGCACCTGGTCTCCACCCCAGGAGCTCATCAAAACTCCCGGCATGGATGACGCCGATCCCAACACAGTGGTGGACGGCAAGCGCGTCTTTGTTTACTCCACCACCGTCCCGCTGGGCATGAAGCACATCACCGGCAGCAAAGTCTTCATGGTGCAGAGTGACGATGAAGGGGCCACTTGGACGAAGCCGGTCCTGATCTCGCAGCCCTACAAATACCTCGTGGGGAAATGTCATAACGGCATCAAGCTAATGAACGGCGTCCTGGCCATGGGATTCTCCTGGGACCTCTGGGCGCAGAATGACGATCCTGCCCGCACCGAAGGCGAGATGAACCTCGCCTCCGGGGTCCTCCTTTCTCAGGACGGCGTCCATTGGACCCCCTATGGCCAGTTGCACGTCTGGCTTGAGAAGGTGACGTCGTTCTCGACCAACGGGCTCGCCGAGCCGGCACTGGTGCAATTGGCCAACGGCGACCTGCTGATGATCATGCGAACCGGAACCTGGTTCCACTATGAAAGCCGTAGCCACGATGGGGGACTGAGTTGGGATCCCCCCCAGCCTTCCACCGTGCTGGGCCACAACAACCCGGTAGCCCTCTGGAAACTGGAGCAGAATCCGGAGGAGATCATCGTCGCCTTCAACAATTCCGCGATCAATCGCTGGCCGCTCAGCGTGGCGATCTCCGCCGATGGGGGCAGGCGTTGGAGCCAGCCTCGCGACATCGCCACGACCAACCGGCTGGATGTTTCTTACCCGAGTATCACCCAGACCCGGGACGGGACCCTGGTGGTGGTCTGGCAACTGGAACTCGAGGAGGGCGTTCGCGAAGAAATCCATTGGGCGCGATTATCACGCGGCTGGGTTTTGGGAGAAGAACAGTAGCAGCCTTGGCGCCGAGGCGCATAGACGCATAGATAAGGCCAATCGTTTTCAAGACTCCGAGCCTCTCTCGTAAACCCCTTGAGGACCGTCCGGCAACTGCTGGTATAATCCCCGCCATTATGAAAACCAAAGCTCTGGCATTTTCGCTTTTAATCGCCGCGCAGCTTTGTCCGCTGGTGGCCGCGGACGCACCGCTGCATTGGATTACGCTCCCCAGTTCACAAGTTCAGGTGAATGGCCTCGCCTGGTACGGCGAAAATGGCGGCGAGCTCTTTCGCCTGCCCGTTAGGCTGAAGGACACCTATCGCCAGCCGGTTTGGGACCTTGCCCAGGACCCCAGCGGAGGCCGCATCCGTTTTCGCACCGACTCTTCCGTCCTTGCCATCCGGCTCGAATACCCGGAGCCGCCCGGCATGAAGAACATGCACGCTTTCGGGCAGACAGGAGTGGATCTGTACGCGGACGGCGTGTATCGCGGGACAGCCATCGCCGACCGTGACTCCAAGCCGGGGAAGACCATCGAAAATACCTATTTCAAAGACCAGCCGCGCATCGACCGCGAGATTACTCTCTACCTGCCGCTTTATATGCCGGTGAAGGTTCTGGGAATCGGGCTGGATGCGGAGGCGCAGGTTCAACCGGCCAAACCCTTTGCGGCGAGCGAGCCCGTGGTTTTCTATGGTACGTCGATCACGCAGGGTGGCTGCGCGAGCCGGCCGGGCATGAGCTATCAGGCTATTCTTGGCCGGATGCTCAATCTGGACTTCGTCAATCTCGGCTTCTCGGGGAATGGCATGGGCGAACCGGAATTGGCGCGCGCCGTGGCCAGCCTCAATGCGTCGGTTTTTGTGCTGGATTTTGCCCAGAACAACCCCACGGTGGACTCGCTCGCCCAGGTGTACGCACCATTCTTGGAGACGATCCGCAGCGCTCATCCCGAAACTCCGGTTCTGGTAATCACGCCCATCTATGCCGCCCACGAATCCTGGTCCCGTGATGCGCGCCTCGAGGATATGCGTGAATTGATCCGCAAGGTTGCCGCCCAACGAATCGCGGCGGGTGACCGGCATCTGGAAATCATCGAGGGCACGGACTTGCTCGGCCCCACGCGTGGTGATGGCTTGGTGGACGGCACCCATCCCAACGACCTGGGTTTCCAGTGGATGGCCGAGGGTCTGGCCGCTCGCGTCGCTAAGGTGCTCGGCCTCAAGTCAGAGCATTGATTGGGAATGGAATACGCAGCAGGAGAACCTCCTGAGTTCACCATCCTCCCATCTTCGCTGGCTCATGGTCTCGCTGGTCTTTCTGGCGACGGCGATCAACTACCTCGACCGGCAGACTCTTTCCGTCGTCGCCCCTCTATTGATCGATCAGTTTCACATGAGCAATCAGGAATATTCGCGGGAACACGAGGCATAACTTCATGACCAAGATGGGAACTACGCCTTACAGGTTGTCGGCGCTTGCCGCCGCGCTCAGCGCCGCAATAATCCTGGCGCTGGGCGCGTGGTGCAGCCTGCTGCTGCGGGCCGCTGGTCCGGCATCTGCGGAGGGACGTTTCCGCCTGCCGCTGCGGACGGAGGTGCAGGCATTCAAGGGAAGCGGCGTTTGGCAGAAAGCGCAATTTGAGCAGGAGTTCTCGAACCGCGAGACGGCCATCGTGATTTGCGACATGTGGGACCGCCATTGGTGCACCGGCGCCACCCAGCGGGTTGGCGAAATAGCGCGTAAGATGGATCCCGTGCTGCAAACGGCTCGGTCCGCGGGGATTTTGATTATTCATGCGCCATCGGACACCATGGAGTTCTACAAGGATTACCCTCAGCGGCAGATGATGCTCACGCTGCCGCCCGTGACGCCTCCGCCCAGCCTGGGCCTTACCTCACCGGCATTGCCCATTGATGATTCCGATGAAGGTTGTGACACCCCCGGTGATAAGGTCCATACCGCCTGGACGCGCGAAAATCCGCTGCTGTCCATGCAGCCGAAGGATGCGATCTCGGATAACGGTGAGGAGATTTACGCGCTCATCCATCAGCGAGGCATCAAGAACCTCTTCATCATGGGCGTCCACGCCAATATGTGTATTCTGAATCGCACCTTCGCCATCAAGCAGATGACCAATTGGGGGATCTCCTGCATTCTGGTCCGCGACCTCACGGACGCCATGTACAATCCCCAATCCCGACCCTATGTTTCTCACGCGGCAGGGACCGAACTCGTCATTGAATACATTGAGAAATGCTGGTGCCCAACAACGCTCAGCGCCGACCTGGTAAAGGCGTTGAAGTAGTGGCTTTGGGTGCGGTAGCAGCGACCGCCTTTCCCCCGGTCACCCGATCGCCCGATGCCGGAGGATGTCCGCTCCCCAGGTGAAAAAGAAGAGCAGGCTGATATAGCCATTCACGTTGAAGAACGCCGCATTGAGGCGGGACAAATCGGAGGGTCTGACAATCCAATGCTCGTAAGCAAGCAGCGCCGCCATCAGGGCGAGTCCCGCCGTGGCAAGCCCGCCCAGGTTTTCGAGCCTCATCACCTCGACGAGCAGGGCCACCATGGCAAGGTGGCACGCCATCGAGCCATAAAGCGCCGCCGCAACGCCAAAGCGCTGCGGAAGAGAATGAATGCCCGCGCGGCGGTCAAAATCAATGTCCTGACAAGCATAGATCAGGTCGAATCCTCCCACCCAGAAGGCCACGGCGGCGCCGAGCAACAGCACACTCAAACTGATGTCATTGCGCAGGGCAATCCAGGCTGCGATGGGAGAGAGGCCGTCCGCGATCCCCAGCACCAGATGGGAAAGCAAGGTGAAGCGCTTGGTGTAGGAATAGAAGAGCAAGACCGCTATCGCCACGGGCGAAAGCTTAAAGGCCAGCGGACTGAGTTCCCAGGCCGCCAGCGCCAGCAGTCCGCAAGAAAACACCGTAAAGCCGGCAGCGAAGCGCACCGTGAGCCGCCCCGCGGGCAAGGCGCGCGCCCGGGTGCGCGGATTAAGGGCATCGAATTTACGGTCGGCGATGCGGTTGAACGTCATCGCCGCGCTGCGCGCGCCCACCATCGCCACGATCAGCCAGAAGACCTCCCGCCACGTCGGCCACCCGCGAACCGCCAGCATCGCCCCCACCAGTGCAAAGGGGAGCGCAAAGATCGAGTGCTCGAACTTGATCATTTCAAGCGTCGTGCGCAGCTTGCCAAAGAGACCCATAGCGACCCCACGGACCTGGGGGCTTGGTTGAGACATCAACTGGCTTTTTTCGTCGTCCATAGGATAGTTACTATGATGCCCGATTGGAACTCCTCCACGCAAGCATGTGAACTTCTGTCCTGCACAACGGTCTTTTTGTCTTGCGCTTTTATCTTCTTGCGGCTTTCTTGTATCCAAAGTAATCTCGGCAGTATTATTATGTCCTTGATTAATCTAATAGCCGAAGGATCTGGCGTTGAGTACTGACGATTTCTTTGACGAAATAACTGAGCAATCAAGGGTCAAACAAAACATCGTCCTAAAGTATTTTGCTGCGTGGGCAAATGTCATGGTCCCGATTGCCAGGAAGAGAGGAAAGGAAAAGTTGCGGTATGTCGATCTATTTGCGGGGCCTGGGCACTACCGGGACGGGAGCGAGTCTACACCTCTTCATGTCTTGCGATACGTGCTTGCGAAGCCTGACCTGGTGTCGCGACTCGAGCCCATCTTCAATGATAAGGATGAGGACGCGGTATCAAAATTAACGAATGCCATACAAAACCTGCAAGGAATTCGGGAGCTTCGTTTCGCTCCCAAGATCTTCAATAAGGATGTAGACAGCAACCTGCTGGATTTAATCCCGCTCAGAAATGATGTCCCGACACTATGGTTTTTGGATCCCTGGGGTTACAAAGGTGTTTCTTTGTCGCTTATCAGCTCTCTATTGCCAGCCTGGGGATCAGATTTGATAGTTTTCTTCAACTACAACAGGGTCAACGCTGCACTGGATAACCAAGTGTTCAGACAGAACATGGAAGCAATGTTCGAACGGGACCGCCTCAATAAGCTGAAGCTGGAGATCGAGGGTCTTCAGCCGGCGGACAGAGAGACGTGTGTGATTGAAGCATTCGCGCAGGCCCTGAAGGCAGTAGGCGGTCAACACGTGCTGCCATTTCGTTTCACGACGGAAGGTGGCAAGCGAACCAGCCACCATTTGGTTTATGTGAGCAAGGATTTCAAGGGCTTTGAGATCATGAGAAACATAATGGCAAAGGAAAGTTCGTCCACGGACCAAGGTGTTCCCTCATTTGCATACAACCCTGCGGATCAACGGTTTCCGTTGCTGTTCGAGCTATGGCGCCCACTTGATGAACTTGGGGAGATGCTGCTGGCTGAATTTGCCGGCTCTCAAATCGTAATGAACGATATATACCTATGCCACAGCGTGGGGCGAAGGTTTGTAGAAAGAAATTATAAAGACGCGCTGCGGAAGCTCGAAAAAGAAGGTAGAATTAAGACTCAGCCCCCTGCCGGGAAGAGAAGAGTTGTAAAGGGCGAAGTTAGTTTTGGTCCTGATGTAATGGTCACTTTTCCTGATTGAGGAGGCACCGATGGCAAGCAACTCCACAATTGAATGGACCGAATCAACCTGGAATCCGTTGACGGGTTGCGACAAGATTAGTCCAGGTTGCAAACACTGTTACGCCGAACGCATGTCCCACCGGCTCCAGGCAATGGGTCAGCCCAATTACGCCGCCGGCTTTAAGCTGACTCTCCACGAGCAGGCCTTGGAACTCCCGCTCCGATGGAAAAAGCCGCAAACCATATTTGTAAATTCCATGAGTGATCTGTTCCACAAATCAGTTCCGCTATCGTTTGTTCTGCGCACGTTTGACGTTATGCGGCGCGCCGATTGGCATCAATATCAAATTCTAACCAAACGCTCTGATCGGCTCTTGGAACTCAGCCCAATCCTTCCGTGGATGCCCCACATGTGGATGGGGGTCAGTGTGGAAAACGAAAAATACACATTCCGAATTGACCATCTTCGGAGGACCGCGGCTAAGGTCAAATTCCTTTCATTGGAACCTCTGCTTGGACCGATGCATAATTTGCACCTTGATGGGATCGACTGGGTCATTGCCGGGGGTGAATCTGGTCCCGGCGCGCGGCGGATGGACCCCGAGTGGGTTGTGGCCATCAGGGATCAATGCATTAAGTCAAACGTTCCATTCTTCTTCAAGCAATGGGGCGGTGTGAACAAAAAGAGAGCCGGTCGTGAATTGGAAGGCAGAACCTGGGACCAAATGCCAGATAACTTCCAACTCGCTACCGCCTGACGTTTTCCCTAACACTCCTTACTTTTTCGGATAACCCACGGTTTGCGCCAGTAGAATTTTCTGGTCAGGGCGGAGTCTCATCAATTTGGCGAGCGCCGTCCGATCGACGCTGCCGCGCACGACCACGGCAAGCCCTTCCGATGCGCAGAAGAGGTAAACATTCTGCGCGATGAATCCTACGTCCGCGCCGCTGTAGAAGTTTCGATCCTCGGGGGAACTCTTGCCCGTCTTGGCGAAATCGGCGACGTAGACCAAATTCACGGGCGCGTCCTTCACGAACGGCTGCACGCCGGCTGCGGCGCGCACATCCTCCGCCAGAATGGGGTCGAGCTTATTTCCTTTGGCGTCGTATACGAAGAGCCCCTCGGGGAGAGCAACGTAGACGTCAATTTCCTGCCAGTTCATCGCGGAAGGCGCGGTGCGTTTGCCCGAGTCCGGCCGATTGATGCCGAAGGCCGCCCAGAGCAGGTTCGCGAGCACCTGCGGGGGGAGCTTTTCGGGACTGAATTCGCGCGTTGAGTGCCGGTCCCTCAAAGCCTGCATGAGCGGCTTGCCCCCGTCCGTCTGCGGTGCGGGGAGAATGAGCGGCTTGAGTTCCTGCGCCAGAGTGAGCGCCGGGCAGAGAAACAACACCAGCAGCAGTGAACGAACTGAAAAAGGCGAATGAGTTTTCATTTGAACCTCCTCGATCAGGCCATTGAGTCATTGAGCGATTTGGTGATTGAGCGATTGAAGGATGGGACGATTCCTTCCCTTCGCGCCATCACCCGATCACCAAATCGCTCAATAACTCACTCCTCCCGCCTCCTGCCTTCGCCCTCCCAGCGATACTGCTCCGCCTGTTCCAGATCGAGGAGCGCCAGCACACGGCAGCAGAACTGGGTGACCAGGTCATCGAGAGTCTTTGGCCGATCGTAAAAAGTCGGGATAATAGGAAAGATCACCGCGCCGGCAAGCTGCGCGCGCAGCATGTTTTCAAGATGGATACGGTTGAAAGGCGCGTCGCGCACGGCGAGGATGAGCCGCCGGCCTTGCTTCAGACAAACATCCGCGGCGCGCTCGATGAGCGTATCGGATATTCCGCAGGCAATCTGCGCCAGGCAGCCTGTGGTGCAGGGAATCACCACCATACCCTCCACGGCGTACGAACCGCTGGCAATGGTGGCGCCGATGTCAGAGTCCAGGAGGTATTCCGTCTTCCAGGTTGCCTGCGCCGCCAGCGCGGGGGGGATTTGCGCGGATTTCGAGATGTCTAAATCAAGTTCATCGCGCAAGAGCTTTAGTCCACTGCCGGATATCACCAGGTGAATTTTCTCCACGCGCGGGTCAGCCTCGAGCATTTGCAAGGTGCGGCGGGCGAAGATAGCGCCACTGGCTCCCGTGACACCCAGAATGATCCGTTTCTTGCGCTCCATCTTGGAAGTAACCATCGCACGCGATGTTAGTAGGCGCCCTGTAGGAAGTCAAGGAAGTGAGAATCGAACGGGGGACTGGTATACTGAAAGAAGGAGGAATCCATTGAGTCCCGAAGAAATCACCAGCATGTTAACGCAAGTACGTCGAGGCAAGCTTTCCGTGAAAGACGCTGTAGACCGTCTGCGGACGCTGCCCTACGAAGATCTGGGTTACGCCAAAATCGATCATCACCGTTCGCTGCGGCAAGGATTCCCGGAGGTGGTGTTTGCGCGGGGCAAAGATCCGGCGCAGGTGGAAGGCATCGTGCGCCGCATGTTGCGCAACCACCACAACATCCTGGTCACACGCGGCGACCGCGGGCTTTACGAGCTGCTGCGCCCGCTCGATCCCAAGGTGGAGTTTCACGCGCTCTCCGGCGCCATCAGCATTCGGCGCGAGCGCAAGATTCGCGGCAAAGGAAAGATCCTGGTGGTGTGCGCGGGCACCTCGGATATTCCCGTGGCGGAAGAAGCGTTGGTGACCGCCGACATCATGGGGAACCGCGCCGAGTCGCTTTACGACGTGGGGGTAGCGGGCATTCATCGCCTGCTGGGTGAGAGCCATCACTTGCGCGAGGCCCACGTGATCATTTGCGTGGCAGGTATGGAAGGAGCGCTGCCTAGCGTGGTGGCAGGCATGGTGGGCGTGCCGGTGATCGCGGTACCTTCCAGCGTAGGGTACGGCGCCAGCTTCCGCGGCCTCGCCGCCCTGCTCGGCATGCTCAACAGTTGCTCGCCCAACGTCTGCGTGGTCAACATCGACAATGGCTTTGGGGCCGGTTACCTGGCCAGCGTGATGAACCGGCTGTAGACTATTATCCATCGGCACTAACGAAATGGGGAACCTTTGCGGATAGGGGGAAAAGGGGAATGAGTGAAGCGATGACCATTTCCGAAATCGAAGCCCAGTTTGAATCCGAATGGGTTCTCGTGGGAGACCCGGAAACAAACGAGGCACTCGAAGTGGTGGGGGGTAATGTCCTCTGGCACAGCAAGGACCGGGACGAAGTCTACAGAAAAGCGATTGAACTAAAGCCCCGGCACTCCGCTTTCCTTTACACCGGGGTCATCCCGAAGGACAGCGCCATAATTCTATGAGGTTCCCCTTCGATCCGGACAAAGGGCCGGTCATTGTTTCCACCAAACTCACGACGAGACTCAGGCTGGCTGTGAAATCATATCCCGACGCCCACGCAGCCGAACGATCCAACGCACAAGCAGCCATGCCAATAGGACAGGGGGCACACACAGGAGACAGCCGACAAACTTGTCAAAATACGTGAACCGGTATTTGTCGTAGACTGCTTCAATGGGCTGCAAAGCCAGTTGTACCCCTCGTAGCCCTGCTGCAGTACGAAGCGCTTCGTAGGTTGAAAACGATTGGCGCTCTCCCGTTCCTGTGTCGAGAAGGAAGTAAGAATCCACTTCGGCCTTATCCCCAAAATGATCGGACGACCGGCTGTCCGCACCGCCCAGGATGTACCGTCCCGCCACCTGCATGATCCGAATTCCATCTACTGCACCTTGCTGTATCCCAACGACGCCTTCTACGTGTTGGTTTACTGGTTTGTAAACCACACCTTGGTCCGGCTCGTCAATCATCAGCAGCGCGTACCCGTTCGGTAGGGGGCATTTCCACGTGTCTCCCATGCCAGGATCGCGCTGAAACACTTCCTCGTTAACCAGCGCCTGAAAAACAAAAATCATCCCGGCCCACCCCAGGCAGGCAAAGGGGAACAGGATTGCGGCAATGACCGCCTTTCGACCATCCTTTCCCACGTAGCGAGTGAAATAGGACGCCACGGCCCCCAGCACCCCCGCCCCGATGCCAGCGAGGATCATCCCGACCACAGCCCACAAAACGAGGACAAAGCCTATACCCATCGTGCCGCCAGCTTAGCACCGGTTTCTGATCCGAGCAAACGGCTGTTACAAATGCCATGGAAGGAGCTTCGATCTCTCCTAGCTATTTCAGCTCCAGCGTATCCTTGTCCGGAAACTTCGGAAACGGCGCGTGCGGCTCGGTCTGGTACCAGAAGGCCGTCGAGGATATGTCGTCCTGAAGCGGGAGGTACCGCCCACCAGACCGCCAGCCCAGCGCCTGGATGGTTACTTTCAAATCCTGCTCGAAGCGAACTGGATCCATGATGTGCCAGCGATAGAGGCTGAAGCGCTGTTGGGAGTCGTAAAGGCCGTCCGGGCGAATCACCAGCGAGAGTCCGGTGTAAGGCGTGGTGAACTCCTGATAGTGATGGGAGTCATTCTCAAAATCGTACGAGCCGTTAAAGTAGTCCTCCGTGCCGGTGCCGCAGATGGTAGGGAATTTCGAGTCGCCGTCGATGAAGAACTTGACTTCCCCTTCTCCCCACCACCCGGTGTTGTGGGTTCCGTACGCCAAGTACGTTCCCACGTAATGTCCCCAGCCTTTCACCCCGTCGAGAATCACGTGATCGGTTTTGTAAGGCAGCGGGTTGGAACGCCGGAATTGCGCGTGGAAGTAAGCGGCGTCATTCGGGACTTCCGTGAGCGTGTAATCGACCTGGTAGTAGAGCGTCATGCGCTCGGTATCGATGTTCTCCATGGTAATCCGGGCGGATTTCCGAAAGGGCATTTCCCAGTAGGAATTGAGACCGCTATGGGGGTTCACGCACACCGCGAGGGAGGAAATCTGCCCGTATCTTCCCCAACCCGCGGCAAAGAAATCGCCGGCCGGAACTTCCACCGAGGGTTCGCGCTCGCCGTCCCAGTAGATGCGCAGGATGGAGAAACGCCAGTTCCCGGCGGGGGTCATCCAGATGTGCTGAATGGCGCCGGGCCCGGCAATCTCGGCGATGGTGAAAACTTGCTTGGGCTCGATGTCGACGGAGGGCGAGACCTTCCAGGTCTGGCCGAGTTCGCGCGCGGCGTTCGCGCCCGTCCCTTGCGTGGCCATTCCTCCCTTGCCTTTTTCCCCCGTCATATTCTCCGCGCTGATAGATCGCGTCTTGGCATGGGAAAGCCGTGCGAGGTTGGCCATTCCCATCCCCAGGCCGTCGAATGTGGACTGCGCCTCTTGCGCATTCAGCGCCGCGCCGGTTAATAACATAAGTAAGGTTATGGATGTCATCAATCTCTTCATAAGACATGCCTCCCTGACGTACTAATCTGCTGGCACGTAAGCGCACATCATAAGGCAAAAGCCGAAAACTTCACCACAGATCCGCATGAGCTTTCGGCTCGCCACTGTACATGAAAATGTGCGAAGCACTTTGGAGTGCGGTCGCGAAGCTGCCGCTTTTCAGCCTTGATTCATGCGGTCCGTGGGCAAGGGGCAAAGCGGCAGCTTCGCGACCGCACTCCAAAGTGCCTTCGGCACAGCCATTTTTATGGCAGCGGGCACAGAGAGCACAGAGAAAAAACACTCGCGGCGGTTCTTTTCTCTGTGAGCCTCTGTGCCCTCTGTGGTGAATCCTCTTACTTCCCGAATACGCGCGCAAAGATTTCGTCCACGTGGGTCAGGTAGCGGTCCACGTCAAAGACCTCGGCGATTTCGCTGGGCTTGAGGTAGCGGCGGATGTCGTCGTCCCGCTCCACCAGGGTGCGAAAGTCTTCGCGTGTCTCCCACACTTGCATGGCATTGCGTTGCACCCAGCGGTAGGCCTCTTCGCGCGGCACTCCCTTTTCCACCAAGTCCAATAATAACTGCCCGGAGAAGATCAAACCCTTTAACAGGCCCAGATTCTCCCGCATGCGGTCGGGATAAACAAACATCTTCTCCACCAGGTTCGCCGTCTTGGCGAGGAGATAATCGAGAAGAATGGTGGAATCAGCAAGAATCACGCGCTCGACGGAAGAGTGCGAGATATCACGCTCGTGCCAGAGCGCCACGTTTTCGAGCGCCGCTTGCGCATTCGAGCGCACCACCCGCGCCAGGCCGCAGATCTGTTCGGCGGTAATGGGATTGCGTTTGTGCGGCATGGCCGAGGAGCCTTTTTGTTCCGGTGAGAAGTACTCTTCCACCTCCCGCACCTCGGTGCGCTGCAAACCCCGAACCTCCAACGCGATCTTTTCCAGCGAAGCCGCCGCCACCGCCAGCGTCGAGAGGTAGAAAGCGTGGCGGTCGCGCTGGATGACCTGTGACGACACCGGCGCGGGCTCCAGGCCCAGGCGCGCGCAGATTCCCTGCTCAATCGCCGGCGGCAGATGAGTGTAGGTGCCCACCGCGCCGGAAATTTTCCCGACGCGCATCTGCTCGGCGGCGTAAGCCAGCCTCTCCGTGTTGCGCTGGTTCTCCGCATACCAAATGGCAAGCTTGCAGCCGAAGGTGATGGGCTCGGCATGAATGCCGTGGGTGCGGCCGATCATGGGCGTATGCTGAAACTCCAAGGCGCGGCGCTTCAGAACCTCACCCAGGCGGTTCATCCCGGCCAGCAACAGGGCGGAGGCTTCGCGCACCTGCAAGGCTTGCGCCGTGTCAACGACGTCATTGGAAGTCAGGCCGTAGTGCAGATAGCGGCCTTCGCGGCCCACGTGCTCGGCCACATTGGTGGTGAAGGCGATGACATCGTGCTTCACCTGGCGCTCGATCTCGAGAATGCGCTCCACTTCAAACCGCGCCTTCTTGCGGATGGCGCGCGCGGCGCTTTTGGGGATCAGCCCGGCTTCGGCCTCCACCTCCGCCGTGGCGATTTCCACCTCCAGCCATTTCTGAAACTTGTTTTCGTCGGTCCAGATGCGGCCCATTTCCGGGCGTGTGTAGCGGGGAATCATAAATCATCCACAGATTGCATAGATTTCGCAGAAACTAAAAAAACCAACCAGCTATTCTGTAAGGTTTCCGGGCAAAAGTTCAAGGGTAAACCCATGCCTCGGGATACAAAGCTGCCAGAAATCCGCAACCCAATTCGCGGTGCACTTCCATCCGCGCCCCGATGATTGCATCTGTGTAATCTGTGTAATCTGCGGATCAGAAGCGGAACATCGGCGTAGGTGAACTCTGGCTGGCCACGTGCAATGCCGTGCGCTCGCCGCGGGTGCGCTGCTCCAGGGCCTGTTCGGCGGTCAGGCGGGCGATTTCCGGGTGATTATTCGTCTCGCTCAGGTGGGCCAGCACCAGCACCTGGGCGGCGCCATCGAAGTCTTCGGTAAGGAATCCCGCCGTCGCCAGATTCGAGAGGTGGCCGTGGCGGCTCATCACGCGCTGTTTAACGGGCCAGGGGTAGGGCCCGACTTTAAGCATATCCAAATCGTGATTCGACTCGAAGATGAGACATTGACATCCTTTGACTCGTTGCTTAACCACTTCGTGAACATAACCCAGATCGGTAACCACTCCCACTTTAATGCCCTGCGATTCCAGCGTGAACGCTACGGGGTCCGTGGCGTCGTGGGGGATGGAGAAAGGCGTGACTTCGATGTCGCCGACGATAAACTTTTCCCCCGGCGTAATAAACTCAAAAGCGCCAAGCTTGGGGTCCCACGAAAGCACATCGTGCGTAAGCCGCGTGATATGGATCGTCGCCTTCCAATCAATTCCCAGCAACCGCAAGCCGTTCACATGGTCAACGTGTTCGTGAGAAATCAGGATGGCGCCAAACCCATCCGTGCGCTCGCCCACCGCGGCAAGGCGCGCGTAGGTTTCGCGGCGGTTCAGGCCCGCGTCAACCAGTACGCGCGTCCTCTCCGTTGCCACCAGGGTCGAATTGCCCTTGCTACCACTGCCCAGGACGCAGACGCGCAGGCTCATGTGGCCTCCTGGCAGGCGGAAGTGACATAGGAAGTGACGAGTGATGAGTGGCGAGTGATGAGCAGGAGGGTATAGGTCATAGGGGACAGGGGACAGGGAGCGGAAAGCCGGGAACGAGTGTGGTGTCCCGCGTAATGTTTGACAATGGGATAATGTACGGACCCCCTCACCCCCGAGCCCCTCTCCCCCAAGGGGGCGAGGGGAGAGTTGATTTTACTGCCCTCGCCCCCTTGGGGGAGAGGGTGGCTCGACGAGGCGTTTTCATCAGCCGAGGCGAGACGGGTGAGGGGGTCTCGCCTGTTGTTAACTCTAAGATGGAACACCACACTAGACACTGGGATTAAGGCGGCGGTGGAAACACACAGCCCGACGCCTCTGCGTAAATCCCCGCCCAGCACCGGCCCGCTCATTTGCCTCATATTCCGATTCCCGCCCATTGGGGTTACAAGCGATTATAGGACGGATCAAGAAAAATCGGAAAAGCAAATCCTGCCGGCCCAGCACCTACTTGCCTTTGGCAACTACCAGGTTATTGGTAACGGAAAAGACGTTGGAGACCCCATTGGCGCGGAGACCCGCCATGTCCTTGTCGGCCTGGCTATCCACCACACCTTCCAGCGTGACGTGCCCGTTCTTGACGATAATCCGGATGGGCTTGATCACCGGCATGGCGTATTTCTCCAGCGCCGGGAATCCGTATATGGCGCGATAGAGCCGAACGCGCAACCCATCATCCATGCTCGAGGTCGGGAGCACCTCGATCTGGTTATCAACCTTCTCCACTCCCTCGATGTGTTTGACTACATTCCCTGCATCTTGCTTGAGGGTTGGGTTGGTCACCTGACCCATCAGGGTCACATCGTAACCATTCACGGAATACGTGATATTGTCGAAGACCCCGTAATAGGGAAGCATGATGATTTCGTGCCGGACTTCCTTTACGATCCGTTCCTCGGCTTGCGGCGGAATCTGCCTGGGGGTTTGGCCGCACAGGATCGACGGCAGCCCCAGAAGAACTTCAAACAGCAGGAGTTTTCTGCGCATGGTTACACCTCATTTTGAATTATGGCCTGTGCGCTAGGCCGGGGATCATTTCCAGAACAATCCCAATGGGTTAGATGACTTGTCTGCCCATTTTGGTTCCATACCTCAGTGCCTATTTTAGGGTTAGCAGCCAAGGTCAGCGCGCTTGAGCTTGAGGCCGTTGATGGGGCCCAGGACGGTGATCGCCAAGCGGTCGGGGTGGAAGAACTCTTGCGCCACCGCCTGCACTTGCTCAGCAGTGACGGCGTCAACGCTGCGGGCAATTTCATCCTGGGAGATGTAGCGGCCAAAGTACATTTCCTGCCGGGCCACATTCCCCATGCGGCTGGTGGAGGACTCGAGACTGAGCAGCAAGCTTCCTTTCAAGTAATCCTTGGCGCGCTGCAACTCTTCTTGACTGATGGGGCCGGACTTCAACTCGCAAAACTCCGCGAGCACCAATTCGATCACCTGCCGGGCTTTGTCCGTGGCCGTGCCGGCGTAAACGCTCAGGCAACCCGCGTCGTGAAAACTGCTGAGGCTGGAGAATACGGCGTAAGCCAATCCGCGCTTTTCGCGAATGTTCTGGAACAAACGCGAACTCATGCCGCCCCCCAAAACCGAGTTGAGAATGTACGACGGGAAACGCTTTTTATGCGGTTGCGGATAAGAGGGCGCGCCCACGCAAAGATGAACCTGCTCCAAATCCTTCTTGTGCCGCACCTGAAGGTGGGGATGGGGAACCGGAATCGGGCCACTGCGCAGGGCAGGGCCCGCCGGCCGGTCACCGAACTCTTTCTGGACCAGATCGACGATCTGGGAGTGCCGCAGGTGGCCGGCGGCAGCGATCAGCATATTGTTGGGCGTATAGTGCCGGCGGAAGTAGCTGACCAGGCGCTGGCGATCGAAGCTGCGCACGTTGCGGCGTGTGCCCAAAATGGGACGCCCCAAGGCGTGCCCGCGCCAATAAGTTTGAGTGAAGATCTCGTGCACCAGGTCGTCCGGGGTATCCTCCACCATCTTGATTTCTTCCTGGATGACGCGGTTTTCGTTGGTAATATGGGCAGGTTCAAAGAGCGGATTCTTCACCAGGTCGGCGAGGATGCTGAAGGCTCGCGGCAGGTGCTCGTCAAGCACCTTGATGGAATAGTTGGTGGTCTCCTTCGCGGTGAAGGCATCCAAGTGGCCGCCAATCGAGTCGGCGGCGCGAGCGATCTCCTCGGCGCTGCGGTTCTTGGTTCCCTTGAAGAGCATGTGCTCGATAAAGTGCGAAATGCCGTTGTCCTCGATGCGCTCCTGGCGCGCGCCGGTGCGCAGCCAAATGCCCACCGAGACGGAGCGAACCGACGACATGGACTCGGTGAGAATTGTCAGTCCGTTGGGAAGAACGTCTTTGCGAACATTCGGCATGAGTCGCATTCCTTGGTGCAGAGGAATCTTTCTTGATTAAAACCAAAACCGTAAAGCTCGCAGTTGCCCGCTACTCCCTTTGTACCACAGAGCCCGCAAAAAGGCCACGGCAACAGGAAAGAGTCCTCAGTCATCAGTTTTCAGCCGTCAGTAAAGGTCCTCGCGCGAGGCGCTGGCTGTTACTGAAAACTGATGACTGCCAACTGGCGACTGTCTGCACAAGGTTTCCTCTTGCACGAATCGGAGCGTCTGCCTATACTGGTAATTCTTTCACGAGGACGATGTATGCCCCTGTGCATGCTCTCCTCGCGAGGAAGAACGGGCCTGTAGCTCAGGTGGCTAGAGCGCACCCCTGATAAGGGTGAGGTCGGTAGTTCAACTCTACCCAGGCCCACCAATCAACTCCTTGCGTACCTCCTGAACACCTATATAATCCTCAAGGCCGCTGGGCATTAGCCCCCGCCAGATAAGCGGTCGTCGCAATTCTCTCGGAACCCCGGAGGTTCACATGTCCACATCCTCGCATCGATTGAGCCATCTTCTCGCCCCCTTTTTCGTTCTCGGGTTGGCCTGCTGCCTGTGCGCGCAGGACTCAAAGTACTCGCCGCAGGAACAGCAGATTCCTGCTCCCGACTGCCTGATGATGATCGGCGCGTGGGAAGGAGGATCCCGGCCCTGCGCCCAGAATGAGCATGACGCGTGGCTCGCCGACATTTCACACTGGCGCAACGAGCGCCGCATCCGCATCGGGTACGACGGTTCAAGGTACGAGTTGCCGGCGCTGAAGTGGACGCAATCGAGCTTCATGCAGCCGCAGATGATGGTGGAGGAACGCTACTTCTACGACCCGGTGGCGCATCGTTACACGGTTGACCGGTATTTGGACGATCTCGAAAAACGCTACGGGGGAATTGACGCGGTGCTCATCTGGCCCACTTATCCGAACATGGGCATCGACAACCGCGATCAGCACGACATGATCCGCTCCATGCCGGGGGGCATCGAGGGCGTGCGCAACATGATCTCCGATTTCCATCGGCGCGGGGTTCGCGTGTTGTTTCCGATGATGATGTGGGACCAGGGGACGCGACATCCTGGCATGTCCTGGCCCGATGCCATCGCCAAACTGATGAGTGAAGTCGGAGCCGATGGCATCAACGGTGATACGCAAGACGGGGTTCCACTGGCATTTACCGAGGCGGCCGAGAAGGCCGGTCACCCCCTGGCGTTCGAACCGGAAGGCGGGCCCGCGGACGAAGCGCTCGCCTGGAACCTCATGACCTGGGGGCAGTACAAGTATCCCTTCGTCCCCATGGTCGATAAGTACAAATGGCTGGAACCCCGGCATATGGTGAACATTTCCGACCGTTGGAATCGCGACAAAACGGACGACCTGCAGTTTGCCTTTTTTAACGGCGTGGGGTGGGAATGCTGGGAAAATATCTGGGGAATCTGGAATGGCATCACTCCTCGCGATGCCGAGGCGACCCGCCGGGTGGGCACTCTGGAGCGCGCGCTTGCCCGCTTTCTCATCAGCCCGGACTGGGAGCCTCTTGCCCCGACCTTGCGCTATGGGGTCTATGCCAGCCGCTGGCCGTTGGGCGCGGAGACAGTGTGGACGATGGCGAATCGAAACGAGTATGACGCTAGCGGACCGCAGATCGAAGTGCCTGCCGAAGACGGAAAGCGCTATTTCGATCTTTATCATGGGGTCGAGGTGCAGCCGGAGCGCAGTGGCGCGGGCAAAGCCGTGCTGAGTTTCCCGATCGAGGCGCACGGCTACGGAGCGTTGCTGGCCACTCGGTCTTCGCCGGACGCGGGGATTCAGAGTCTGATGACCAAGATGCAGGAGATGACGGCGACGCCGCTGGCGAGTTATTCGCACGAATGGAAGACCTTGCCGCAGCAGGTGGTGCCGATCGCCGCCACGCGGCCGGCGGAGGCTCCCCCGGCGGACATGGTCAAGATCCCCGCTGGGGACTTCAACTTTCGCGTGCAAGGCATCGAGATTGAAGGCTTCGACGATATCGGCGTAGACGTGCAATTTCTTTGGGAAGATTCCGCCCGGCGCTTCCACGATCATCCGATGCACATCCCCGCATTCTGGATCGACAAGTACCCGGTGACGAACGCTCAGTTCAAGAAGTTCCTGGATTCCGCGCGCTACCATCCCCAGGATGATCTGAATTTCTTGCGTGACTGGCAGAACGGCACATATCCCGCTGGTTGGGAGAATAAACCCGTCACCTGGGTTTCACTTGAAGACGTCCGGGCCTATGCGCAGTGGGCAGGAAAGCGTCTGCCCCACGAGTGGGAATGGCAGTATGCCGCCCAAGGCGCCGATGGAAGGCTCTACCCCTGGGGCAATACCTGGGACGATGCCGCGGTCCCCGTCGCGGAGAAGGGGCGCACCATGCGGGGGCCGGACCCGGTGGATGCCCATCCGCGCGGCGCCAGCCCCTTCGGGGTGATGGACCTGGTGGGAAACGTGTGGCAATGGACTGAGGAGTTTGTGGATGAGCATACCCGCGGCGGCATTCTCCGCGGGGGAAGCTACTACCAGCCGCAGGGCTCGATCTGGTATTTTCCCCAAGCGTACCGGCTCGACCAGCACGGAAAATTGCTGCTGATGGCGCCCAGCATGGACCGGGCAGGTACGCTGGGCTTCCGTTGCGTGATGGACGCATCATCAGTGTCCCGCTGAGGGCATCATGCGCCGGACCCTGGCTGCGCCCGCAGTGTCGCCGATCACCTCCAGCGCGCGCGCCTCGGCCTCGTAGGCCTGAAGATAGTCGGGGTCGGCTTCTCGCGCCGCCCGGAATTGCTCCGCGGCCTGGGCGGGTTTGCCGAGTTTCAACCAGCAGGTCCCGAGAAAAAAACGGCTGACCAAATCCATGGGATTGCTGGCTACCGCCTGCTGGAAGAATCCCGCAGCTCGCGCGTAATCACCGCGCGGGAAATACATTGAGCCGAGCTCCGCGTAGGCGGCGTTGGATTTCGGGTCCAGGCGGACGGCCCGATTGAGGTAGTCGAGTGCCTCTGCCTCGTGACCCTCCAGGAGAGCGATCTCCCCCAAGTCGACATACGATTTGTAGGTCACCTGGGGAAGGGGCCGAAAGCCTTGGGCGTTCAGGCGCAGGGCAACTTGGAACTCACGCGCCGCGCGCTGAAGGTCTCCACTGGTGAAGAGCAGGACTTCGGCGTTGAAAAAATGGGTCATGCTGGCATTGGGCGATGCTCGGAGCGAGTAGGCAAACAGCGTGTCATTGTTGCGCCAGCGAGGGATGGAACGCACCGTTTGCCAGCCCCAGAACGCTGCCACGACGGCCAGGGCCGACGCCACTACCGGCGTTGGACGCACCTTCGGGAAGTGCTGCGCCGCCAGGACAAACCCCAGGTATCCGAGTGCCAGGCAAAGACCCACGGAGGGTAAATAGGAAAACTGATCCTCAACGAGCGGGAAACTAAGCTGGTGATAGTCAAGACAGGGCAAAAGGGTGACGAACCACCATAGCACCAGAAAGCTTAGAAGGGGATCGCGCTTGCGCCACACGCACGCCGCCGCCAGCCCCAAGAGCGCTGCCCACGGCCAGGGTGAGTGAAGACTGGCCGAGAGATCGAACTCGCGGAATTCGCTAAGGTGAGCAGGCCAAAAAAACAGCTTGAGGTGCTGGCCGAGCAAGCCTGCGGCTATCCATATCGTCCGCGGGCTGAGATCCCGAAAAGGCGAGGCGGTGGAAAAGCGGCCCATCACGGCCACGCGAATGGCGGCGCAAATGGCGGCAGCCATGACGTAAGGGAACCAATGGCACGCCCGACGCAACCACGATCCCCCGGAGGAGAAGCAAAACCAGTAGGCCAGCAGGAGAAGCGGGAAACTGAACGCCACTTCCTTGAAGAACAGCGCCGGGAAAAATACCGCAGCGGCCACCGCATGATATCCGAAGCTCGGGGGTGAGTGCTGCTCAGCTCGCAGAAAGAACCAGAAGCCCAGCAGATAGAAAAGCCCACACCCGATGTCAGGAATTGCCGAGACCCATGCCACGGCCTCCACATGCAAGGGGTGCAGGGTCCAGAGCAGGGCGCCGGCCAACGCCGCCAGTTCGCTCGGGAGAAGCTTTCGGCCTATTTGGTACACTGTCCAAACCCCGAGTGCGTAGAGGGCGAGTTGAAACAGGTGGTACGCGCCCGGAGCCAATCCCGCCACCCGGCAGACCAGCCAAAAAGAAAACATGCCCAGCGGACGATAGAAACTGCCCGGAATTGCCGGCCCCGCATACGACAACAAAGGGCCAAGAAAAACCTGCCTCCACAGGTGCGGGTTCTTGATATCGGGGCTCAGCAAGATCAGCGCAAGGTCGTCAAACACAAACCCGCATGTCAGGACTCCATGGTAAAAGACCACCACCACAAGCATTAATAGCCAGGTGGCCATGGCGTAATATTTCTTAAGCAAGCCATCCAAACGGGCCAACAATGTTTTAATCCCCTTTCGGCAGCGTGGGCCATATTAAACGAACCCGCCTCAAGATATCCTCAAAAGCAGACATACGCAATTGGCGGCGTTCGCCGCGCACGACCACTCGACACAAGCTTCCTGTCGAAAGCGTATAATTGCCAAGACGCCGTGCGGGCACGTTTTCCGTTGGCAGGCCGGCGGTACATGTTTTTACGCAATGGATAGGCCCTTCATGAACTCAGATAAGTATTCGCGGCAGATTCTGTTTTCGCCCATTGGCGCGGCGGGGCAGGAAACGCTGCGGCAATCGAAAGTGGTCATTCTCGGCTGCGGAGCGCTGGGGACGGCGCAGGCCAACGCTCTGGTGCGCGCCGGGGTGGGGACGGTGCGCATTGTGGACCGCGATTTCGTCGAGGAATCGAACCTTCAGCGCCAGATGCTTTTTGACGAGGCCGATGCCAAAGAAAGCCTGCCCAAGGCGGTGGCGGCGGAAAGGAAACTCCGCCAGATCAATTCTGACGTGAAGGTCGAAGGAATCGTGGCCGACGCGGACAGCAGCAACCTCGAGGAATTCATCGAGGGCTTCCACGTCATTCTGGACGCCACCGACAACTTTGAAACGCGTTACCTTCTGAATGACGCGGCGGTGAAACTGGGAATTCCCTGGGTTTATGGCGCCGTAGTGGCCAGTTATGCCACCACCATGACGATTCTCCCCGGGCGCACGGCGTGCCTCGCCTGCCTGTTTCCGAAGCCCCCCCTCGGCATGCACGACACCTGCGATACCGTCGGCGTCATCGGCCCGGCCGTCTCCTGGGCCGCCGCCCTTCAGTCCACCGAAGCGCTTAAGATTCTGCTGGGCCGCGAATCCGACTTGCACGGATCGCTGCTGGCGTACGACCTTTGGAGCAACCGCTTCCAACAAGTGAGGGCTCGTCGCGATCCCCAGTGCCGGGTTTGCGTGGCCCACGAATTCGCCTACCTCGAGCAGGGCGGGCCCACCCACATCAGCCTGTGTGGCCGGAATTCCGTGCAGATTCATCAATCCGAATCGCGGGCGCTCGACCTCGGCGCATTGAAGGCCCGGCTCGAGCAGTTTGGCCCCGTGAGCGCCAATGAGTTTCTGCTCAAGTGTAACCTCGACCCTTACGAGTTGACGGTGTTTCCGGACGGCCGGGTGATCGTGAAGGGAACGCGCGACCCCGCCGTGGCCCGCGGACTCTACGCCCGCTACATCGGCGCCTGAAATCTCAGCATTTTGCCGACTTCACTCTACCCTACACCGTTAGAACTCGTGATCTATCCCGGCGAGTGCCACTACCAACTTCCTCGAAGGCGGGGGGTCAGCGCTTGCACTTCTATAGATAGGGACGCGCAATTTTTGAACAATGAACGACCGGACCCCTCGCACCTAATTTAACTGCCCTCAGCGTAAACTACAACCTCCGGAAAGACTTCTTTTTCGCGCGCCGCTGGGCTGGTATGATATGTTCATGAGTAGAGATACCGAAGCACTGCTGGACGCCTTCGAACATCTCCCGGTGGAAGAGAAGCGCGCCTTTACGCATGAGGTGCTGCGCCGTTCTGTGCCTTTCGATTCCGGACCCTTGGAAGATGAGGAAATCGGCGCTGCCTCCGCCTCCCTGTTCGAGTCCCTTGAGGAAGAGGATGGCCACTCCGCGCCGCGGTGAGGTCTGGCTGATCGATTTCGGCATGGCGGGCAAAACTCGTCCCGCCCTGGTAGTCAGCGGGCCCTTTGCAGACCAAGACCGCGCACTGATTACCGTCGTTCCGCACACAACCAGCCTGCGCGGTTCGGCCTTCGAAGTAGCCGTACCTGTTTCCTTTCTGAAGACCGGCGCTTTTCTCGTCCAGGGTGTAACGACGTTCCCCACGGTTCGCGCTCTCCACCGCCTCGGCGCTCTTCCACCCGAAGCTTTTGCCAAAGTTTTTCATGGATTATTGCGCTGGCTGGGGAACCCGCAGGAGCCGTGACGGCACTGCCCCGCCGGTTCTTGACATTCATCTTTGGGGGAGAAAAACGGTTCCTGACACCGTTTCCCCCGACACCGTTTCCCCACGTTTCCCCCAAACGAGCGCAACGCGGCCTGATGGTCGCGATCCCTAACAAGATCTCACCACAGATCCGCATGAGCCTTCGGCTCGCAACTGTGCATGAAAATGTGCGAAGCACTTTGGAGTGCGGTCGCGAAGCTGCCGCTTTGCCCCTTGCCCACGGACCGCATGAATCAAGGGCGGAAAGCGGCAGCTTCGCGACCGCACTCCAAAGTGCCTTCGGCACAGCCATTTTCAAGTCAGAGGCACCGAGACCACGGAGAAAGGCCCTCCTGATTGCCGAAAACCGCGGGCCTTGAAACGCAGGTCCCGCTACTTGCTTGATCCCCGCCACGGGGGTGGATATGGCCGACACCGTCGGCGGTATTCCGCCGCCGGTCGGGACGGCGTTAAAAGATTTCGCCGACGGTGTCGGCCGTTTTGCGGGGGCCACACCGCGAGGGGTTCCCGTCCCTGATTCGTCAGACAGTGTCTGACGAATTGGCCAGGAGAAAAACGGTTCCTGACACCGTCCCCCCCCTGCTGAGTGATGTCAGGAGCGCCGGGTCGGCATGGCTGATCCGGCAAGCAAGGTAGCGCGGACCTGCGGTTCAAGGTCCGCGGCTTTTCGTTTGATGGGGGGAAGAGCCGCGGACCTTGAACCGCAGGTCCGCGCTACTTGCTACCCCGCTACGCGGCGAGAACGATCAGCCGATGGGGAGTCCGGGTTTCACCCCCAAGGGGGCGTGCGGGACTGGCACGCGTGTCCCGGTTTTTCCCGGCAAGAACCGCGCGAAGGCTCTAAGGGTGGAACAACGCCGCAAGATCGCGGCGGCCGTGCACCACGCGCATGATGCACACCCCCGGTTCCGCGATGCGATAAAAGATGAGGTATTCGCCGGTGGGAAAGCTGCGGTAGGACGGCCGCAAGTCGTCGCGGCGGCGGCCCGCTCTAAGGTTTTCTCCCAGTATTGGGAAGTGGTGGATGATCAGGTCAATGAACCGTACGTCGCGGACCATTCCGCCGCTTGGTTGTGTGGTGGGTCAATTTGGGGGTGTAGCGGCGAGTTTACCTCGCCAAATGGCGGCGTAAAGCCGCCTCTACTTCAAACAGATCCCCTACCCGGGAGATCGCTTTCCGGTTCCCCACTCCTGGTAGTGATATACTGGCAAGCCTTTTTCTAGAACACCCGGCATAGGGGCTCAGAATCACAGCGCAATGGGAGGCTGATTCCAGCCGGTGGGGGCGTGGGCTGAGGAGAGTATTGGAATGATCGGCTTTTTTTTAGGCTTGGGCCTGATATGCGCAAGCACCCTGATGTATGAAATCACTCTCACCCGCTTGCTGAGCGTGACGTGCTGGTACTACCTGGCGTTCGTTTCGGTGTCGATGGCGATGTTCGGGATGACGGCGGGGGCCTTGACGGTGCAGCTTCGCCCCACGCTCTTTGATCCGAGTCAAGTGCGGTTGCGAATGGCGCAGGCAGCCTTTGCCATGGCCGTTTCCATGCCGATTGTCCTCACAATCATGTTTGCCATCCCGCTGGATGTCTCTTTTGCGGTCCAAACGGTTTGCAGCTTCCTGATCTTCTGCTCCGTCATCGCCTTGCCTTTTTTCTTTGCCGGAGTTGTGGTTTGCCTCTCACTCACCAGGGCTTCGGCTCCCATTGGACGCGTTTATTTCGCGGACCTGATGGGCGCGGCGGCGGGGTGTTTCGGCTCGCTGATTCTCTTGAACCTGATTGACGCGCCGAGCGCCGTGATGGTCATTTCCGCGCTGGTCTTTTTAAGCGCCTCGGCCTACGCCGAATTCGCCGGCCAACCTCTTCTTCGCCGCCGCTGTTACCTGGGGGCCGGAGTGCTGGTGGTGATGGCGGCCCTGAACGCGTCGACGATTCACGGCATTCAGCCGATCTGGTCCAAAGGCCGGCTTGATCCCCGCACCGACATTCTTTATGAGACCTGGAACCCCATTTCCCGCGTGCGGGTGGTCGCCCCCAAATGGGAACCACGCTTCGTCGGCCCCCAGGCGCCACCCATTTCCACCGAGGTGGTTTATATCGACATTGACAACGACGCCGCCACGGGCATTTATCGCTTCCGGGGCGACCTCAAGGATGTGGACTTTCTCCGTTACGAAGTGAATTCCCTGGGAGCACGGCTGCGGGCGGGCGGCAGCGCCGCCGTCATCGGCGTGGGCGGCGGGCGCGACGTCATGGCCTGCGCGCTTTTCGGTTTTCATCGCATCGTGGGCATCGAGATCAACGGCAGCATTGTGGATGTCACGGCGCGGCGGCTGCAAGGGTATTCGGGCTTCAACAAAATTCCGAACTTTGAATTGCACCATGACGAAGGGCGCAGCTATTTGACGCGCAGCCATGAGAAATTCGACTTGATCGAGGCTACGGTGGTCGACACCTGGGCCGCCACCGCCGCCGGCGCCATGGCCCTCACCGAGAATTCACTTTATTCGCTGGATGGTTGGCGAATCTTCTACGATCATTTGCAGCCCGGTGGAATCATCGCTTTCAGCCGCTGGAATCACAAGCCGGACTTCCATGAGACCACGCGCCTTTTCTCCCTGGCCTACGCTACTCTGCTCAGCGAAGGGGTGGAGGACCCGGCAAGCCACCTGGCCATGATCCGCCAGGATGAATTGGCCACCCTGCTTGCCAGCAACCAACCCTTGCGCCCCCAGGATTTGGAGAAGATACGCGCGACCGCCCGGGAACTGAATTACCAGATCCTCTATCTGCCCGGGGAAGAACTGGGAATGCAACAGTTGACCCCCGTCTTGCAGGCGCGCACGCTCGAAGGATTGGCGGCGCTGCGTGCGGCCGACTATTTTGACCTTTCCCCGCCCACCGATTCTTCCCCCTACTTTTTCAGCTTTGTGCGCTTCCACGCCATTCCCGGAATCCTGCGCATTCCCGGCGTTCATTATGAGGTGCTGCTTCCGCTTTTGCATTTGACCATTTTCATGCTCGCCGCCTTGATTCTTGTGGTCCTGACGATCGTGTGGCCCGCTCGCCGCTGGACCCGTTTGCAACAAGGTTCACGCCCCGCCTCTGCGGGCACTATTCTCTACTTTATCGGCATCGGACTGGGATTCATGCTGGTGGAAATGGGAATGATGCAACAACTATCGATCTTTCTCGGACAGCCGATTTATTCGTTGGCCGTGGTGCTGGCGGGATTGATCCTGGCCGCGGGACTGGGCAGCCTGGCATCCGATCGAGTGCCCTTAAGCTCAGCTTTGAAAAGCCGGACGCCGGCGATCCTATCCGCGCTGGTGCTGGTGGCCTATTCGCTGGTGGTTCTTCCGGCCATCCATGGAGCCGTGGGCGGAGTTTTGTGGCAGCGCATCGTGGTGTCACTGGCGTTGGTGATGCCGTGCGGCTTCATCATGGGTTTCTGCTTCCCCGTGGGCATGCGTTGGGCCACCGAACTCGGGCAGGAGGGAAACCTCCCCTGGATGTGGGCGCTGAATGGCGCGGCGTCCGTCCTGGCCAGCTTTATTGCCATGGTCATTTCGACCGAAAGTTCGATCCGGGCGTGTGTGCTCACGGGCGCAGCTTGCTATGCGCTGGGGGGAATCCTGCTCTCGGGCAAAGGCAGATCCACATCTGCCAACGCGGGGGTGGCTGGCGAAGCCAAGGCGGCGCCGACGTGCTGAGTCGCCCACCCGAAGGGCGGTAAAGAGCACGATGCGGTACGCGACAAAAAGACCGAATCGCCTCGCGCGGTCGAGTCCCACCGCACGGCCTGCACAATTCGAGTCTACTTATGAGTGCGGAAGTGGATTTTTTGGCGGTGAAGATTTGGGATTACCATCACCTGAATCACCGCCTCGAGAAATCCGACGCAATTCTGGTTATGGGCAGCCACGATCTGCGCGTCGCGGAACGGGGAGCCCAGCTCTTCCTGGAACATTGGGCCCCGCTGCTAATCTTCTCCGGAGGTTTGGGGAACTTGACCCGCGGAGTCTGGGACCGGCCGGAAGCTGACCGCTTTGCGGAAATCGCCGTGCGCATGGGCGTCCCCCGGGAAGAAATCCTGATTGAAAACCGTTCGACGAACACGGGGGAAAACATCCGCTTTACCAAAGACCTCCTGGCCAGACTTCACCTCGCTCCGCAGAAGTTTATCCTCGTCCACAAACCCTATATGGAGCGCCGCGCTATGGCAACCTTCCGGAAAATCTGGCCGGAGAAGCAAGCGCTCGTCACCTCGCCGCAGATTTCGTTTGAAGATTACCCCAATCAGGAGATTTCCAAACGCGAGGTCATCGGCATCATGGTGGGGGATCTCCAAAGGATCCGGCTATACCCCGCAAGAGGCTTCCAGATTCCGCAGGAAATTCCAGCAGAAGTCTGGGAGGCCGGCCAGAAACTCATCCAATTGGGGTACTCCCAAAACCTCATCAAGGAATAGGAGAGAATCATGTCATATCCAACCAAGGGCAGATGCGCAGGAACGGGCCGGAGGATTACCGCATTCCTCCTGCTCGCACTTGCCCTGCCGTTTTCATCCATACCGCTGCACGGTCAGCAGAGCTATGTTTCCCGATACGATTTTTTCGCCGGGTATACTTTTCTGGATAGCCCTCATGTGAGTCTTTTTGAGAACGGATTTCATTTTCAGGCCGGCGTCAGGCCAAAAACTTGGTATTCGCTGGGCTTTGATTACAGCATTTCAGGCGGTGATTTGACGCTGACGCCCGGCCTTTTGACGCCCGCATGGCAGGAACAATTAGGCGGCCTATTGCAGGAACTCGCATTGCTGGGACAACTCCCGCCCGGGTACACCGTAGCGATAGTTTCCCATTCCAGGACCCAAACCTTTGCGGGCGGACCGCAACTTTCGTATCGCCACTTCCGGAGAGTAACCCTCTTCGTTCGGCCTTCCGTCGGAGCGATCCACGAAGTCGCAACGCCACAGCCTACGGATCCGATTGCGCAATTAATTGTCGCCGCCCTGGCGCCCAGCGGCAAGAAAACAGACTCGACGATTTTTTATGGGTTCGGGGGCGGCGCCGAGTTTGCCATTTCCAAACACCTGGGCGTGCGCGCACAAGCTGATCTGGTTTACGATCACCTCTTCAGCGATGTATTGCAGGATGGCCGGCTCACAACGCGGTTCTCAGTGGGTCCGTGTTTCAACCTGGGCAAGAACATCAAGAAGTGAATTCCGGAGCGGTGACGCGGGGAGACCCGATCAGGGCGGTGGGGTCTCCCCGCGGGATCGGCTAGCGTGTTCCCTCCGAACTCGCTGCAACCACGGTGACTCCCTTCGGGGTGCTCAGATACCCCTTCACCTGGTTTGATCCTACGCTGTTCACCACTAACTCATAAGGCTTTTTGGAGCCGTTCACGAAAAAGTAGACAGGTGAATTGACGGTGCAATCCTTCCTCTCCACTTCAATGTCGTCGGTCATGGTGGCAACGTTGAATTTATAACGCTTGACGTTGGTTTTCTTCAGCGTCAGGCCGACGCCCGCCACCTTCGACGGTTCATTCCTGGTCAACGTGAATTCGAAGTAGTCGCGATCGCCCAGCTTGCGCAAGTATTCGATGTCATCGTGGTTGCGCGCGATGAGCGTACCCATCTCGCTGCGCGCCATGCCCAGGTCCGACGCCAGGGTGCTGAGGGTTTTCTGGGTAGTGGCAAGATCCGTCTTGGTCGAGGAAACATCCTGAGTCAGAGCGCCGACTTGTTGTTGGTCAGCCTTCTGAGCAAGCTCTCGCTGGAGTTGCGCAGTTTGGTTGCGTTGCTGATCCTGAAGCTGCGTCACCATGGTGCGCGCACGTTTCAACTCCCCGCCTTGCGCGCCCATGCTCTTCGCCGCATGATCGAGTTCCGTCTTTACGGCGTCCAGGTCCTGGGCGTTCTGCCGCTGGATGGCCGTCAGGCGATTCGAGAGTTGATCCCGCAATTGCCCGGTCAAGTCGTCTCGCAACTGGTTCTGCTGTGTCGTCATTTGCTCGCGCATCGTATCCATCCTATGGACGGTAAAGTATTCACCCACCGCCAGCGCGGCAAGAAAGAGAAAAATCACAACAAATTTGACGCCGTTCCCCGAACCGGGGTGCGGCTCGATTGGAAGTCCCGCTTGGACAGGTTCTTCTTCGATTGCCATGTTAGTCTCCCCTTTCATGTACGAATCTACTTCCGAGAGCTTCATGCCCTTCCCTTGATCAACTCTCGCCTTAGAGGAGGCACGCCGAGTGCCAACAGATGGGCTGTCTAAAATATTCTACTTTAGGAAGTTACAAGGAATCCCGGCAAATTCCCCTTCTGCCAGCTCGGTATATTTTACGCGCGCGGAGTAAAAAGTGCGGACTGCGTTGGTACCAACAGTTCAGACCCATGGATAGAATTACTTCCTATTGGGGCCTGTGTTTTTCTTCCGCTCTCGTGCCCAGCCTTCCTTATTCACTTGGCGGCTCCGCCCGATAGCGAGCGATTCCGGCGGAACGTCCTCGGTAATCGTCGAGCCCGCCGCCGTATATGATCCCTTCCCGATGCGTACCGGCGCCACCAGCATGTTCCCGCTGCCAATGAACACTCCTTCCTCAATAATGGTGGGATTCTTCTTTTCGCCGTCGTAGTTGCAGGTGACGGTGCCGGCGCCGATGTTGGCGCGCGCGCCTACCGTCGCGTCGCCCAGATAGGTAAGGTGTTGCGCCTTAGCGCCCCGGCCGATGGTCGATTTTTTTACTTCCACGAAGTTGCCGATGCGCGCCGTGGGCTCAATGACCGCACCCTCACGTAAGTGCGCGAAGGGACCGACCGTCACGCCCTCACCGATTGCACAATTCGTGATGACACACGATTGGCGCACCGTGACGCCGTCGGCGAGAATGGAATCGGTGATGGCCGAGTAGGGTCCCACCTGGCACCCGCTTCCTAGACGCGTGCGGCCGCGCAGGCTGACGCCTGGTTCGATGACGGTGTCGGGGCCGATCGTCACGCCCTCATCAACATACGTCGCCTCCGGGTCCGTGAGGGTCACGCCTTCCTTCATCAAGGCGCGCGCTCTGCGAAGGTACAGCGCTTTCCCCACCTCGGCCAATTGCGCGCGGTCATTGATGCCCAATGCTTCCCCGGCCGGCGCCTCAAATGCCGCAACCCTGAGATGATGACGGCCAAGAATCTCGACGAGATCCGTGAGCAGATACTCCCCTTGGGCATTCCCTCGCGAAAGCTCGCCCAGGTGCGCCAATAGGGGCTGGCGCGAAAAACAGAGAATGCCGGTATTAACTTCGTGGATCTTCTTTTGCGCCGCATTCGCTACCTTTTCTTCCACGATGGCGTGCACGCGCTTGCCTGCCCCACGCACGATGCGTCCGTACCCCGTGGGATTGTCCACGCGCATGCTGAGGATGGTGCATGCGGCGCCCTCCTTGCGATGCGTGGCCACCAGGGCGCGCAGGGTTTCCGGTTGGAGCATGGGCACGTCGCCCACCAGCGCCACCACGACGCCGCTGGGGCAGCGCTCGAGTTCCGGCCGAGCCACGAGCAGCGCGTGGCCGGTTCCTAGTTGTTCCTTCTGCTCAACGAACTCCAGCCCCGGGCGCGCAAAGGCCTTGCGCATCTGTTCCGCTTGGTGGCCGATGATCATGTAAACGCGTTCGGCCCCGGATGCTACGGCCGTGCGCAAAACGTATTCGCCCAGCCATTGGCCCGCCAGCGAGTGCAGCAATTTCGGATGCTCGGACTTGAACCGAGTGGCTTTGCCGGCGCCCAGAATCAGGATTGAGAAACCCTCTTGCCCCATGGATCGCTCCCGAACGAAGATTGATATGAAGGTTGAAGCTCGCGGTACGTAAAGCTCATGAAGCAAGCAGCCGCGGGCTCCACTTTTCGCCCATGCATTTTAAGGCGTCTGGGGAAGGAAATGCAAAATTGGTGGCGCGGGCTTCTGCGCTCCCCGAAGGCGAGGAACGTCAAGAGTAGAACACACCGGTAATGCTAGAATCTTTGTGAACGAGAACCAGGAGAACCATGGCACTCTTTTATTTCCTTCGGCACGGAGAAGCTGCGTGGAACGCGGAGGGCCGCTTCTGCGGGAGCACGGACGTTCCTCTTTCCGACGTGGGCCGGCGCCAGGCGCAGTTGCTTGCCCGGCGCTTGCAACTCATTTCGGTGGAAGTTCTTTATTCTAGCCCTTTGGGGCGGGCGCTGGAAACCGCTCGGCTGATTGGCAAGGCCATTGGGCGCGAACCCGTGGTGGACCCGCGTTTGACCGAGTTGAATTATGGCGTGTGGGAAGGCCAGACCCTCGAGGAATTCAAGCGCGCTTACCCTGCCATCTACAGCGCCTGGGACGCTGATCCGGCTAACGTGGCCCCTCCCGGGGGCGAAACCGGGGTGCATCTCATCGAACGAGTCATGCCGTTTATGGCGGAAGTGGCGCAACGTCATCAGAGCGGGAACGTGGTGGTGGTCTGTCACAAAACCGTCTGCCGCCTGCTCGCCTGCCACATTATGGGCGTGCCGCTTTCGGAATATCGGCGGCGCGTCCCCATGGAGAATGCCGCACTGAATATCTTCGAGACGGTGGAGGGAAATTGGCGCGTGGTGGCGCTGAATGATACTTCGCACCTCGCCCCCCCGGAGGGGTAGCACAGGCACTCCTGCCTGTGCTGGCATAAGTTCTCAGCTTGTGAGACACAGGCAGCAGCACCGGTGCTTGCATAAGCTCTCACCTTATGCAGACACAGGCAGGAGTGCCTGTGCCACGAGTCACACCCGCCGGAAATAAACCCGGCCCTTCTCGATGGGCAAGCCTCGAACTTCGATTCGCTTCAAGTCGCGCGTGCCGACCCCCAATTGCTCCGCCAGCTTCAGCGTGCTGTCGCAGGTTTCGAAAGGAGCCGTGCCGCGGTCGGCCATGGGATCAAAGCCCATGAGGGCGGTACACACGGCGTCAGTGGTAACGCAATTGGTCCCGGCAATCAGCAGGCCGGGACGAACGGTGCGGAAATTATTGACCCAGGGGCCTTCGCCACCCGCTACGGTCTCAATGCCATCGATGATGGCCAGATGAACGGGGCGTGCCGCCACCAGGTCGGCGGTGACGCGCGGCACCCGGTAACCGGGATCGCGCGGCGAATGCGGATCGATCTCGGCCAGCGAACTCTTGGGCGGTTGCCGGCTGCCATCGTGCAGCGTGCCGCCACGGCCCCCCTGCGGTATTTTGCTCGGCTCGTCCAGGCCGACCCCATCTCCATAGATCGTGGTGGGAGTATTGCCAAAGCAGTTTTTCATCGACAAGGTCACGCCGGCAGTGCTGTGTTCTTTGAGTTTGGCGAGTGAGACAAAGACATCGCAGTCCTCATAGGCGCGGCTCATATCGTAGGCTTTAAACAGCAAGCCGCCGTTCGGGACCCAAAAGCGCGTGTACTTTCCCGTAGGGCCCGGCCAGTTGGTGTTCTCGAACTCCACGCGCGGCGCCGCGCTCGACAAGGCGCCGGTATTCCACTTGGCGAGCGCAAGGAATTCCTGAAGCGTCGCCAACTTCGACCCGGTAGGGCTCTCGACCAACCGAATCCGGCGCGCCCCCGCCTTCCCCAGAAGATTAATCACGGAGCCGACAACCTGCGGATGAACCCAATACGTCTCCCCCACCGGCAGTTTGTGGAAAAACTCCGGCGGGCTTCCTGTGACATTGAGCTTCATGGCCACGGTCCTGCCCCGGACCAGTTTCTCGATGCCGCCCAACTGGTCGAACATCGTGGCCAGCGTGGTTCCCACTTCCGGACCGTACGTACCGCACTTGGCGACGGCCACCGGAGCCGTGGGCGCGGCGGTCGCCCATAGTCTGGACGGCGCCAAGTAGAACCCCGCCGCCGCAACGCTTAGCCCTTGGATAAACTCCCGGCGATTAACGTGTCGATTCATATCCACCTGCCTTTCGGTTGTAGGAGCCCTGCGAGGCATATTAAGGCATTTCGCCGCCCGATGCAAGCGCGATTGAAAGGATACGATCTGCTCCCCCCCATAGGCTGTTGTTCGTAGCCCATTTTGTTGTTGACAAGGATAATGACCATCCCTATACTTCCCTATGCGGCTAGCTTCCTTGGCTGCTGGACTGGTCCCGGCACCTGCCTTGCGCCCCGGGCAGGCCGGGTTGGGGAGGAATCGAAGCGAGATTGTCATGTCTGAAAATCCCGAAAGGTCGGAATGGAATTGGACGGCGCATCGGCGCGGAGGCGGCGGTATTTCAATGGAAAGATCAATAAGAGGCGCCACCCCAAAAAGATGTCAAGAATGAAGATAGCTCTGGATGAGCCATTGAAAACAAAGGGGCAGGAAAAGTGCTCTGGATGAGTTATTGAAAACAAAAGGCTTATCAAAAATCTACGATGAGTTGCAGAAACAAAAGGACTTAGATGGATCAAGGAGGTTTTCTCATGTCACTCACTAAGAAACGCACGATGACTCCGGCTGCACTGGCGGCATGTAGGGCGAACGGCCGGCGTTCGCATGGGCCAATCGCGCCCGAGGCGAAGGATCGGGCGCGTTCGTTCATGTTGCGCCATGGGTTCTATTCCCAGACGGCGCCGGAGGCCTTGCGCTTGTTGAGCGAATACGCCACCGAGTTCGCAAGCCTGATTGCCACCCTCGACAAAGACAGTCGTGCCAAGATTTGGAACTTCGCCTATTATTTGCTGAGGAGAAAGCAGCAGGGGTAAGAGGCAGTGTTCCGGAGCTCGCTCGTCACTCGCCACTCGCCACTGCACTTGAGTTTTTGCTCGACGGACGCGAGTGGCCTTCTTACAATAGCAGGTCCATGATGAAAGCAAAGTTCACCACGCAGCGGCTGGCCCTCTACTCCCTGATGGGAGCGGGACTGGCCGCCTCGGGTTACCTCGCCGGTTGCCACCGGGGAGTGGCCACGCACCCGGTGACCAAGCAAGTGGTGGTCCTGGGCTTTGACGGCGCCGACCCCAAGCTTGCTTCCAAATGGATGGCGGAGGGCAAGCTCCCCAACCTGGCGCGCCTCGCGCGCGAAGGCACGTTCAAACCGCTGGGAACCACCAACCCGCCGGAGTCGCCCGTGGCCTGGGCGTCGTTCGCGACGGGGCTCAATCCGGGAGGCACGGGAATTTACGACTTCCTGAAGCGCGACCCGGAAACCTACCTGCCGGAATTGGCGCTGGTCTCCCGCGAGCGGCCCAAGTTTCTGTGGGGCGTGATTCCCATCAAGGCGCCGAAGGTGACGAACCTGCGCAGCGGCGTGCCCTTCTACAAAGCGGTGGCCGACGCGGGCTACAAAACCACCGTGATTCGCATGCCGCTGGAGTTTCCCCCCACCACGATTCCGGGAGGAAAGTTGTGGGCGGGGTTAGGCGTCCCGGACCTGCGCGGGACGTGGGGAACCTTTTTCTACTTCAGCTCCGACCTGACGCCGTGGGATGTGGGCGACACGGAGTTTGGCGGCAAGCTGGTGCGGCTCGAGTTGAGCGGCAGCCACGCCGCCACGACTATCGAAGGCCCCGTGGACCCCACCAACGACAAGTTCACGCGCCTGTCGGTCCCCATCGACTTCAAGGTCTCGCCCGACGGCAAAACGGTGACCATCGATTTGCAAGGCCAGACCGCCACGCTCGGCGAGCGGCAATGGAGCAACTGGTTCCACACCAAGTTCCATGTGGCGCCGTTTCTCTCCTTGAGCTCGATTTCCCGGTTTTACATTTTGCAGACGTCGCCGGATTTGCGCGTGTACATGTCGCCACTGAACCTGGACCCCGAAGATTCGCCGATTCCGATTTCCTCGCCGCCCGGTTACGCCGGGGAATTGGCGAAGAAACATGGCCTGATGAAGACCTTGGGTTGGTGGCACGACACCTGGGCGCTTAACGAAGAGCGCATTGACGAGGGCATATTCCTGGAAGATTGCTGGCGCACCATGCAGCAGGAGCGGGAAATCCTGCTGGACGAGTTAAAGAACGATCCGCCCAGTTTGCTGGTGTCGGTCTTTACCGCCACCGACAGCGTCAGCCACATGTTTTGGCGCTTGACCGATCCGCAGCATCCGCGCTACGACCCGGAGCTCGCTGCGAAGTACGGCGATGCCATCGAGAAGACTTACGAGCGGATGGACACCATCGTCGGCGACGTGATGCAGACCATGAAGCCCGGTGGCACGCTGATCATTGTTTCCGACCACGGCTTCCATTCCTGGCGCAAGGGTTTCAACACCAACACCTGGCTGGTGCAAAATGGCTTCATGACCCTCAAGAATCCTGGCGCGGAGGATAAGCAGTACAACCTTGACAACCTGTTCGGCCAGGGGAGCTTCTTCCCCAACACCGATTGGAGCCGCACCCAGGCTTATGCCGTGGGCTTGGGCCAGGTCTACCTGAATCTGCGCGGGCGCGAGAAAAATGGGATCGTCAACCAGGGCGCCGATGCCCAGCGGATTCTCGACGACCTGCGCCAGAAGTTGCTGGCTGTCGAGGATCCGGACACGCACGAGCGGGTGATTGAAAACGTCTATTTCGCCCACGACATTTTCCATGGCCCGCGCATGAGCGAAGCCGCCGACATACAAATGAGCTTTCGCGATGGCTATCGCACCTCGTGGCAGACCTCGCTGGGAGCAGTTCCGGCGGGCATTATCGTGGCCAACATGAAAAAATGGAGCGGCGACCACTGCGTCTCCGACCCCAGTGATACCCAGGGAATCTTTTTTTCCAACCGGCAATTCCCCGCCTCGCCCTCCATTTTGGATATCTCTCCAACCGTGTTGAGCCTGCTGGGCGTGGCGCCGCGCGGCAAGTTGGACGGCCAGGCGCTCAGTCCGCAATAAGCGTGGGCTGCCGCGGACAGCAGGGGGATTAGATTCGCCAATAGCAGTAGTAGCGCGGACTTGTTTAATAGGTCCGCGATACCCCTCTCGGCAGACAGATTAGATCCGCGAATAGGGGCGCAGGCCGTGTGGACCCGGATGAGGATCGGATTGCTTAGTTCGCCACCAAAACCAGACCACCACGGCGATCATTCCCAGCCAGCCGATTGCGCGGACCATGGCGGCGATTTTGGTGTCGTATGGCAGCACGCCCATTTGCGAGAACATGGTCTCCCAGTCGTGCTCGACAAAGTCGGGGTCGCCCACCGTAACCAGCGGGAGCACCTGGGCGCGCGCGTCCGCCATATAAGTGGCGACGTTCAGGAAGTTTTCAAAGAAGAAGAAACAACAGAACGCCACGCCCGGAGCCTGGCGCTGAAAGGCAAAATAGATCGCCAGCATCACCGGCACACCGAGTTGCAAGAGTGTTCCGCCTGCCACGTGCAAGGTGTGCCCGAAATAGCTGAAGAGCAAATGCCCGCCTTCATGAATGGGCACGAACACGTAATCGATCAGCAGGTACCCGGACCTGTCATGGAGCGCGTAGAGCAGAAAGATCCCGTAAAAAGCCAGCCACCCGATGCGCGCGGGCTGGGAGACAGGCTGCCAATCTTCGCGAAGGGGTGCAAGAAATTCCCAATCCATGAGCATCCTCATCCAGGGGATCGGCGCGCCGTTGTGGCCGCGCCTTACTTGCCGGATCCCGGTAAAGGCTCCCCCCGGCCGATGTGCGCCTTGAGGAACGCCTCGACTTCCCCAAGGCTTGCGTATGGAACCAGCGTGCAGTTCGGGTGGGTATTGCCTGTTATGAGAAATGACATTTTATCTATAGAATTTAGACCATAAAATAGTATTACCTTAGTTGTGGTTGCCCCGAGCAGGAAACCGGCCTCGAAGCCTATACCGAAGGAGGAGCCGGAAGCCTCCGCGATGAAAAGGTCGCACTGCCCGAGCCACGCCATGTCGCGCTGGTAGACTGCCTGGGGGCCCAGCAAGCGGTCCGCGGCGCGGGCATCCTCATTCACCAGGTGGCGGGTCAGCACTTGGTGACCCAGGTCTTCCAGGCATTGCACCATGCGTCGAGCGGTTTCCACGGTCGAGCGGTCGCCCGCCACGGTAAAGCCAAAATAGATTCTCATGGGAGATTCCCATTCGTAACCACGTCCCCGCCCCAATGACGAAGCGGCGCGGCCTTACAGGGATGGAAGAATGTCTGCACGCTGTCATTCTAGCACGGCGTTGGGGCCGCGCCTGCCTTGACGCCCTCTGCCTTTTCACCTACAGTTATTCCTTTGTAAACTAGAGCCCCAAGGCCAAGAAGTCGCGTTATCCACGCAGGTGATTTTCGTGCCCCTCAGACGTTCGATCGCCGTCGATGCACTTCTCGCAGCATTGCTGGCGCTGCCCGCATACGCCCTCACCCCGGTAGCGGCGCGCCATGGCATGGTGGCTTCCAGCGAGCCGCTGGCCAGCCAAGCCGGCGTGGAAATCCTTCAGGCAGGCGGCAACGCCGTGGACGCTGCGGTGGCGGTGGGATTCGCGATGGCGGTCACCTTTCCGCAAGCGGGAAACCTCGGCGGCGGCGGCTTCATGCTGATTCGCATGGCCAATGGAGACGCCATCGTCATCGACTACCGCGAGCAAGCGCCGGCGGCGGCCACGCGCGGAATGTATCAGGACGCGCAGGGGAATTTGCTTCCCGGCGCCAGCACGATTGGCGCGCGCGCGGCGGGAGTTCCGGGCACAGTGATGGGCTTGGCGTTGGCGGAGGAGAAGTATGGCCATCTGGGGCTGGCGCGGGTGATGGCTCCGGCCCTTCGCCTGGCGCGGAGCGGTTTTCCCTTAAGCTATTCGCTCGCCCAGCTTTTTCGCAATGAGCGCGCCCTCTTGGGGAAGTTCGACGGTTCGCGCCACATCTTCCTGAATGATGGGAATCTCTATGAGCCCGGCGCGATCTTCCGCCAGCCTGATTTGGCCCGCACGCTTGCCGCCATCGCCAAGCACGGTCCGCAGGCCTTTTACTCGGGCGCGGCTGCCAAGGCGATTGTCGCGACCATGCAAAAGTACCATGGCCAGATTACGCGCGAAGATTTGGAGCATTACCAGGCCAAGTTGCGTCCACCGCTCGTGGGGCATTTTCGCGGCTATGATATTCTGAGTGTCCCGCCGCCGAGTGCCGGCGGCACGATGCTGATCGAGATGCTCAACGTGCTCGAACCGCTGGATCTGGGCACGGCGAACTCCTCCGCGTCGATTCACCTGCTGGCGGAGACCATGCGCCGCGCTTATGCCGACCGTGCTTCCTTCATGGGCGACGCAGATTTTGCTTCCGTGCCGGTTGCCGGCCTCACCTCGCCTCGCTATGCCGCGCAGTTGCGCGAGGAAATTCTGCACGCCAGCCCCGAGGCGCCCGTTCGGGCCGGCGCGCCACAGGGTTTTGAATCGGGCGCCACCACGCACTTTTCGGTGGTTGATGCGCAGGGCGACGCGGTGGCGAATACTTACACCCTGAACGCTTGGTTTGGTTCCGGCGTGACCGTAGAAGGCGCGGGATTTCTGCTCAACAATGAAATGGACGACTTCACCGTCAAGCCCGGCTCGCCCAACCTGTTTGGGCTGGTGCAGGGAGAAGCCAACGCCATCGCGCCGCACAAGCGTCCCCTCTCGTCGATGACGCCGACCATGGTGCTCCGCGACGGGAAGGTTCGCCTGGTGCTGGGCTCGCCCGGCGGCAGCACGATCATCAACACGGTCTTAGAGGTTCTGCTCGATGTCCTGGTTTATAGAATGGATGTTCTTCAGGCCGTGACCTTGCCGCGCTTTCACGATCAGTGGATGCCGGACCTGTTGACGCTCGAACGGGTAGGATTTTCTTCGGACACTCTCGAGAAGCTGCAACAGGACGGCTACCCGCTGAGCTTTCGCGATATTATTGGCGACTGCGAAGCCATCGAGATTGCTCCCGACTCCGGATGGCGGTGGGGCGCTTCTGATCCGCGCGCCGATGGAAAGGCGGTTGGATACTAATGGAATACGGTCTCTCCACGTACCTTTACGTCGACGAGCGGCTCAGCTCCCACATCCTGGATAAAATCCTGGGGGCGGGGTTCCAAAACATCGAACTATTTGCGGCCCGCCAGCACCTGGACTACACCGACCGCAACCAGGTGCGCGATGTGGCCCAATGGTTTCGCGACCATCAAGTGTACCTGCCTTCCGTCCATGCCCCGCTTTACGGCGACGCGGATTGGGGGCGTTCCGGCGGCCTCGCCGTTTCCCTCGCTTACCTGGAGCGCCGCCTGCGCATCGATTCCATGGATGAAATCAAGCGTGCCCTCGACATCGCCGACCAGCTCCCTTTTCGCTACCTTATCGTGCACATGGGATTGCCGGACGAGGAATACGATCTGAGCAAGTTCGACGCGGTCATGACATCGCTCGAACACCTGAAGGTTTGTGCCAAGGACCGCGGCGTGCAATTGCTGCTCGAAAATGTTCCCAACGAGCTGGGCACACCGGAGCGCATGGTTCAGTTCCTTCAGTACACGCGCCTGAACATAAAAATCTGCTTCGATACCGGCCACGCGCACATGACTCACGGCGTGCACCCAGCGTTCGAGACCCTGCGCGCGCATATCGCTTCGACTCATGTCCATGATAATCGCGGCGAAAAGGACGAGCACCTGATGCCCTTCGACGGCGGGATTGATTGGACAGAGGCGGTTCGCGACCTGCGCTGCGGCGAGGGCCAATTCCCCGTGCTCTTTGAAATTCGTGATTATGGGCCGGAGATGACCAGCCTCTCACGCCTCGCGGAGGTCATCGAGCGCATGGAAAGCATTCCCGAGGAGGAATAAACCCTTGCCCCCCGTTGTTGAAATCCGCCGAGTTTCCGAACACGCCGGCCAGGAAGTGATCCTGCAAGGCTGGCTCTATAACCTTCGCGAAAGTGGCAAGCTGCTGTTTCCCCTCTTCCGCGACGGTACCGGAATTATCCAGGGTGTGGTGGTGAAGAGCGCCGTTCCGCCGGAAGTTTTCGATCGGGTGCGGGGCCTGACGCAGGAATCTTCGGTGCGCGTCACCGGCAAGGTGCGAGCTGATAAGCGCGCCCCGGGTGGATTCGAAATGGACGTCTCGAATCTGGAAGTTCTGCAACGCATTCCGGCGGAAACCCCTTACCCCATCACCCCCAAGGACCACGGGATCGAATTCCTGATGGACCATCGCCACTTGTGGCTGCGCTCCACGCGGCAGCGCGCCATCCTGGGGGTTCGCCACGAGATCATCAAGGCCGTCCGCGATTTTTTCGACGACCGTGGCTTCACCCTGGTGGATACTCCCATCTTCACGCCCTCGGCGTGTGAGGGCACGACCACGCTCTTCGAAGTTAACTACTTTGATGACAAGGCCTACCTGACCCAATCGGGCCAGCTCTATAACGAAGCGGCGGCCATGGCCGTCGGCAAGACTTATTGCTTCGGCCCGACCTTCCGCGCGGAGAAATCCAAGACCCGCCGCCACTTGACGGAATTCTGGATGGTCGAGCCGGAAGTTGCCTTCGCCCACCTGGATGACGCCATGACCCTCGGTGAGGAACTGGTGGCGTTCGTCGTCGGGCGGGTGCTGGAGAAACGGCGGCCGGAGCTTCACACCCTGGAGCGGAAGATCGAGAACCTGGAAAAGGTTAAACTCCCCTTCCCACGCATGAGCTACGACGAGGCCGTCAAAATCCTCCAGGGCAAGGGGAGCGAGATCCAGTGGGGCGGAGACTTCGGCGGCACGGATGAAACGCTGCTGTCCGAGGGTTCCGAAAAGCCCCTTCTGGTGCATCGCTATCCCAGCCAGGTGAAGGCTTTCTACATGGCGCCCGATCCCGCCCGGCCGGAAGTGGCGCTGTGCGTGGACATGCTCGCCCCCGAAGGCTATGGCGAAATCATCGGCGGCGGCGAGCGCTTGGCTGACCTCGCGCTGCTCGAGCAACGCGTTCAGCAAGAGCCGGGATTACCGCGCCAGGCTTTCGAGTGGTATCTCGACCTGCGCCGTTATGGCACCGTGCCGCATTCGGGTTTCGGCATGGGCATCGAGCGCGTCGTGGCCTGGATCTGCGGGCTCGAACATGTGCGGGAGACCATTCCCTTCCCCCGCATGTTGTACCGGTTGACACCGTGACGATCGCGCGGCATAAGGCAGCATTCCCCTGAGTCTCGCCGCATTTATAGAGCCGGAGCAGGGAAAGCCTGCGCATTGACATATTGATGCCCGGCTGATATGTTTTGATGCATGAGAACCACGATACGAATCGATAAGCAACTATTGACCGAAGCGAAGAAGGTCGCGGCTGAAAGGGGAACGACTCTGACGGCCATCATTGAAGACAGTCTCCGCGAGACATTCGCACGGCGCGTTACCCCGCGGCGGCGAGCGAAGTTTCGTTTCCCCACTTTCAAAGGAGATGGGTTGCAGCCCGGCGTTGATTTGGATGATTCAACGGCGCTTCTGGACCGGATGGAAGGTCGCGATGGTATTGATTGATGTCAATGTGCTTGTTTACGCCCACCGCGCTGAACTTCCTAAACACAAGGCGTTTCGTCAATGGATGGAGGCGTGCATCGCCTCCGACCAACCCTTTGGAGTGTCCGACCTGGTGCTCTCAGGATTCCTTCGGATTGTAACCCACCCCGGAATCGTCAAATCCCCAACACCATTGGGAGAAGCCCTCCGGGTTGTTGCCAAGCTTCGAGCTCAGCCGAATTATGTTCGGGTCATGCCTGGGCCAAGACATTGGGAGATTTTCGTACACCTGTGCCAACAGGTTGAGGCCAAGGGTAACCTAATTCCCGACGCTTATCATGCGGCGTTGGCCATCGAGTCGGGTAGCGAATGGATTACCGCCGACCGCGACTACAGCCGGTTTCCAGCCTTACGGTGGCGTCACCCGCTGGGATAGGCGTAGTGGCATTGGGAGGGGAAGTATGCTGAAAATCAGAATCCTCGGGGTTCCGTTGGACCTCGGGCAGGAGCGGCGCGGCGTGGACATGGGGCCGTCGGCGGTGCGCGCGGCGGGATTGAATCACGCCTTGGAGAGTTTGGGGCACACGGTCGAGGATAGCGGCAATATTCACGTGCGGCTGCCGGAGGAACAGCCTTTCGGCAACCAGCGCACTAAGTACCTGAATGAAATCGCGGAGACTTCGCAAGAGCTGGCGCAACGTATTTGCCAGACGCTGGAGGCGGGCTACTTCCCCATCGTGCTTGGCGGTGACCACTCGGTAGCCATCGGCACGCAGGCCGGGGTTGCCAAGTTTTTTCACGACCGCAACCAGGAGGTGGGATGCCTTTGGATTGACGCCCATGCCGACATGAACACGCCGGAGACCAGCCCCAGCGGCAACATACACGGCATGCCGTTTGCCGCCAACCTGGGTCACGGTCCGGAAGCGCTGACGCATATCTTCGGCTTTGCACCCAAACTCCGCCCGGAGAGGTGCGCCTTGATCGGGGTACGCGACCTGGATTCGCGCGAGCGGCAAGTGGTTCGCGCCTCCGGGGTCAGCGTTTTCACCATGCGGGAGATCGACGAACTGGGCATGCGCATCGTGATGGAGCGCGCCATCACCCTCGCTTCGCGAGGGACCGCGGGGTTCGTGGTATCCTTTGACATGGATGTCGTCGATCCCGCGGAAGCGCCGGGCGTGGGCACGCCGGTGCGCGGGGGGATCACCTACCGCGAGGCGCATCTGGCTATGGAGATGGTCGCCGACAGCGGAAAAATGCTCGCCTTCGAACTCGTCGAAATCAACCCCATCATTGACGTCATGAACAAAACCGCGATTCTGGGTGTAGGATTCACCGCCTCCGCTCTGGGGAAGAAGATCTTGTGACCATGAAAATCCGCGTGGGGGTTTTGTTTGGTGGACGTTCGGGCGAACACGACGTCTCGCTGCAATCTGCCGCCTCGGTGATCAATGCCCTCGATCGGACAAAATACGAAATCGTTCCCATCGGCATCACCCGCGAGGGACAATGGCGGGTGGGCTCCGGAGCCGTGCAGCTTCTGCCCCAGGTTCTGGAGAAAGGCGACCCCGTTACGCCATCGGTGGATCCTGCCGGCCCTAAGCTCCTGCCGCTGGCGCGCGCGGCTCCGGCGCCGAATTCACGGCCGGAGGTCGACGTCGTCTTTCCCGTCCTTCACGGCACTTACGGAGAAGACGGTACCGTGCAGGGATTGCTTGAACTGGCAGACATTCCCTATGTGGGGGCGGGCGTGCTCGCGTCCGCGACCGGCATGGACAAAGACGTGATGAAGCGTCTGTTTCGTGACGCCGGCCTGCCCATCGTCCCCTGGGAATTGGTGCTGCGTGCCGATTGGGAGAAGAATCCCAATGCCGTGCGCAAACGAATCGAAAGGAAATTGCGTTATCCGCTGTTCGTCAAACCCGTAAACCTCGGATCTTCAGTGGGCATCAGCAAGGTCCACCGGCGGAGTGGACTCCCCGCCGCCATGAATCTGGCTGCACAATATGATCGCAAAATCCTGGCTGAAAAGGGAATCGATGCCCGTGAGATCGAGTGTTCCGTGCTGGGGAACGATTGCCCGCAAGCTTCCGTGCCCGGGGAAGTCGTGCCCGTGAACGAGTTCTATGACTACGAGGCGAAGTATGTCAAAGAAGGCTCAGAACTGATCATTCCCGCCTCCCTCACGCAGCACCAGACAAGGCGTGTGCAGGAACTGGCGGTGCGCGCTTTTCAGGCCATCGACGGCGCTGGGATGGGACGCGTGGACTTTCTCCTCGATCGCAGGACCGGAAAGGTCTACTTGAACGAGATCAACACCATCCCGGGCTTCACTTCCATCAGCATGTATCCCAAGTTATGGGAAGCAAGCGGTGTACCTTACTCCCAACTGCTTGACCGCCTCATCGCGCTGGCCTTTGAGCGCCACCAGGAAAAGTCCCACACCCGTTTCACCTATTCGCCGCCCGCGCGGGAATAGGGTCGAATATTTCTAACTTAATTTCTGCTTGACACGGATGCGCGCGAAATGCTATTTAACTATCTGGTTAGTTAAATGGTGAAACGGACTCGAGCGATGGGCAATTCAATTCCGGCAAGACACCACGACAGTGCCGGGACACGAGCCGCCATTCTGAAAGCTGCCGAGCAGATTTACGCGGAGCACGGCTTGGCGGGGGCGCGGACGGACGCCATCGCGGCTGCCGCCGGGGTAAACAAAGCCCTGCTCTATTACTACTTCAAGAGCAAGGAAGGCCTTTACGAAGCGGTGGTGGGCTCGCAAGTTCGAGAGTTCCAGCAGCGCGCTCGGGAAGTACTTTCCCTAAAAGGCCCGGCGGGGCCCATCCTCTTGCGTTATGTGAGCTATCATTTTGACTTCATCGGAACTCACCCGCATTACCCGCGCATCTTTCAGCGAATGATGATGGAAGGTGATCGGAGGTTGGAACGGATGATTCGCCAGCACTCGATTCCCCTCATGAAGCTCCTGGAGGCGTTGCTGGCGCGGGGAATGAAAGCGGGCGAATTTCGCTGCCTGAACAAGGGTCACACGATTGTATCGATTAGCGGCTTGACGACACATTACTTCAATATTGCGCCCGCTTTCCGGATGGTCACCGGTCAGGACCCTTTCAGCAAGTCGAATCTGGCCACGAGAAAAGCGGAGGTATTGAGGTTCATCCGCAACGGTCTCTTTCGAAATCCGGAGGCTTCCAAGCCATGAAGCGCAAGATTATTTTGCCCATTTTGATCGTGCTCGCTCTTTGCGGCGGGGTGGTCTATTACAAAGCTGTCACCGCGCCGCGGCCGCTGATCTTGACCGGCATCGTCACCACCAACGATGTGGTGGCAAGCTCGCAGATTCAAGGGCAGCTCGCCCAGGTGCTGGTCAAGGAAGGTGACACCGTAAAAGCCGGGCAGTTGATCGCTGACATCGAACCCCAGGAATTGCGCGCCGACGAGTCATTTTACCTTCACACGGAGCGCGGAACGGCCTCGCAGGTGGAGGAAGCCGAGGCGGCGCTGCAATATCAGGAGGCTCAGACCGGCGACCAGATCAAGCAGGCGGAGGCAGGGCTGGCAGCGGCGCAGGCGCAGGAAGAAGAAGCCAAAGCTGACTTGGAACTTGACCGCCTGAATTATGAGCGCACCAAGGGTCTCTACGACCAGAAGATTGATTCCCAGCAGGCGCTGGATCAAGCGCGCGCTACCTTTGAGGCTCAGCAGGCGCACGCCGAATCTCTCCTGAAGCAGGTGGAAGTCCAACGTGAGGCGGTCGCCCTCGCCCGGTCGAACGAAGTCCAAATCACCGTGCGGCGAACTCAACTACAGGCCATGGAGCGGCAACGGGCAGCCGCCGGCGCGCAGATGTCGAAGGCCCAGGTTCGCCTGGACTATACGGAGATTCACGCCCCCATTACCGGCGTCATTTCCGTATTGGCTGCCCGCCAGGGTGAAGTCGTCAATATAAGCCAGCCCATCGCCTCCATTATCAATCCGGATGATCTTTGGGTGCGCGCGGACGTGCCCGAAACCTACGCGGATCGCATCCGTCTGGGGGACCACATGCAAGTGCGTTTTCCCGACGGGATGGAGCGCCTGGGAACCGTTTTCTATCGCGGTGTGGACGCGGACTATGCAACACAGCGCGATGTCAGTCAAAGCAAGCGGGACATCAAGACCTTCGAATTCCGCCTGCGCGTCGACAACAGCGACCGCCGGCTGTGGCCCGGCCTGACCGCGTATGTCACGTTGCCCCTGCAAGACGTCCTCTGAGCGCCACGCGGAAGGACATGATTGTAGCCATGGAATCATTGCCGATGCCGACCGAAACGATCATCGCGGTGGAAGTCGAAAACTTGCGCAAGTGTTTCGGCAGTTTCTGCGCCGTCAACGATGTGACCTTTTCGGTGGCCTATCGTGAAGTGTTTGGCTTGCTCGGTCCCAATGGCGCGGGGAAGTCCACCCTGATCCGCGTGCTCACCACGCTCCTTCCCCCCACCTCCGGCGTGGCGCGTATTCTCGGGTTCGACGTTGTCCGTAATGCCGACCAGGTTCGCAAATGCATCGGGGTTATTCCCCAGGCCATGACCTCCGACCTTGATTTAACCGCCATGGAGAACATGCAGATATTTGCCAAGCTCTACGGCGTTCCCCGGGAGCGCCGCCTCAAGGTCGCCCGGGAGCTCCTGGAAGCGGTCGATCTGGCTGAATGGGCGGATAAGCCGGTGAAGAATTTTTCCGGTGGCATGCGACGGCGTTTGGAGATCGCTCGCGGGCTGGTGCATGAGCCGCGCATTTTCTTTCTGGATGAACCCACAACGGGCCTCGACCCCGCGTCGCGCGTGGGGGTGTGGGAAATGCTCATGCGCCTCAAAAAAGAACGGGAACTGACGATCCTCCTGACGACCCATTACATGGATGAGGCCGACAAGCTCTGCGATCGCATTGCCATTGTCGACCACGGCAAGCTGGTGGCGCTGGATTCGCCGCTCAAGCTAAAAGCTTCCATCCCCGGAAACAATGTCTTGGAAGTCGGCTTTTCACGAGTCCCGGAAGGATGGCTGGAAACCCTGCAAAAACTCCCGGACGTACAAAACGTAAAAGGCGAAGACCACGTGTTCCGCATCGGCTCCAATAATGGCCCCAACACCACGGTGGCGCTGATGGAGGCGGTCCACCAGGCGCAAATTGAAGTAACTTCGCTTTCCGTTCAGAGCACCTCGCTCGACGACGTGTTCATGCATTACACCGGCCGGCAATTGCGTGACACCTTGCAGGATGCGCTCGGGTACGACCCCACCTTTTTCTATCAGCGAGGGCAAAAGTAGAAGGCCATGAATCGAATCCTAGCGCTGATTGAACGCGATTTGCGCAAGCTCATGCGCAGCCCCACCCTCATCCTGGTGTCGATGGTGATGCCCATCGTGCAACTGGTGGTCCTGGGATACGCTTTTGGCGGCAAGATCCATGATCTGCGGGTTGGGGTGGTTAATCAGGATCATGGCATGCCCACCGTCAAGCTGCGGGAAATGTGCGGAGCCATCGCCGCCAACGCGCGGACCTTTGAAACCGTTGATTACACCGATCTCCAGAAGGCCTTGCGAGACTTGCGGGAAGGACGAATCAATGGGGTCCTGAATTTCCCGCCGGATTTCTCCCGCCGCGCCCTGGCCAAGGACGCGCCCCAGGTAGCGCTGATCGAAGACAACACCGACAACTTCGCCGTGGGCGCGCTGGAGGCGGGGTTTAGCGACATCGTGGGCGCTTACAATCAAGGTGGCGCTCCGCCCCGCGTCCCCAGCCAGGTCACGCTTTCGGTGGTGGAGATCTACCCCTACGTTCCTTACATCCAATACCTGCTGGCGGGCTCGATTGTCATGGCCATATTCGTTTCCGCCATGATCGGGGGAGGTATTATCTATATTGATGATAAAGCACGCGGGCTCCATGAAGGTTATCTGGTTACGCCGATTACCAAGCTTGAGTTGATCCTGGGCTTCAATCTCTCCGGAGCCATCAAGGCAGTGTTGGCGGGGATCATCCTGACCACCGTGGGGTCCGTCATCGCCGGGATACCCAATCCGCTGGATCCCCTGCGCTTCGTGAAGCTTCTCCTGGTCATCGTCTTGACCGCCCTGGCTCTGATCAGCATGATGTTTTTGTTGATGGTGCGCGTCAATGACCCCTTGGTTCCCCGCGCCACCTTCGGCGTGCTCAATACGCTCCTGTACTTCCCCAGCGGAGCCGTCTATCCAATTTACGGATTTCCGCCTTGGATGCGCGTCATTGCCAGGGTTGATCCCATGACCTATGCCGTGCATGCGTTCAAGGCGCTGCTGCTCAAGAACACGGGAATCATGGCGATTTCCGGGGACTTAACATTCCTGGCATTGTTCACGCTGGTAACAGTCGCGGCTGAAACCGCCCTTTTCAAGCGCTCCCTTTAACCGACCCCCTTGGCAACCCGACCCGCATCTTACATAATAAGGTCACGAGAATATTCGGGAACTCGCCGTGTAGTTGCAGTGTCAATTTCAATGGGGGCTCGGGAGTGGGTTGAGACTCCCTGCTCCCCGGGAAGGACCGGCCATGACCTTGCTTGATACCACACCGCCTAAACCGCCTCGAAAAATAGGACTCTATATTTTGATTGCCGTAGTCGTCATCATCATCGGAGGGGCAGGTTATGCCGTTTTTCGGAACTATCCTGAGGAACGAGCCATCTCGCGCTTTCTCACGACGCTGGAGCAGGGTAACTACCAGGAAGCCTACCGCCTCTGGCAGCCCAGCGATACGTACAAATACGGGGATTTCCTGCACGACTGGGGCGAGAGTGGCGACTATGGGAAGATCCGCACCTTCAAAATTCTGGGGTCGCGATCCAAAGGCGCAAAAACCGTGGTGGTCACGGTCACCGTTAACAATGAGGAGCCTCCGCGGGACCTCTTGGTAGATCGTAAAACCAAAGGACTCGCCTATGCCCCGCCGGATTTCTGAAATGCCTCGGCGCCGGCGCCCACGGTAGGCTCTCGCGCCAATGCCCACGAGCTGAGCTTTCCGGAAGCCGCTCCGCAAATGTGCCGGGATGATAGGCGTCATGAGGATTGTGCCAGGACCTCTTCGACAGCGTCCTTTACCTGTTCGAAGGTCACGGAAAGGATGCACTCCGGCCGGGCAAATTGGTAACACCGGTCGCCGGGGCAAGGGTTGCAGTCGAAGGGGTTCTGCACTACGCGTGCGACGGGCTTTGAACCTTGCCGCGGCCAGGGCCCCCAGATGGGGGAACTGGAAGACCCGAAGATGACCACCACCGGCCGGGCCAGGGCCGCGGCCATGTGGGCGGGACCGCTGTCATTTCCCACAAACAACCGAGCCCCCGCCAGCGCGGCGGCAAATTGCGCCAGGCTCATGCCCTCGAGTCGCCGCAGGGGCGCGCCCGAGGCTTTCTCCACGGCATCGAGCACCGGCGCTTCTCCGGGCCCGCAGGAATAAATGGGCACAACACGCGCTTCGCGTTCCAGGAATTCACCCAATCGAGCGAATCCTTCCGGCGCCCATTCCTTGGTCTTGTACGAAGCGGTGGGATGGACGACGGCGTAGGGCTGTCCCGAGGCAATGCCCAGGCGCGCGCGTTGGGCATCCCACCATGCGGCCTGCTCTGCCGCGGAAAAGATCTGGGCGCGCGGGATTTCCTTCCGCGGCAGTCCTAGGTAGAAAAACGCCGCAGCCTGATGTTCCGCCGTGTGCAGAGACGGCTGGTTCAAAATGGTCCGGGCGTCGGGAACCAGAAGGTTGTAGAGACTCGCCCCTCGATAGTGAGCAAAGCCTACACGCCAGCGGGCGGCGCTCCAGCGCACAAAAAGCCGGCTGGTGGGGCCGCCGTGCAGGTTAACGCAGAGAGAAAAACCGCGGCGGCGAAGTCTACGAATGATGGCCAGACGCGAGAAGAAGTTGCGCACCCCGGCCCCTTGCCCAGGAATGAGGATTTCTTCCACCGCCGGGTTACCCTGCAAGAGGTCGCGAAAGCGTGATTCAATCATCACCGACATGCGCAAGTCAGGGCGCCACTCCTTGAGCAAACGCAGTGTAGGTGTCAGCAGAATGATGTCGCCGATGGACCGGAGGCGAACGATGAGGATGCGCGCCCCGGCGGGAAGGTCGGGAAGGAGGGAAACCGCGTTCATGGGATTTTGGATTGCGTCACTCCGCTTCCACCTTGGCGTCTTCGATGATCATGTCGGGGATATCATCCTTGATGGGATAGACGCGCCGGCATTGGGCGCATTTCAGCCCTTGTCCGTCGGGGGTGAGGTGAACGGGCAACTTACACGCCGGGCAAACCAGAATATCGAGCAGTTCTTGCGATACGGCCATGCAAAACCTCCACTGACTGGGAATCTAGCGAACGCCGTTAGTTACTGTCTCCTTCGTTCTTTTCCAATGCTAACAAGCGTGCTTCGTGGTCAAGCACCATGACGCGCACATAACGGCCAAGTTTGCGAATTTCATTCTCCGCTTTGAGTAGCATCTGAGCAATCAATTTAACAGAGTGAGTAAGCGCTTCGAGGCGTTCATCAAGATTCATCCTGATATGTCCGGGAATTATTATATCCGATTCCATTCCCGCCGACTCACTCCGTTTGGTCCAATTACTTGTTAGGCATCATGGTTGTTAATATTTCTCTATGATTTACTCCTCGGCAGCGTTGGTGTTTTCCCACGGCGCAATTTCCATGTTCAAAACGCAGGTCACGTTCCGCCACGACGGTGGATCGATTTTCCAGACCGCCAGAATCGCGGAACCCTGGTACACGCGCTCGAAACCCAATTCGGATTGCGAAATGGTTTCAATGGGCACGATCCACCAGCAGGCTTGCGGCCGAGTCTCCAGCGTGATCTTGACGCGTTGCCACTCGTCCACAAGGATCAGGGTGGTAAAGCCGATTTCGCCGCGAAACTCCAGGGGGCGGCGAACATCCTTCGCCAGAAAATATCGATCGTGGGCGTCAGGGGCGAGAAGGTTCAGGACCAACTCCAATCCCATCGCCATGCCGGTAGGGCAGGAGCGGTCGGTATTCAGCGAAGAGCGGCATTCAATCTGCCAGGTCGAACCCGACACTTTGGATGTCAGGGTCTTGAGCGCATCGACCCGCATCACGCAGCCGTTCGAGTTGACTTCGGTGGCGCTGCGGAACTCGATCGCCGCCGCGGGGGACTTGAGCGGCGCGGCCTTCCAAGCGCCTCGCGCCAGGGTCTCATTCTCCTCCAGGCGGAGCAACTCAAAGTCCCCCCAGCTTTTGGCGCTGGGGAAAACATAAGTGCGGAAGGCATGCCGTGCATAGCGGTCATAGCGCAGCAGTGCTTCCAGGTGCGATTCTTTGCTGAGCACCAGATCGTGGATTGAAGCGGGGCCTTCGGCCGGCGCTTGCTTGGAGGCAACATGCTTCCGCACCAGCTCATGGTAGGGTTCGGGGCGCCGCATGAGAGAATTTACCAGCTCGACATTGGCGGGCTGGAAGCGCAGGCTGGAAACCGTGGCGCCATCCGCAGGGTGCAGCGTCATGCCGGAGATACTCTGCCGGATAAGGACTTCGTCCTGCCCATCGAGGTCGAAATCCGTCGTCACCACTTCGGGTTTGGACGCGGCGTCTCGGCCTTCCGCGCCATCCAGTTGGAACTCCGCCTGGATCAAGTGGCGAAGAATCGCGCTGCGCAGATGGGGCGCATAGAGCCCGCCGAATATCCCGTGCCAATAAGCGTCATTGCACTGGGCAGCCAGAAGGTGGGTCTGCGCTTCCGCCAGCAACGCCGTTGCTTCCGGTCCACGTTCCGCGGAGCTGCTCAGCTTCTGTAAGCGATGACTCACCCCCAGCGCCTGTTTCTGAATGCGATTGGATTCCGCATACTTGGTCAGGAAGTTGCGCCATATCCCTCCCCGCAGGAAGCGCAGGAAGCGCTCGCCGTTGGGAATGTGCTCACTCTCTTCCAAACAAGCTTTGAAGTCCGCCGATGCCCCGAGAGGAAGGGACCATTCCATCATCTCCGCGTAAGAGGCCGTGGGCAGGTAAATGCGTCCCACCGGCGGGTGCGAGCTGAGGTAATCCGCGGCGGTGGTGGTTTCGAGCCAATCCTGGCTGCCCTCAATCGCCTGAAGAAAATGCTCCAACCAGCCCTTCTTGTAAACATAATCGTAGGTGCCGGGCCATACGCCGAACTTTTCGCAGTCATCGCCCATGGCGAAGAGGGAATCGGGCTGGTTGATTCCTTCCCGCAGAAGGCGCAGCGTCTCCGCCGGCTCCCGGAAGGGAATGGTGTAACGAAGGGCTTTCAAGCTGGGAAGCAAGCGCAACGGAAGTCCGTCCTCTTCGGTAACGAAACAGCCGTGCAATTGCCAGGGCTGGAGGCCGGCGGCCAGGAAGTGCGTATCGTCCAGAACCACGTACTCGACGCCGGCCTTGGCCAAAGGCAGGGGGAGCGTGGGCTCCCATACCCGCTCCGCAATCCAGGCCCCGCGCGGCGCCCGGCCGAAGTGCTCACGCAGGTAATCCGCCAGCTTGCGGAGCTGCGCGATCTTATCGGCATCAGAAATAGCCGGTAGAATGGGCTCGTAGTATCCCCCGCCCACCAGTTCGACCTGGCCGCGCTCCACGAGTTCACGAAGCTGCTGAAAATATTCCGGGTGGCGTTTCTCCAACCACTCCAAGAGGATTCCGGAAAAATGCAGGTTCAGGCGAATGGTCGGATGCGCGCGCAGCGCGCGCACAAATGGCGCATAGGATTTCTGGTAGGCTGCTTCGATCACGTGATCGAAGTTCCCCACCGGTTGGTGCGCATGGATAACAAGCACGAGAGAGACTTTACTCAATTTTGCAGCCCCTTCTGTCAGTAGTGGCCAGTTCGGAAATACCTAGAATAGAATGAAACTGCCCACTTTGTCAGTAACAAATATTTTATCCCTATGATTTATAGAACCAATCTGCACCAAGAAAGTTACACGATTGTTTAGCAACCTTAACATCGCGCGGACCATGGCGGATGCGTCCCCAAAAGCAATGCCGGCGATCTGCTGTGAAGAAATAAGCCATCTCGCGCCGAGACGCGGAGCCACAGAGATTCGAAATAAACAACTGTTTGGTTTTCTTTCGGCCTCGGTGCCTTGGCGTCTCGGCGCGAGATGCTTTTGCTCGGTCAGGAATTTTTTCACAGCCCCTTACGCCATGGGCAAAACCCTTTCGCTTCTGGGGCTATGGTGATGGGCAAGCAGGCTCGAAATAGTTCTTGACCATCAGTTGTAAGTAGGCTAAAATGGAGGCAAGTGCTGGTGTCCTGCCGGCGCGAGGCGCCTCGCGGATTTTCTCAACGCGAGGACAGAATAGGATTGCCGGTCAAGCGTGAAGGAGTGCGGCCCGGTATGAGTGGACAGGAGATCGCCTTGCTGTCTTGGTTTCTTAATGGCGGTGACTCTATCCCGCACGGGCGGGAAGAGAAAAGACACTAAGCCACAGAGGTGCAAGTTGAAAGAATCCAGCCTGCGGCTGATTTACGATTGTCGATTTGCGAAGTGCCTCCCCTTGCGCTGGTTCACCAGCATGCTGGCCAAGGTCAGAGGTGGGGCCTTAGAGATGTTAAAAATGAAGATCGACCCGACTATGTGCATGAAAACACAGGAGACGATGACAAAATGTCCTGCACAAAACAACGTTTTTGCACGAAAAAGTACGAATAGAACGATATTTGACAACAATAAGTCGGGTTTATTGGCCGAAAATGCATAGCTTACGCGATAATTCGAGACGGAGGCGGACCTCGAATCGGCAGTTAGATGGCCCGATGACAAAATTTCGTTGTGAGTGAGGAGTGGCGAGTGGCACGCAAAGGACATTCCGGGGAACTGAATCACATATCTCAGAACGCAGATTGGAGACTGAATGTTCTCTCCAAGATGTTGATGAAAAGAAAGGGGAAAGCCTTTTGGCACGCGGTCAGGGGAAGAGGGACCTGAAGTTGGACGGAGAATTTCGCGCCTTGGGAATTCCCCGCTTGATTGGCATTGGAGACAGATTTGAGAATAAAAGACCGAGACGTGAGGAAGTGGTGTATAATGAACTTGCACGTTTCCTAAAGCCTACGTGTCGTGCGACCGGCGAGCGTTGCCACCGTCAGGGTTAAGGCCAGAAAGAGCATCGTTGCCCCTCGTCAACTATGGTTGGGTCCCACGAATTGTCGCTTTGATCCTTCGATAGAGGCTTCGACGGCCTCATCTCGGTGACGGTATGGGCTTAAGAAGATCGCTGATTCCAGCCGTCCCTTCAGGAGAGAAACCTTTGTCACTTGCGCTCGAAAAATCGGATGACCGGGTCCGTAACCTCATGAACGTGGGGAAGAAACCGGGGTATGTCTTTGATGACGAGGGGAACGATATCCTGCCGAACGAAACGCACCGATCGGCGGAGAGCGACAGCCTGTTCTCGGCCTTCGATGGCCATAATATGCACGCCCCAGAAGACGATTCTATCGCCAAGGTCGCGCGCGGGGTGCTGGGGGATACGGAGGGCGGGGAATTCGAAGTGCACGATGGTCCGGGCCACGCTGAAGAGGTCGAGATCGACGAGACTGCATACCTCGCGGACACGACCAGCGATCCGGTGGGGCGATATCTTCGCGAGATGGGCAGCGTACCACTGTTGAAGCGCGAACAGGAAGTGGCTATCGCCAAGCGTATGGAGCGCGGCCACGGGCTGGTGCTCAAGGCGCTTTCTCGTTCCCCGCTGGTGCTCCAAGACCTCATCGCCGCGGGCAAGGAGATACGCGAGGGCAGGCGTTCGATTCGAGAGGTTGTCCAGTTCGAGGAAGAAGAGTTGACGGTCGAGAAGATCGCGAAGCGGACCCGCCTTACCCTGCGCATCATCGACAAGATCGAGAAGCTCTATGCGCTGGGGCGGAGGCAGGCGGCCGGGCTCCATAAACTTTCGCGATCGCGCCCGCGCGCTCAACTGCGAGCTCGCCACCGGTTGGCGCGGACGCGGGTTGAGATGTCGCGGCTGGCGCGCTCGATCCGGCTTCACCCGCTCGAAAGGAAGCGCCTGATTGACAAGTTGCAGCACACGATGGAGCAGATGGAGGCAGCGGGGCGTGAGTCCGCCCGCGTTGAACGGCGCGCCGGCGCCGCTCCGGGGAACGGCGCCGCCTCAGGCAAGAATCGGCTTTCGCGCCGCTCGCCGCTCAAAGCGCGAGAGAAATCGAGCGAGGCCGGGCTCGTCAGCCTGAAGCGTTCGCTGGTTCTGATCCAGCGCGGCGAAGCCGAAGCGGAGCGAGCGAAGAAGGAACTGACCTCGGCCAACCTCCGCCTGGTAGTGTCGATCGCCAAAAAGTACGCGAACCGGGGACTGGAGTTTCTCGACTTGATCCAGGAAGGGAATATTGGCCTGATGAGGGGGGCGGACAAATTCGACTGGCGCCGCGGGTACAAATTCTCCACGTATGCCACCTGGTGGATTCGTCAGGCGGTCTCGCGCGCCATCGCCGATAAGGCGCGCACGATCCGCGTGCCGGTGCACATGTACGGGGCGATCCACAAGCAGATTCGCACCAGCCGCGAACTCGTCAATGAGCTAGGAAGAGAGCCTACAGCAGAAGAACTGGCCCGGCGCCTGGAAGTGGCGGTGGAAAAGGTGCGCAGCACGAAGAAAGCAGCGCAGCAGCCCCTGTCGTTAGGGACGCCGGTGGGGAAGGACGGGGAGTCGGCCCTGGGGGACTTGATCGAGGATAAGACTTCGGTATCGCCGTCCGACGCGGTCATCCACCTCGACCTGAAGGAACAGGTGGCCTCCATGCTGAAGACGCTGACGCCGCGCGAGGAAGCCATTATCCGCATGCGGTTTGGCCTGGACGACGACAGCGAGCACACGCTCGAGGAAGTGGGCCGGACTTTCGACGTGACGCGCGAGCGCATCCGCCAGATCGAAGCGATCGTGCTGCAAAAACTCCGCCGCCCGTCGCGGTCGGGGCATTTCCGGCTTTTCGTGCAAAACTCTCTGGAAGACAAACCCCCGAGCGCCGACGCTTGCAACGGTGGGTCTGCGGGAACATAAGATCGTCAAAGGAAAAAAAATGAAAAACCTCTTTGTGGGCAACTTGAGCTTCCAAACGACGGAAAGCGCGTTAACCGCGCTGTTCCAGGAGTTTGGGCAGGTAACGCGCGTCCACGTCGCGATGGATCGGGAGACGGGACGAGCCCGCGGTTTCGCCTTCGTGGAAATGCCCAATGACGAAGAAGCGGCCAAGGCGATTGCGGGCCTTAATGGAAAAGAGGTCGGGGGCCGCGCTATTAAGGTGAACGAAGCGCGCCCCAAGACGGAGCGGTCCGCACCGCGTACGAGCCGAGGGGGAGGGCGAGGACAGGGCGGATTCTCCAACGAAGATTACCGTGAGGCCCCCCGCCAGCCCCGTGAACCTCGCTGGTAGCCCCCAAGCCGGCGGCGAGGGGATGGTTAGCTCACATTCGGAATCGAAGGAGACCCGATGGCCACGACATTCATGAAGCGCCAGAAGGAAATGAAGAGATTGGAAAAGCAGCGCGAGAAGGCCGAACGCCGCGCCCAGAAGAAACTTGTCAACCGCGCGCAACACGAGTCGGCGGCCGAGAATATGAGTTCCGAAGACCCCGAAACCCCGATCGGCAATATCACCGCCCCCTCCGAGCCGGCGACGCATAACTAATCCCCGCGCCTTGGCGCCGCCTTGTTTCTCACCATGGGATCTTTCTGAATAGTCTTGTCCAAGTCGGTTTGCGGGGAAGAGCCGCCCGAAACCCCGACCGACCCTGCCAGTTCTTGCATGACCGCCGTTCATACCAAGTTCTGGCAGGTTGCCCAACCCGCCTTGGGGCAGAGTATCTTGATTAACCCCACGGACACTCTCCTAGGCCAGAACGACACCTTGGGGATCACTTCTTCACCACCTGCAATGCCGGCAGCCAGCGGGAAAGATGATTGAGGCTGGGGTAGTGCGTGCGATCAACCTGAAGCGGGGTTACGGAAATCTCCCGCGCCAGAATGGCGCCGTAATCGGAATCCGGCTCGACGTCCGTGAGTTCCACCGTTTCGTCAAGCCAATAAAGCGGGAGCCCGCGCGGGTCCTTTTGTTCCAGGACGATGTTCTGCGAAATCTTCTGGCTCTGACACGTGATGCGCACGCCACGCACTTCACCGCGCGGCACATTCACATTCAAGCACACTCCCGGCTCCAGGCCCTCATCCAAGAGCTTGGTGGCAAGTTGCGCCGCGAAAGCTGCGGCGGAAGAAAAATCCGGATCCTGCCGCGACGCCAGGGATATGGCAAAGGACGGCAGCCCGTGCACCGCCGCTTCCATCGCCCCACCCACGGTTCCGGAGTAAACCACGTTTTCACCCATATTGGCGCCCGGATTGATTCCGCTCACCACCAGGTCCGGCGGCTGAAGCAGAATATGGTAGAGAGCCAGGATCACCGAATCGGCCGGAGTGCCGCCGATGCCATAATGCCGGTCGTCAATCCCGTTGATGCGCAAGGGCGTACGCAGGCTGATCGATTGACTGGTGGCGCTCATCTCCCGGTCCGGAGCAATGACCGTCACCTCGCCCAGCGCCGCCAAGCTCTGTTCCAGGGCTTTGATTCCTGGAGCGTTTATCCCGTCGTCGTTCGTGATCAGAATGCGCTTTGAGGACATGCGAAAGTTCCAAGAGAATTCAGGAGTCTGGAGTCAGGAGTCTGGAGTTGGAAGTCAGAATGGAGCTTTCCACCTCCTGACTCTTGACTCCGAAACCCTGCCTTTTAGATTTTAAGCATGCGCGTCGAAATTCGTCCATATGAATCCGCGGCGGGTGAAGACCAAAAGAACTTGCGTGAGATTGTGCATTCCTTTGCAGCAAACTTATCGGAAGGCGGCTTAAGAAGGGCCGCTTTTGGTGGTACCATCTTCGTGCCCCAAGCCGGACTTTGGACCTCGGCCTCCGGACCTCGGACTTGTTAGGAGGGACTTCCCATGCGAAGAATCGGTATGCTCTCCATTATAGCGCTCACCGCGATCCTCGCTTTAATCCCCCGGGACCGCTCGGCGCCGATGCAGGCGCCGGGCCGACTTCCTGAAAAGACTCTTAGCTTCCGCATCATTTTTGGAGAACGGCAGCAGCGGCTTGAGGACTGCTCCGGTTCCTTGACGCTCAATCAAGGCAGAGTGGTGAAGGTGATGCCATGGCGCCTATTCAAAGAGGATACGGTGAACCCCGACGGGACATGGAAGGTGCACGTCAAACGCATGGAATTTGAAAACCAGCCCAAGGACCCGCACCCTTTGGACACCTCGGAGGATATCACCAACTTTGTTCCCGCCGGCGTGACCGTGACGGTGGAGGCGCCGCCCACGGCGATTGCGCAGGTCCGAACCGCGCAAGGGGACTTCCGGTTCGCATTGCGGGACGTCACCGACGGCCGCGCGCTTTCCTTCCGCGACGGCGATGTGGTGGTCGAACGCACACCCACTCCGCAACAACTTTCCCCCGTGCCCCAAGGCGCGAATCCCGAGGAGCACGACTACCCCTCGATGTGCGTCACGCGCCAGGGCGTGGTCTGGATCGCCTGGCAGGCTTACCAAAACCTCGGCGATCGGGTTTATGTGCGCTACTCAACGCCGGCGGGCTGGTCGGAGCCGGTGCGCCTGACGGAAGAAAAGGGTGACATCTTTCACACCGCTGTGGGGGAAGATTCCGAAGGCAGAATCTGGGTGGTCTGGTCAGAACGGACGGGTGAGGATTGGGACCTCTACGCGCGAACGTTTGACGGCCAGAAGTGGACGGCGCGGCAAAAGCTGACTGCGGCGGATCATCCCAATATTTTTCACCGGCTCGTCGCCGATCCCTCCGGCCGGCTTCACCTGGTGTGGATCGGTTACCAGGGCGGCCAGTCGCATGTCCTGCTCAGCTCCTTGCGCGGAAATAATTGGTCCAAGCCCACGGAAATCAGCGGACCGAGCGCGTGGATGCCGGACGCCGCCGGCGACTCAGCGGGGAACCTCTACATCGCTTGGGACAGTTATCGCACCGGCAACTACGATATCTTCCTGCGCAAGGTCAACGCCGACGGGTCCATGCAACCCATTCAACAGGTCACGCAGTCGGGGAAATTTCAGGCGCACGCCTCGCTGGCTGTTGACCCCGCAGGGCGCGTGTGGCTGGCCTGGGACGAGTCCGGCGACAACTGGGGCAAAGACTGGCACCGCGACGACCAATCACGCAGCACCACGCTCTATTCAAGCCGCCACCCGCGTGTGGCCGTGCTGGAGAACGGCGTGTGGAAGCAAACGGTGGGCGACCTGAATGCCGCCATCCCCATGCGCTATAACCATTTTATTGAAACGCCGCATCTGGTCTCGGATGCCCGCGGTCGAATCTGGGCCACCCTGCAAATCCGCACCAGCACGGCGGAAACTCGCACCGATCATTGGGCCGTTAACGGACACTGGGAGAATTTCTTGACCCGCTATGAAGGCGACCATTGGACACCGCTCATGCCGATCCCGGAAACCAGTTCACGCCCCGACGGCATGTTCCAGATCACCCCGGGTCCGCAGGGAATCTGGATGGCCTGGGTAAACGATAACAGGCCATTTGGCCCCAACTCGGACTTTCAGCCTTCCATGACCGGCGTGGCAACCGGCACGGGTCCGCATCGCCCCGGCGTGCACGAGATTGACGCCGCGGCTTTCTCCAGCGAGGCCCTGGTATTACCACCAAAGCTGGAAGCGTTTAGCGATCCCCAGGAGGGATCTCCCCCGGTGCATCCCAACGAACGCGAGGATGTTGCCCGAGTGCGCGCTTATCGCCTCACGGTGAATGGTACTTCGTTGCGCATTCTGCGTGGCGACTTCCACCGGCACACCGAAATTTCGGCCGACGGCGCAGGCGACGGCTCGGTGGAGGACTACTTCCGCTACATGATGGATGCGGCGGCGATGGATACCGGGATCATTTCCGATCACAACGCCGGAGGCGATAACGAGTACACGTGGTGGCGAACCGAGAAGGCCATCGACCTGTTCCACGTCAAGGACTATTACACACCGCTGTTCGGATACGAGCGCAGCGTCCGCTATCCCAATGGGCATCGCAATGTGGTGTTCGCGGAAAGGGGGACTCGAACGCTCCCCATCAGCGAGGCTGAAAACCATGGCAAGGTCGCGAGTGGCCCCATCCTCTACCCCTATTTGAAACAGCACCGGGGCATCTGTATGCTGCATTCCCTCGCCACCGAGCAAGGCTCCGACTATCGTGATAACGACCCCGAGGTCGAGCCCCTGGTGGAAATTTATCAGGGCTACCATGCCAACTACGAGTACGAAGGGTCGCCGCGCGGCGAGAGTGCGAACTATCAGGTGCTCATCCACGAAAAATATGAGGCGGCGGGATTCTACTGGAATGGCTTGGCCAAAGGTTACAAGCTCGGGGTGGAAGCGAGTTCCGACCACATCTCAACGCACAGCTCCTACACGATGATTTATACGCCCTCCATGGACCGCACCGACATCGTCGAGAGCATGCGTAAACGCCACGCCTACGGCGCTACCGACAACATCATCGTGGATTTCCAGGCCGTGGATGCGCAGGGGCATACCTACCTGATGGGCGACGCTTTTGCCGCGACTGCCTCCCCTCACTTCAAAATAAAAGTGTTCGGAACCGACACGCTGCAACAAGTGGAAATCATCAAGGACGGTAAGTTTGTTTTTACCACCTCACCCAACAGTAAAAGCGCGGAGTTCACCTACACTGACAACGCGCCGTCCCAGGGTGAAAGCTGGTACTACGTGCGCGTCACCCAACGGGACCGCAACCTGGCGTGGTCCAGCCCCATTTGGGTGAAGTACGCGCAGTAGGTGTCAGGTGTCGGGTGCCAGGTGTCAGGGGCTGGGGACTGGGGGCTAGGGACCCCCCCCACCTAAGGGCGGCGGCGGTTCCTGTTCGGGTGGTGGGTCAGTTTGAATCCCAAGCCCGGCGTTCGTAAACACAAGGCGACCAGACGGGACCGATATCCCCCTCAACGAGCTTTGGATGCTGGCCAGATGAGTTGTGATAAGGGGATTTCTCGGTAGTTATCGTCGTGAAAAGACGAGCGTCAATCCACCGGCAAACATGAGCAGCAGTGAAAAAACTACACAAAGCTCAGGTGCTTTCCAAAAGACATCCCTTCCAAAAATCTCTTCGTATTTTCTATGAAGTTCACGCTCGTTTCCGAAAATCTTTCGAGGGACCCGAACATGCTGGACCTCATAGATGCTATAGGCCATATAATCCAGAGCCGTTGATCGAAGGTTCATTATGCCGAACGCGACGACCACGGCGGCGACGAATAGAGGACGCTCAAAAAGTAGTCTGCGGTAGAGTCTGTCCACCCACTGTTGAGTCTTCGCCATCCAGAAATACCAAGCTACAAGCAGCGCGAATCCAATCAAGATACTCGAGATGCGACGCAGTGTGCTAACCCGTGTGCCATCGCGCCGCGCGCTTCGGACGTACCACGACCAAAACTGCTCTCGCGCTTTATGCGATGCTGCTGTCATTATGGCCAGCAGTCTACGCTTAAATGTATAAAGAGTCGATTAGTGTCGTTAACAGCCCTTCCCACAAGCGAGCGGCAAATTAGTCCTCCCTGACGCCGTCGTATTTACCCACTGCCTGGGGGATTATCGGGCGCAGGGTTTGAATTGACTCAATACCTTGTTGCCCTAATGTTCGTCTTTGTCTCGCCTATACTCATGATGTCGCCAGGGAAGGTAGCGCCGTGCGGCGGTGATCGTTCGGTCTCTTCAATGCCTGAGCCCCAAAGGGGCGACCTACCCCAGCCCAGGGCAACGCCCTGGGAATTATGGAACGGTCACCGCCGCAAGCCCTGAAGGGGCGCGCGAATGGGTCGCCCTTTCAGGGCTCAGCGGTTGAAATGGAGGGGGCCGTTTGACCCAGGCCGTTGGCCCATAGGCGTTAACCTAAGGGAAGTGGCCTTATCCGGAGCCACGGCAGTGGCGACATCCTGTAGCCCACGGCGAGCCAGCCGTGGGATGCTGGCGGCATACGAGCCCTATCAGCCCCGGTAGGGGCGGCATCCGGGATTCCTCACGGCAACATCTGCCGCCGTTCGTAATCGGCTCCCTGCGAAAGGAGCCCGATGTCGCCCCTTACGGGGCTTGTCAATCCTGGCTGTCGCGTTCTGCCCCATGGCTGGCTCGCCGTGGGCCAAATGACCACGCCCGCTTTGCGGGCTTTAGGGCGCCTCCAACCCTTAGGTTAACGCTTATGGACCGTTGGCCGGGACTGTGGTAGGTCGCCCCTTTGGGGCTCAAAAAAGAGGGCAGCGTTATGTTCATGCACGGGTAAACTTTGCCGACAGCAAGAGCTACCGCATTGACCCAGCCGTGGCGCTTGCCGCCGCGCGGCCTGGCGGTTTTTCACGGGGAGCGCAACGCCCTGCGGCTGCCGCAAATTAATTTACGGCCCGGACAGTTTGTCTCTTGACAAATGTAGCCAAATGTTATAGACTACACTGGCGATGAAAGCCTGGCGCCGCACGACACGAGATTCCCACCCTGAGGTCCTCCCGGAAGAAATCACGATCAATAAAAACATTTTCAGGTTCGAAGCCGGAAAAAGGAGGAAAGGATTCAACCCGTTGCGGGGGTTCTGCAACCTCCCAGGCGACGCGCCGAATGGGTGCGCTAACTCCAAGAGATTAAAGGGATTAGAAAGTGGTCTGGATGAGTTATTGAAAATAAAGGGGCAAAACAAAAAAGATGTTAAAAATGCAAGTTGCTCTGGATGAGTTATTGAAAACAAAAGGGCAAAAAAAGTGGTCTGGATGAGTTTAGGAAAATAAAGGAGTTAAGCGTTTTTTGCGTTGGATGTGAGTAAAGTCATTGAAAACATGTAAGTTATTAAGAATTGGAGGACGCAATTCGAGAGGGCAGTCACAAATTGTGGTGCAAACGACCGCCAATCCCACCAGTGACTTTCAAGTGGTCGATAGCGCGCGCGCAGTTTCCGCCCATCGCCTTTCCGGAATGTCACCCACAACCCCAGCAAATTCCGACTGTACCATTGCCCACACTTTCTTCCCCTTGACTTTCGCTTTTTATTCGCCTATGCTTGGGACGTTCCAATTGGCGGGTAGGGGGCCGTTGTTATCTGCCTACTGCCCACTGCCTACTGCCTTCTTTGGGGGGAGGGGATCATGTTGATGCCTGGGCAAACTCCGCCTCCGGCGGCCTTGGCCCAGCCGTGGCGCTTGCCGCCGCGCGGCTTGGCGGTTTTTCACGGGGAGCACCATGCGCCGCGGCTGAGCCACTACTTTATGCCGCGCCTGGCGCTGGAGGGCAAGCGCATTCTGTTTCTCGATGGCGCCAACTGCGCCGACCCGCGCTTGATGGCGCGCTTGGCCGAGCGGAGAGGGATGCCCTTTGCGCAATTCAATCAACAGATCATGCTGGCGCGCGCGTTCACGTGCTTTCAGCTTACCGAGTTGATCAGCCGGGTGCCGCAATTCCTGGCCGAGTTCCCCGCCCAGGTGCTGATGGTCACGGCCTTCCCGGAGCTTTATTTCGATGAGGACGTTCGCCAAGCCGACGCCCACGCGGCCTTCCAGCGGGCGCTGGGACATCTGCGGCGCTGGGGACAGAACGAAATTCGAAATTCGAAACTCGAAACTCGTGCGCCAGGTCCGAATTTCGAGTTTGGAGGGACGAAGATCGAAACTCGAAATTCGAAACTCGAAACTCGTGAGCGAGCGCCGAATTTCGAGTTTGGAGGGACGAAAATCGAAAATCGAAATTCGAAACTCGTGAGCGAGCCGCCGAATTTCGAGTTTCGAGTTTCGAGTTTCGATTCTGACGCCCAACCCCTGTCGGTGGCGCTTTTCTCTGGCGCCTCCGGTTTCCAGCCGCCAGCGGGCCGCAAGCTTTTTTTCGCCCAGACCTGCGCGGCCGCGACGGAACTCTGGAAGTTTCAGGTGGATGGCCAAGGCCGGTTGGGATTGACACAACAAACCGAGGGCGCCGGTGTAGCGCGGACCCCCGTTTTTGGGGTCCGCGGCTCTTACCTTGCAAAAACGGGGAATCTCCAAGATGGACGCCGACTCTCAGGTTCAGGAGCGCGAGTCTAGGTAAAAACCGCAGACCTCAAAAGCGGAGGTCGCTACAACTTCCGCGCTCGCGAGTTTCGAATTTCGAGTTTCGAGTTTCGGCCTTTCCCCAGCCCCAAGAGAGGTTACCCATGGGACGAACGGTTGCCACGTTTCGAGACTTGATCGAGCAGGAATTGCAAAACTGGAAGCAGCGCTTTGGTCGGGCGCTTCGGCAGGAAGAGCAGGCGCATCTGGAGGCCATGTTCAATCGCGTGCGCTTGTACGTGCAGGCTTGCACCTATCACTTTCCCGTGGACGCGATGCACGGCATTCACGTGGCGGTGGAGCTGGACCACGAAATCCGGCTGCGAAAAATTGAGGCGGCGTTAGGGATAAACCTTGAAACTCAATGGATGGATTCTCGACCTCTACCCTTGTCCGCAGGGGATGATCGTGTGGCTCATCGAGCCGGGCCAGCAGAAACGCCACCGGCTGGTTGACCGCTCTTTTCGGCCCTGCTTTTACGTGCAGGGGCCGGAAAAGCAACTGGCGCGGCTGGCGGAGGCGCTCACGGCCCGCGCAGCGGTGAGTTGCGCGTTCACCGAGCGGCAGAACATCTGGGACCGGCGGATGCTGCGCGTCCTGCAAGTCGCCGCCCATCACCCCACGCTGTTCGCGCCGCTGACGCGATTCGTCCGCCGCTTTGATAGCAGCCTGACTTTATACGACTCCGACCTGATGCTGGCCTCGATGTACTGCTGGGAAAAGAACGTTTTCCCGTTGGCGCGGGTGGAGATCAAGGCCACTCCTGCCGGCACGAACGTAGCGCCGGGCGGAACGTGTCCCGATAAAATCGGGAGCCCGGCACGTGCCGACCTCAAGGTCGGCGCTACACCGGCACGTGTAGGGGCCAGCAGCGCTGGCCCTGGGCCGAACGCTGTTCGGCCCTACACCACGCCGAACGGTCGCCGCAGCGACCCCCACATCACGCTGGAAATCCATTCCATCACCTGCCTCGACAATGAGTGGCTGACCGCGTATGAGCGACCGCCCGTGCGCACCATGCGGCTTCGCCTGGAAGGAATTTCCGACGTCAACCCCAAGCACGGCCGGCACGGCGCGATCGAGGTGGCGGTTGAAAACGACTGGCAGGCGCTGGATGACTCCGACGAACCCACCGCGCAGGTTTTCGAGCGCTTGCTGCGCGTGCACGACCCGGACGTGCTGGTCACCGAATGGGGCGATGACGTGCTGCTGCCGGGATTGCTGCGGCAGGCGCAACGCTTGCACATCCGCCTGCCCTTGAACCGCGATGCCCTGCCGGTGGAGAGGACGCGTTCGCGCAGTTACATGAGCTATGGGCGCATCCTGTTCAAGGAAAGCACCACCACCCTGTTCGGGCGGCTGCACATCGACACGCAAAATTCTTTTGGCGCCGACCAGTGCGAGATGGAAGGTCTGTGGGAACTGGTGCGGGTGACGAAGCTGCCGGTGCAATACGCCTGCCGCACCACGCCCGGCACGGGAATCTCTTACATGCAGATGGAAACGGCCTGGCGGGACGGCGTGTTGATTCCCGCGCAAAAGGCCGAGCCGGAAAGCCTCAAGCACCCGGACGAGTTGCTGCGGGCGGATCGCGGCGGATTGGTTTTTCCCCCGCGCCTCGGCTTCTTTGAAAACGTGGCGGAGCTGGATTTCGTGAGCGAGTTTCCCAGCATCATGGCGAAGTTCAATATTTCGCCGGAAACCATCAATTGTTCGTGCTGCCCGCAGGCGCCGCGCGTGCCCGAACTCGGCTATCGCGTGTGCCAGCAGCATCGCGGCATCACCAGCCGGGTGGTGGAGCGCCTCATCGCCAAGCGGCGGAGGTACAAAGAACTCGGGGTTAGGGATTCGGGGTTCGGGGTTAGGGGCTCGGGATTCGGAGTTGGGGACACGGAACTCAGGATGCAGCGTGCGGGTTGTGAGGCAGGCATCCCTTTTCCCATTCCGAATTCCGGATTCCAGATTCCGGAGCCCGAGCCCTTGCCAATCGACAATCGACAATCGACAATCGGCAATCCTGCCCCGCGTCCCGAATCCCTAACCCCGAATCCCTCCGCCTGTAAACAACGCCGCGACGTGCTGAAGTGGCTGCTGGTTTGCTGCTTCGGCTATACCGGCTACAAGAACGCCCGCTTCGGCAAAATCGAAGCGCATGAGGCCATCAATGCCTTGGCGCGGGAGAAATTGCTGGTGGCAAAAGAGGCGGCGGAGGAGCGCGGCTTCCGGGTGCTGCACGCGCTGGTGGATTCAATCTATGTACAGAAGCCAGGAGTCAGGAGCCAGGAGCCAGGAGCCAGCGAAAAAGCTGAAGCTCGAAACTGGAAACTCGAAAATCGAAATTCGGCAACTGCCTCGCGAGTTTCGAATTTCGAGTTTCAAGTTTCGGCTTTTCCCCAGTCCCCAGCACCCAGCCGCGAGGCCGCCACCGAATTTCGAGTCTCGAGTTTCGAGTTTCGACCCTCAATCGAAAATCGGCAATCGACCATCGGCAATTGTCCGCGCGCGGACTACGAACGTCTGGCGCAGGAAATCGAGCAGATCACCGGCCTGCCGCTGGCGCTGGAAGCCGTCTACCGCTACGCCGTCTTCCTGCCCTCCAAGCAATCGGCGGAGATCCCCGTGCCCAACCGTTTTTTCTGCGTGTCGGAGGAAGGCGAGCTCAAGGTGCGCGGCCTCGAATGCCGCCGGCACGACACGCCGCCCTTCGTCACCCGCATGCAGCGCGAGGTGCTGGCGATTTTGGCCGAGGCGCGGGATTTCGCGACCTACTGTGACAAACTCCGCGAGGCGCGGGAAGTTTACCAGCGCTACCAGGATCGGCTCCGCGACGGCAGCGTGGCGGCGGAAGAACTGGTCATTCGCAAGCGCCTGACCAAAGCCCCCGGCAATTATCAGAAAAACAGCTCCACCGCCATCGCCGCCCGGCAACTGGACCGCGCCGGGGTGAAATTGCGGCCGGGCGAGAATATCGAGTTCATCATCACCGACGCGCGCTCCTCGCTCATCGACGATCGTGTGCGCGCCTGGACCTTGTGGGAAGGCTGGCGGGGCTACGACGTGGAAGCCTACGGGAAAGCCCTGGAGAAAGCCTTCGAGCCCGCCGCGCACTTTGGAAAAACAGTAGGCGGAAGGCAGTAAGCGGTAGGCAGTATGCAGCGAGCACCTGGGGCAGGGTCGGGGATTTCAAATGTCAGATTTCAGAAGTCGGAAGAACAGGATGCAGGTTGCAGGGGGGCAAAAGAAAGGGATCTTCACATTTGCCCTTTGCCATTTGCCTTTTGGTTTTCTTTCGTGTCGTCGCGGCGCCTCCGCTCTAGCTTGTGCGGGCATGAGAAGCGTTAGAGTGGAAGTCTCTCAGTGCCGCCACGATCCTCTGCGCCGCCTTGCCGTCACCAAAGGGATTACGACGCCGGGCGAATCGGGCGTAGGCCTGCTTATTGTCGAGGAGATCGGTGACGGTTTTGTAAATCACATCGGCGGAGGTACCCACGAGTTTGCACACTCCCGTTTTCACTCCCTCGGGGCGTTCGGTATTCTCGCGCATCACCAGCGCGGGCTTTCCCAGGGAGGGCATTTCTTCCTGAATGCCTCCGGAGTCACTGAGGGCAAGATAGGCCGAGTTGAGGAGCCACACGAACTGGGGGTAGTCCAAGGGATCGACCAAGTGGACTCGCTCGATGCCTCCGAGCATCGGCCGCACGATCGCTTGCACGTTGGGATTGGGATGAACCGGATAGACAATCTCGAGGTCTTCGCGCTCCATCGCCAGGCGCCGTATTCCCTGGCAAATACTCGTCAACCCCGGGCCGAAATTTTCGCGCCGATGCGCCGTCACCACGATGAGCTTGCGGGCGCCGAGCTTGAGACCCTGAAGCTGAGGGATGGCCGGAGGGCGGCGCACCACACGGTCGCGCGTTTCGAGGAGAGCATCAATCACGGTATTACCCGTCACGATGATACTCTTGCGGGGAATCCCTTCCTTCAACAGGTTATCGCGCGACCATTGGGTGGGGGCAAAGTGCAGGGTGGCCAGATGCGACGTCAGGCGGCGGTTAATCTCTTCCGGAAAAGGCGAGTACCGGTCCTGGGTGCGCAGACCCGCTTCCACGTGGCCCACGGGCACGCGGTGATAGAAAGCCGCCAGGCTCGCCAGCATGACCGTCGTAGTGTCTCCCTGCACCAGGACGATATCGGGCTGACGGGCTGCGAGCACTTTATGAAACCGCTCCAGGATCAGGGCCGACAACCCGCACAATTCCTGATTGGGCCGCATCACATCGAGATCGTCATGAACGGGAATGCGAAACCAGCGCAGGATCGGCTCGAGCAGGTGGCGGTGCTGCGCGGTGATACACACGCGGGTTTGGAACTGATCTCGATGCCGTGCCAATTCACGAATCACCGGGGCGAGCTTGATGGCTTCGGGACGGGTGCCCAAAACCACGAGGACGTGAAGAGGTTTAGCAGTCATGGAGGGTTCTTCTAGGAATGGTGGGAATAAGCGGAAGAATCGAAAATCGAAATTCGAAAATCGGCCCGGGTTTCGATTTTCGAGTTTCGAGTTTCGTCCTTGCCGACTAAGCTGTTCCCACCTGGTAGCGTTCCGTCTTCGCCCACTTCACCGCCCGGTGAATGATGAAGTCGTCGTAAAAGGCCGCGGCCACCACGGGAATCCAAAGCTGGCAATACGTGAAATACATCACGAAGGTCAGCAGGATATTGGTCCAGGAATCTTCTCCGTGCTCGCAAGAAAGGGCGATGACGAGCTGAAGAACAAACGTCGCGTAAGCGAGGATCCAGACCAGGCTGTAAGGGCCGGGCACATTAATGTTAACCACTCCGGCAAGGCAGAGAACCAGCAGGCCGTCGGAAATGACCACGGCCAGGAAGAAGAAGTAATACAACAAGTGCGACGAGAGCATTTCAAAGGCAATGCGCCGGGGCCGGGCGCGGAGCAGGCCGGCAGAGTGCTTCTTCAGCACATAGTTGAAGCCGCGAACCCAGCGCCGCCGCTGCTTGAACCAGACCTTCAAAGATTCCGGTTCCTGCTCCCAACTCACCGAGGTGGGCACCAGTTGAACGCGGTAGCCGGCCTCATAAAGGCGGACCGTCAGCTCCGAGTCTTCCGTCAGCGCCTGCTCGTCCCACCCTCCCAGTTTTTCCACGATCGCCTTACGGATGATGTAATTGGTGCCCGGCAACATGGTCAGGCCCATCAGCATCCAGCGGCCCGCCTGCACCATCCACTGGAAACCGATGCCTTCAATATTGACAAATCGCGTGATCAGGGCGCGGCGCCGGTTCCAAGCTCGATACATCCCCACCGCCGCCGCCAAATTGGGATTGTGCACAAGCTGCACGGCCAGGGGGCGAAGGGCGCCGGGTTCAGGAAGGTTATCAGCGTCATAAATGGCGATCAAGGGATGGCGCGCTTGCGACAATGCGTAATTGAGGGCGCCGGACTTGCCCCGCGCGCTGAGCGGAACGGGCACCTCCAGCAGACGGACACGCGGATCGGCGGCAAAGCCCCGAATCGCCTCCGCCGTATCGTCGGTACTGCCATCGTTGATCAGGAGAAACTCGATTTTGTCCGATGGGTAATCGAGCTTCTGAAGCGCGTTGATGGTGTGGGCGATGACCCGCCCTTCATTGTGGCAGGGCACCAGCACCGATATGCACGGCAATTCGGCGTCGGGAACCTCCGGGAGTTTCTTCGCCGCATGACGGGTGCGCCGATAATAAACGTGCCCAAAGAAAAAAAGGATGGACTGGTAACCCAGCATAAACCAGATGAGGACGACAGTAGAGACAAAAAGACCGTCGATAATCCAATGCAAGTTAATCATACAATTCTATCCGTTACGTTTTATAAGCCGCGTGAGCCGAAGTTGCAAGTAAATAACGACCATCAATACTGTGGCGAGAACGCCAAAAGCCCCGATCGCCCAGGAAGACGCCCAACCCACGACGTCAACGGCCACCCCGGCCTTAGTGTTTGTGGCCACCCGAACGTTGTGCTCGCCGGAGGGGAAAACGACAGCCCAATCCGTGCCGCTGCGTTCGGTGGGCAAAGTAGCGGCGCTGTCGTCTACCAAGATTTCATTGGGTTGCTGGTTAAATACGAAAACCGCGCGCCCCGCCGACCGGTATCGGAATGTCAGGCCGGTGGTGTCCGCGTGCGCCTCCGCCAAATCCGCCGTAGTTGTTAAGATGCGCGCCTGGAACTCATCGTTGTCCAGGAAATGCCACCAGCTCTGCTCGGTGGAAATAGAATGCTGCCCCGTCGGCATCACCACGCCATCTTGCGACACGGCAGGCCACGGATGGCCGTCCACATAGTAGAGGGGATCGTCCGCGGGGGTGAGCACCAGGGAAGTTGTGGCGTTGACGTCCATGCTGGTTTTGCCGCCGCTAATGGATACGGGGCGGCTCAACACCATCTGGATGAGGTCCCAATCCTGCGGGGATACGGTTTGTTCGGAATACACGGCCACTCGCCCGGAAGCGGAAGCCGCGCTGAGGAGTGTCAGCGCTAGTTCCGTGCCCGTGGCGGTTTTGGAGGGCAGATTGGTATTGGTAATGTCCCGATAGGGAACCACATTGACATCAAACATCAAGCGGCTCCGATCGGGAACGAGCTTGAGATAAGTCGCCGCGAAACGCCGGTAGCGTTCCGGGGAGGTCATCCAGAAGCGCGCGGGATCCTCCACTTGCAGAGTGAAGGGAAATTCCCGCATCAAGGCGGTAAGCCGGCGCGAGTCCACCCCCAGGGCTGGCCGCACGTAGTCATCGTGCAGGCCGTCGAGCATCGTGACCACCACTTCCATTCCCCGCTGCTTGCACAAAGGCCCCAGTTCCGTCAGCACGCGCCGGTGCCAGTCCACCACAATGTCTTCGCGGTAACGTTGAAATCGAGCCATGCCGGCCGGGTCCGTCTTGTAATAATGCGGCGAGTTCGGGTGGAACAACTGGATGGGGTCAAAGCCTGATTTCTTCTTGAAGTCGGCGCGGACGATGTCGTTCATCGGCACAAATTTGTCGGGGCGCAGATAGTCTTTGAAATCAGCGTCGAAATTTAATTCCGCAATATTGATGCCATCCCAATCGCTGGAATTGAGGAGGACCTTCGTCCAATCCATCGCCGCCTGGAAACAGTCGGGATCCTGGAAATTCATCAAGTAGCGCCAGCCGACCAGGCCGTCGGTAGCTGCCGCCGTCTTCTCCCGCCATTCCGGATGCTGATCCCACATTGTATTTGTGCTGATCGGCACCACCTTATCCACGGCCGGGAAGACGAACCAGGCGTATACCGCGATCCCATTGCGGTGGCAGGCACGGACGAATTCGTCGTAGGGGAAGTGAAGCCAGGCCGCCACGTGAACCGCGCTGATGCCGGAGCGATGCCAGATGGTCGCAAGCCGGTTGAGGTCCGCCCCCGGGCGATAACTGGGATCAAAATACACCTCGATGTGGCGACTGCGGAGCGAAGTGGTGGCCCCGAAGGTGGTGCTGAGATACTCGGGGAAATAAGGGTAGTGGCTGGTCCCCTCGTTTGTGTAGTTGTCGAAATTCGTCGCCAGATAGACGAAGTGGCCCGCCCCAAACGAACCGGCCAGTGCCACGGGTTGCCCGCTCTCATCGTCGTTCATCAGTTCGCGGACGCCCTCGGGCGCAGTAAATCGGGCGAGCCGTTCCTCGGGGCGCCAAGTCAATTTCATGTCCGCATGAATAGGGTCGGTTACCGACGATACGACCATCTGGAGGCCACTGAATACAAACCCAATCTTGGTCAGCCAAGCTTGCGCGCCGTCGGCAACCACATCCCCGCCCCCCCCGAGATACCTCACCACCAACCGTTGCTGCGCTTCGGTGAGCCGCAAGGAGGCGGCGTGGGGCACAACCAGAAGTGTGTCATCCGAGGGCTTGGGCGCCGCGCGGAATTTGGTAGCGCTTACGGTCTTCACCTGGTATCCAAGAGCTTCCAAGACGGTTTTGTAACTCTGCTGGTTGTGCCCAGCGGTGGCATGCGGGTTCTCCGACCACAGAATCAAGGCGCTGGGAGGCCCAGCGAACTTATCCCGAACCACCGTGGACGAAGGGGGAGTGACCGGATGCAGGCTATCCCACCATTGGCCAACCCGTCTGTACCAGGAATTGGCCTGCTGGGGCGCCGCGGGCGGCCGCTTCATGACCTCGGCGGCAGCCCAGCCACCGGCAGGAACCTGAGCCGAGAGTTCGACGGGGCCACTTAATCGTGTCGCTGACAAATCGGTTTTCACCACTTGTCCGCTGGCATTGAAAAGCTGCAGGCGCCAATACTCATCTTTGGGCGACAGCCGGATGGGACCGGAGGTGGTACGCACGGCATATTCGCCTTGGAAGTCAACCTGGCCATCGAAATCCCGCAGGGAGATGTAGTGGTAGCCCAAATCGCTAACTCCCTGGACAACCTGTTCCAGCAGTTTTTGCTTCAGAAAGGGGTGGAAGTAAAATGAGGCGATGCCGTCACGCACCACTCGCATCGTGCGCGCGTATTGAACCAACTTCAGCGGATCGGGATCGTCCTCGGGCAGATAACCCAGGGTTTCGGGAACAATGTGGCGGCCGTACTGGTCCACCACGGGGTAAGGCACCATCTGGGCAGTCGTGTCGTCGGGGGTGACCATGGGACGGTCGTAGAACAACGAGAAGACCTGGTCGAGGGTGCGGTAGTCGATCTCCGACGCCCCGTAATGAGGAACCTCAAACGCCACCGGGTAAATGTCATTGGCAAAGCACTCGGCGAATCCCATGCGCAATCGTCGCATTACGAATTCTGCCGAGTCGCCGCCCACCGGCTTATTGCCCAGCTCGTCCCAGAACTCGTACTCATCCCCACTCAATCCGTGCACCTGATGGGTGATTCCATGCATGACGGGCGTACCACCAAGGGCGATCATGGTGTGGATTGCTGCCACCGTCGACTTCCGATCGCCAAGGCGGATCTCCAGGGAATGCGCGGGATCGCGAAAGATGGGGATCAGGGCGATGGCGAAAGGAATATGGCGGTTAGAAAGCCAGCCCGCAATTTTCGTGAGATCATCAGGGTCGTCGTCGATGCTGACGTCCTCGATGCGCACCATCGCACGCATTTCAGAGGGATGGTTGATTCCCAGAATGTCATGGAGAAGATCGCAAAGAACCAGGTAACGCGTTCCTTCGCCCATATACGAAAGCGGCCTGTCCGCAAAGTACCAGAAACTTCCGCTCTTCACGACGTAGGGACTTGAAACTTTCTTCTGATTGATCGCCGTGGCGACGACTTCAGCAGCTTTCGGGTCTTGGATCGAGACGATATTCAGGTCGTACTCGGGTTTGGGCAGTAAGGTCTGTTTATAAAGAACCGACCGGTAATCGAGATCGCGGCTGTACTCAACAAAGCTGAAACCGTAGTGGCGGCGCGCCTCGGGCGTGGCAAGAAGCTGGTCGATGTGCAGGCCCAACCAGGCAAAGGGCTGGTCTGTGGCGCGAATGTCCGCGAGCAAGGCGGGCGGGACTATGGTCTTAAGTCCGGACGCCACCAGGAAACCCGCGCGGTAGTCCGACAGTTGTCCGCGCTTGTACTCGCTGAGAGGAATGAGGGCGGCGTGTAAATTGAAATGGGTAAGTAAATTCGCAAGGAAAAGAGCATGGATATACGAATCCGCGCGCGGGTCCGGCTGGCTATCGTATATGACCGCCGCCGTCGAGGAGTCCTCGGCATCATCGGGCGGCGCTGCACATAGCACTCCCACCAGCGGAGACATCAAGAGCGCGGCGAGAAAAACCAGAACGGCGACCCAGGACCTGCGGAGACGGAAGTACCTCAAAAACACAAGAAGACAGGCAAGCATATGATCCAGAACTATATTATCATGCACAGGCAGGAAGCGCTGCACCACCTGCGACGGTAGTGACTCATTTTGTGGTGGCACGGCCATCTTGACCATGACCGCTCAATGGCGGGAAGCCAGTGCCACCTTAAGATTAGGTCATTACCTCTGCGACACTGGCAGGTCATGATGCGGTAAACTCGTTGCGGTGCCAAGCGCATTTGCTACTCAAGCCGGTTGTGCGCCCGGCAAACGGTTGGCTCGAAAGCGCCGCTATGCTCAGGTAGATTGAAGGAAGGAATGATTCCGGGAGACCACCCATCGCGAGGATCGCATCGACTATGGCGGGCGCTCGCCGCCATCCTGGTCACGGCCGCGAGCGTCGGCCACGATCCTAAACCTCGTCCTGTCCCTATCAAGACATTGGTGGAGCCTCCCGCCGGGAACTACTACCATGGAGTTTTCCCCGGCAGCAAGAATGGGATGGGCGCGGACATCACTCCCGCCGACGTGCGGATATACCAACGCGCCGTGGGCAAACCGCTGGCCTGGGTCTATTTTTGGAACAACTGGTATGAAAATCCCCGCTTCCCTTACCAGACTGCCTCCTGGATTCGCGCCAACGGGAGCGTACCCTACATTCGGCTGATGCTTCTGAGCAGCCCGACCATCCCCCGGCCCGATCCGGTCTATTCCCTGAAGAACATTATTGACGGCAAGTTCGACCCGCTCCTGCGAACTTGGATGCGGGATGCCCGGACTTTCAGCTCGCCCGTGATTGCCGAGTATGGTGTGGAGGTCAATGGCTGGTGGTTCCCTTGGAACGGCTTGTATAACAAGGAAGGCGGATCCTACTCTGATTCCGTGACTCGATTCCGAGAAGCCTACCGGCACATCATCCGCATCTCGCGGGAAGAGGGTGCCTACAACATCCGCTGGGTTTTCCACGTGGATCCGTGGGATGAGCCGGTCGTCGACTGGAACAAATTCGAGAACTACTACCCCGGCGATGATTGGATCGACTGGGTGGGCGCCAGCGTGTACGGCCGACAGTTGCCCAGTGACCCGAAAGGGGTTTCGTTCCGTTACCAGATGGATTGGGCGTACGGACGCATGGAGCGGCTGACCCATAAGCCTTTCATTGTTTGTGAATTTGGGACGATTGATGACGCTCATCAGGCGGCGTGGGCCAGGGCGGCGCTCACTGACCTGTTGGGCGGCCGTTGGCCAAATGTCATCGGCTTTTCTTGGTGGAACGCCACCTTCAAAAACGACCGCGTGACGGGCGGCATCTCGAACATGCAAGTGCAGGAAAACCCCAGGCTTCAGGCTATCTTCCGCAATTACGTCGGCCAGAATCAAGCGGTCATCAGCCGTCCCATCAGCCGCTTCGCGACGCCGGACGACCACTTCTGAAATCAGACTTGCACAGTAACGCTGGTCTCCGTACGGGTGACGGGGCGATAAAGCGTGTCGCGCTCGAAAGGTTCGCAGTCGGCTTCGCGAATCAGGCGGATAAGCTGCACGCGAGTCAAAGCTTGGGGAGTCCTGGCGCCAGCGTCGTGGTAGATCTTTTCTTCCACCACGGTGCCGTCCAGGTCGTCGGCGCCGAAGCGCAACGCCACCTGCGCCACGCGCGGGGTCATCATAATCCAGTAAGCCTTGATATGGGGGAAATTGTCGAGCAATAGGCGCGCCACGGCGACGTTCTTCAAATCCATAAAGCCGCTCGTCTCATCGTGCTCGACCAATTTGCCCAATTCGGTGTTGGCAGGATGAAAGGCAAGGGGGATATACGTCTGGAAACCGTGGGTCTCATCCTGAAGCTTGCGCAATTGCAGCAAGTGGTCGACGCGGTCCTCGGCCGACTCGATGTGCCCGTAAAGCATGGTGGCATTGGAATGCAGGCCCAATTCGTGCGCAAGGCGATGCACCTTGAGCCACGTGTGGGCGCCAATCTTGTGGTCGCAGATGACGCGGCGCACGGCCGGCGCAAAAATCTCCGCGCCCCCGCCGGGCAGCGAGTCGAGCCCCGCGTCTTTCATGTGTTCGAGCACTTCACGAATCGAGAGGCGGGTGACGTGCGAGAAGTAACCAACCTCGACCGCGGTGAATCCCTTGAGATGGACGCTCGGGAAGCGCTGCTTCAGACCGCGCAGCAGGTCAAGATAGTAATCGAACGGCAAATCCGGATGCAGCCCGCCGACGATGTGGAATTCGGTGACCGCTTCGGTCCAGTTCTCCCCCGCCACGCGTAGGGCCTCATCCAGCGCCATGGTGTAAGCCCCAGGACCGTCAGGCTTGCGGCCAAAGGCGCAGAGTTTGCAACTCGCAACGCACACATTGGTCGGGTTGATATGCCGATTAACGTTGAAGAACGTGCGCATCCCGTGCATTCTCACCCTGACGTGATGGGCCAAGTAGCCGAGGGCAAGCAGATCATGGGAATGGTAAAGCGCCACCCCCTCCTGAAAGCTCAGCCGTTCGCCCGCCAAGACTTTTGGGGCGATCGGCAGCAGGGCGGGATCTTCGATTTGGAGGTTTTGCGGAAGCATACCCACGCTTTGATTTTACTGGGCCGGGACAAGATTTGCAATTGGTGGCGCGTTAAGCAATTCCATTGCCAGTCCCAATCTGGCACTATTCTTGCCAGTGCACGCCCACCGAACCCGCATAAACATTGATTCGGACTTGACAACGGGTCTATGATTATGTTTGCGCACGGCGGCACAGGGAAAGAATTTTACTGGCGCGCCGGAATTTTTTCTGGGTAGAATTATCTTAGGATCGCTGATAAATGGCAACTGCGAATCTCCAATTCACCGAACCGCAACAAGAAGCAGCCTTCTTCTATGGCCTCTTTTTGCGCGGGCACCCGCTCCAGAAACTGCGGGAGGACATCGACGTCCCGCCGCACGTGCTGGAGCGCTGGCAGCGTTTGGCAGAGCGCGATCCCATGTATCATGGCATGTTGGAACGGGTGCTCACCTACCGCAAGCACGTCCTGGCCATATTCGAAACCCTCGTCTTCCGCGAAATGCTCGTCCCACCCCGCCAGCAATAAAATAATTGAGTCATTGCGTCAGTAGTGACCCGACGTCTGTTTAACCAAGTCAGGGAAGTTCAGCCCAATGGCTGTGGCACTATCCCCTCGCGCCGCCTGCGACATCGTATGTACCCCCGAGCTCGGTGCGGAATCGCACGACGCCGGGCTCGGGCATGGAGACCTCGACCGCCTTGCCCTCCAACGTCACCTGCACTGGCGATGCCGTGCGCAACTGGCATTCTTTTCCCAGCTTCGAGCCAATGGAGGCGCGTGTAAGCTGGCCGTTCTTCCAGGCAATCCCAACTTCAAATCCACCGCGCGCACACAGGCCTCGCACCGATCCCGCCGCCCACGCAGAGGGCAGCGCCGGCAACAAGTGCAATTCGCCGGCGTGCGATTGCAATAACATCTCCGCAATGCCCGCCGTCCCTCCCAGATTTCCGTCCACCTGAAGTGCCTTGCCGTCGCGGGAGAAAAGATTGGGAAACATGGCTTCGCCAACCAGTTTCTTAAGCGTGAGATGGGCGTGTTCTCCATCCAGCAAACGCGCCCACAGGTTGACCTTCCATGCCATGGAAAAGCTCAAGCCGCCTTCGCCCCGCATCACAATCGATTGCTTGGCGGCTGCCGCAAGCTTCGGGGTGCCATGGAGCGATATCTGGTTACCCGGATAGAGTCCCCAGAGATGCGAAAGATGCCGATGTTCGGGTTCGATGTCGTCCCAGTCTTCCAGCCACTCCTGCAAGTTTCCGCGCTTGCCGACTTGCATGGGAGGCAAACGGCGACTGGCCTCGCGAACCCGGTCGCGAAGGTCCGCATCGACGCTCAAAAGCTCGGAAGCTTCCGCATAATGGCCAAAGAGGTCGCGGAGGATCTGGATGTCAATGGTCGACCCGGCGCAAATGGTGGTTCCGGGAAGATAGATTCCCGTGGATTCATCCAGGTATCGCTCGTTTCCCTCGCGCTTGGGAAAATTCTCGGGCGACATGGAGGGGCAGGTGACCAGCCACTGGTATTTGGGGTGCTCGACAAGGGTATCCAGGAAGAACTGCGCCGACCCCTTCAAAATGGGGTAGATTTTCTGAAGGAAATCACGATCACCGTTGAAGAGGTAATGCTCCCACAGGTGGCTGCAAAGCCATGCCCCTCCCACCGAGAAGGCCCCCCAGGTAGGGCCGTCCATTGGTGCGGTGGCGAGCCAGAGGTCGGTGTTCTGGTGCAACACCCACCCTTTCGCGCCATACATCATCGTGGCGGTCCGCTTGCCCGGTTCCACAATTTCCCCCACCATCTCCATAAGCGGCTCGGCGCAGTCGGCGAGGTTCGCCACTTCCGCCGGCCAGTAGCTCATCTGGAGGTTGATGTTGGTCGTGTACTTTGATCCCCACCAAGGACTCATGTCCTGGTTCCAGATCCCTTGCAGATTGGCAGGCAGGGTCCCGGGGCGCGAACTGCATACGAGTAGGTATCTTCCATACTGGAAAAAGAGCGTGACGAGATGTGGATCGTTGGCCGTCGCGAAGTTCTTCAGGCGTTCGTCAGTCGGCTGCTGGGCAGCGTCGGTCGTGCCCAGGTCGAGGGCAACGCGACGAAACAGCCGCTGATGTTCGATAACGTGCGCCTGGCGGATATCGAGGTAGGGCTTTCCCGTAACCCCGGCCAGGTACTTCATGACCCGCGCTTCCGGATCGCCGCTTACATCCTTAGCGTTTACGAAGTTGGTGGCGGCGGAAATCAATAGCGTGACGGCATTCGCCTGGCGGACGTCCAGCTCTTGATAACCGGTTTCAACACTTCCTCCCTCGGCGATGGCCTTGACCCGTGCCTGGTAATCCAACTGACCCCTGATACCCTGGTCGGAGGCGTTGTGACCGCGCAGCACCAGGCCATCGGGCGGGACACTGTCAGAGGTGTAGTACTCGCCGCTGGAATGATCCCCATTCTTGCCACCGCTGATGCGGGCTTTGAAAGAGATGCTGCCCGGCTTGCTGGCCGTCAGGCGGACCACAATAACCTGATCGACCGGGCTCGATAGGACCTCGCGCGTGAATTGCACATCCCCCACGCGATAAGTCACGCCGACGATGGCTTCGTCCAGGTCCAGCGCGCGACGGTAGTCCACCACGCTGGCGTGGCCCGGAAAGGTCAGCCACAAATTGCCGAGCGGCTGGTAGCTCATCTGATCGGTTGGATATCCCATCATCTTGCGCCCAAAGAGGTCGTGGGCTTGCAAGTACTGCCCCGCAAACACCAGGCGGCGTATCTCCGGCAAGGCCGCAGGCCCCCCGGAAGTATTGGGATCGTACGGAGCGCCGCTCCAAACAGTCTCCTCGTTGAGCTGAATACGCTCCTGCTCGGTAGCTCCCATAATCATGGCCCCAAGGCGGCCGTTGCCGACGGGAAGCGCTTCCGTCCACTCCTTCGCAGGCTGGCGATACCACAATTCGAGCTTGGGCGCATTCGTTGTCGCAGCACCGGTCAGGGTAGAGAATCGGGCCTTCGGGGCCAGCAGGTTCGCGGAACCTGCGAGCAGAGCCTTGCCGGCATCACGACGTGATATTTTTCTCAAGATATTCTCCTTTCAAGCGTCCGAATGTGTCATGGCCATCCTGGCCATGCCTGCGCACGGGCGGGACGCCCGCGCCACAGCAGGCGAGACGCCTGCGCTATATCAGCTTTCTCACTTTTATATCGCGCATCCATGCTGCGGAGTGATCTAACGGCAATCCCCTCCCCCAGGCCCCCCTCCGTGTGACGATTCGGGCATGGGTGGGATGTGCTCCGCCAAGTACCGAACCAGTAGGCCAAAAAGATGATAGCGCGTGTCCTTGCCCTCTGAGAGGCTGTGCGTACGGCTGGGCTTCCGGTTCCCGGTTCGCTTGGCACCAGACTGGCAAGTTGTCGGAATTTCGAGGAGGGTGAGAACATCGAACCGGCCCGTTCTCTCCGGATGATCTTTCCGGCAAGACGGGTCGGCTATGGAGCACGCACGTCGAGGACGGCATGGCCCAGGACATCAAAGTTCGGAGTGATTCCCAGCCCGGGCCCCGTGGGAGCGGCCAGCCGTCCGTTGACCCGCTGCGGCGCTCCTTCCGCAATACGCAAGGTGACGTAACTGTTAAAATCCGTCGATGAAAACAGCAACTCCGGGGGAGTACTGTGCGCCAGATGGGCTATGGCGGCAGTAATGATGTCGCCACCCCAGGTGTCTTCGATGGTCAAAGCAATGCCGAGCGAAGCGCACAAGTCGCGAATCTGCCGAGCCTTGGTCAACCCTCCCACCTTGGAAATCTTGAGATTGATGATGTCCATGGCGTGATCCGCGGCGCCCCGTAAGACCATCGATCCGAGTAATTTTCATATGGACATTTGCATGCGCCGCATCGATCCGGTTGCCGGTTACGGGACAGCTCGCAAGTTTCAATTAAGAAGGAACGTAGAGTGGCCTCTCAAGAAAGCATGGCGGAGGGAGAGGGATTCGAACTGCCCCGCCCTATTTATTCTACGTAAGTTGTTGTTTCTATGAAACCACAAATCCCTCAAATACCCTAGAAACGCCGGGTGGACACACGCGGAACACACGCGGAGGCGGTCCTCTCTGGGCCACCGAGGCTCGTTCTCCAGCCATGAGTTTGCCTTTTGGCGAATGTCGTCCCCGCTCGCAAGCTTAGTGCCTCCACCCCACCCTCCAATCCATCGTACCACCGCTAAGCAAAATGCCTGTCAGAAGTCTCTCATCGCGTTCATAGCGGCAGTGACCGCAAATGAAAAGGAGAACCAACCGATGTCTCAGCAAGGGATAAACAAGATCATCCTTTTAGGATACGCCGGCAACGACGCCGAGCTGAAATTTACAGCCAGCGGCAAGGCCGTCGCAAACTTTTCCGTGGCTGTTAATGAATCATATAAAAACAGCATCGGCGATAACGTCGATCGGGTTGAATGGTTTAGATGCGTTGCATGGAATGGCCTGGCCGAACTCTGTGGGCAGTACATTCTTCGTGGGAGGCACTTATCGCAAGCTTTCGATAAAATCTTTTATCGTAAGCAGGAATTTATCGAAAGTAAGGAGGCTGGAAGGCCGGATGGGTGGTCGACGACGCAATTTTCCTTCACATAATGGTGCGTCTCTGCCGATAGAACCTTTACCGTCAGAAGAGAGAGTTCTATCGTGGGAGCTTGGTCAGTCGATTATTGGCTGGGAAAACTTGAAGGGCAGCTAAGCGAAGATGAGCTGACTCCAAAGGCGGTGCGTCGACAACTCCGGGTCGCACGGCACTTTTTGCATCATTTCCAGAAACGCAAACGAGGTATCCAATCCATCAAGCCTTCCGATCTGCAACGGTATCTTTACAGACTGTGGCGTCGCTATCGGCGGCGGCACAGCCCACCAGCAGCTTACGCCATGGTCTGGCGATCGCATTACACGGGGGCGCTCCACCGGCTTCTACGATTAGCTCAAGGCCAATGGCCACCGCCCAGCCCGGACGATCCAATCATGGAGGCATTCGCAAGTGACCTTGGCAGGCGGGGACTTCATCTGCCGGCCATCAGGCGGTATCGCTTTCATGCTCGGTTCTTTCTGGAATTCCTCCACGATCACAAGTTGGAGATCGGGTGCGTGACTCGCGACGATGTCGCGGCCTATTTCCGAGTTGCTCTAAGAACCTACCAGAGGAGGAGGCCCGGGCTTCCACACAGTAAATCCTGTTGGCGTAAAACTACCAAGTGGGCGGTACAGAGCCTTCTGCGTTTTGTACAAGGCGAGTGGCCACCTCGTTCCACGCCCCCCGCTTCGTGGCTCCGATTCAAGGATCATCTGGAAAAATCCGGTTACTGCAAGCAGATTATCCGTCACCACCTTGTTGTGGCTCGCCAGTTTCTCGATTACCTAGGCGAACAATCCATCCCTTTGGGGTCCGCGGGGGTTACTGAGGTTGATGACTTCATTCGCAGACGGTTGGTTCGCTATCGAAAGCGTGAAGGCCGGCTTCCTGGGAACATTGGCGGATGGCGCGCCTCTTATACTGCACCTCTCCACGGCATCCTTCGACTCGCGAATCCGCGCTGGTATGTCACGGAGCCTCCGGCCGATGCCGGCGCACGTTTTCGGGTTCAAGTCTGTGAAGCGTACAAGCAGTGGCTCACGGATGTGCGAGGTCTGTCCGAAGCAACTCTCCTAAGAAACGGACCCGAGGTACAGACGTTTCTCCGTCGACTGGGAGATCACCTCAATCCAGAGTCGCTCCGCCGTCTGAGCGTTGTCGACATTGACGCCTACCTGTCCTGGCGACTCCCGACCCTCCGGCGCGCGAGCCGATACGACGTATGTCAAATTCTGCGCAGCCTGCTGCGTTATCTGTACGCGGCGCGGCTGGTCGGTAGGGATTTGTCGGGTGAGGTGAGGGGACCTATCTTGTATCACAACGACGAAATCCGCCGGGCATTCACTCAGGAGCAGGTGACGTCTCTGCTGGCGGTCACAAGCCGTGACCAGAGCGCCAAAGGGAGGCGGGATCGTGCCATACTCTCACTGCTTGCGACCTACGGCCTCCGCGCGGGCGAGGTAACGCACTTGCGTCTGGACGACATTGACTGGCGAGCTGACCGCGTTCGGATTCGGCACTCAAAGACCCGGGTGGAATCTGATCTTCCGCTGGTTCCTGCCGTGGGAGAACCCTTGCTGGAATACCTGCAGAGGGGGCGCCCACAAACACATTGGAGGGAGGTCTTCCTGCGTACGCGTGCGCCCATGGGTCCATTGAAGACGGCAGGCTCGCTCCATGGTGTAATTAAGAGCCGGATGAAACAAGCTGGCATTGTGGCGCAGGGAAAACACGGTGCGCATGCCTTCCGGTTCGCCCGGGCCCGAAGCCTTTTACAAGCTTCGGTACCGCTAAAATCCATTAGTGATCTCTTTGGACACATGCGCACGGCGAGCACCGAGACCTACCTGCGCCTGGCCATCAACAACCTGCGGGCCATCAGCTTGGACATTCCAGGAGCGCCAATCCATGCGAATTTGGGTCGATAAGGGCGATACACTCCTGCGGGAGTTCCTTCAGCAGGTGCCATTGCCAGGAAAGCGGCCGAGCTATTTGCGGGCAGTGCACCACTTCCAGCGCTTTGCGCGTCCAAGGGCTTGCTCCCCCAGCCTGTGCGTACTGCGTTCCTGGCTCAAAGCCTGCCAGAAGCGGTGGGGGCTGTCCGGGGTTATCCAAAATGCCCAGCGAGTGAGTCGATTTGCAGACTGGCTGGTCGCCCATGGCTCAATCAAGACCCATCCCTTGGCTAAACTCAAGGCTCGATATGAGGTGCGTGCCACAGCGAAGCTGGTGCGGGCCGTACTGAGTTCCACGCCTCAAGCGGCGCTTAAGGCTCTTCGCCCCACGCCCCCTTACGGCAGTCACCTTGGTTCGGTGATGCGCGATCATGTCAATCGCATGCGGACCCTGGGCTTCCGCTATAAGCACGAGTGCCGTCTTCGCCGCTTCGATCACTTCCTGCAGCAACGCGCCGGGGCTGCGAAAGAGTCGCTTGCAACTCTCGTGCGCGAGTATTCCGCTCTCGCTCCTTCCGCCGCTGGAAGATTGGAACGGATTACTGTGGGCCGACTTGTGGCCGGGGCATTAAACCGCAGTGGAGTTCCTACCTGTCTGCCAAAAGCAGATCGTTTGTTGAAGCAACGAGTACTTCGCGAGGAGCGTCGGCCCTACATCTATACCGAAGCAGAAATTCTTCGTCTTCTCCAGACCGCCCTCGAATTACCATCACCTCTGGCGCCGTGGCGCCCGATCACGGTCTACACCATGCTGGTTCTGGCTTATTGTGCCGGCCTCCGTCTCGGTGAAATTGTTGGCCTCGTCCTGAAAGATGTGGACCTGAAAGAGGGAGCTATTGAAATTCGTGACACCAAGTTCTTTAAATCACGTCGCTTGCCCATCTCGACGACCGCCCTGGAGGCCCTGCGGAGCTATTTGGCCGTTCGCCGGAAGATGGCCGCTTCCGAGAGTCCTGATGCTCCTCTGTTCTGGCACGTCAAAGGGCCTTACCACTACGTCACGGCCGGCGCCTTACTCGCTCACGTCATTCGTTGTGCCGGCTTAAAAAAGGAGCGTGGTCGCGTCGGACCCCGCATTCACGATATTCGCCACGCTTTTGTGGTCCATCGCATGGTCCACTGGTATCGTGAAGGAATCAATCCGGAGAATCATCTTCCGTATCTGGCGACTTACCTCGGACACCGCAACGTGCATTCAACGCTCGTCTATCTCACGATCACCCAAGAACTCCTCCGGCACGCCAGCGACCGGTTCCGGGCTGCCGAGCCCGAAGTGAGAAAAGCGATCGGCGGGAGCTCCTGATGCCCAAAAATGAACTTCCCCCGCTTGCTAATCTCTTGCACGCCTTCTTTTACGATTGGCTCGAGGAGCAGCGAGATGCATCCCGCTGCACGGTGATTGCTTATCGTGACGCATGGCGGCTCTTTCTTCGTTTCGTGGCCGGGCGCCACAAGCGACCGGTGGCAGCGCTTCAATTTGACCACCTCTCACAATCGGAAGTCCTCGCCTTTCTGCACCACCTCGAACACGAACGCCACGCCAGTATCACTACCCGGAACTGCCGCCTGGCCGCACTGCGAAGTTTCTTTTCCTTCGTCGCGGATCGAGAACCGCTGGCGGTTCGGCAATGTGCCGACATTCTCCGTATACCCTTTAAGCGGGCGCCTGTGCCCGCAATGAAGTATCTTGAGCCGGTCGAGGCAACGGCGCTGCTTGAAGAACCGGATCGTTCAACACCCAAAGGACAACGTGATCATGTCCTGCTCTCGCTGCTGTACAACACGGGCGCACGAATTCAGGAGGTGCTGAGCCTGCGACCGCAAGATATCTGCCTGAAGCCGCTTCCCTACGTACGGCTCATGGGTAAAGGCAAGAAGGAACGGATCACCCCCATTTGGCCTGAAACCGTCAGCGTCCTTGAGGCCTTCATGCGGGATCGCAACGCCGGAGCGAACGAACCTCTATTCCTTAATAAATACGGTATGCCTCTGGGAGCCGCTGGATTCCGATTCTGCTTGCACAAATATGTTCAGTCCGCGACGGCCAAAGTGTCCTCGCTTTCACAAAAGCGTGTTACCCCTCATCTGTTCCGCCACACAACTGGGGTTCGCCTCCTTGCGGCGGGGGTCGATTCCACTGTCATCCGAAATTGGCTGGGGCATGCTCACTTGGATACCACCAATCGCTACGCTCGGGCCAACCTCGATACCCTTCGAAAAGCCTTGGAACAGGCGGATTCGAAACCTCGAACCAGCAAGCCACCCCGATGGAAACGCGAAGCGGGCCTGCTGGCCTGGCTGGAATCCCTTTAGCAAAAGAAATGAACTGGATGGGCGCCCTCCATTCCCGGGCGGAATGCGGTTCGCACCGGTCTTCTCCATTATCGTAAGCAAACTGTGCCTCCCTTCGCGCCGATAGGAGGCTGCCACACATTCCTTCAGATAAATTCTTGCTGACGATAAAAGCAACTGTATCTGGAAGGAAGAATGCAAACGCGAAAGTACGACGACAAGGACGGCAGCGCGAAGACAAGCACGGAAGTCGTCGTCCGAACGCTGCGGTTGCTGGGCGGTCCAAGAGACGGATCAAACCACGGAGAAACGGTGTGCGAACGACAGCCGTCAGCGGCCGGAAATGGCTCACCAGAAGATACCGAGGAGATACCTTTTTGACCACTGGCATGCACTCGCATCGCCGGGATCGAAGGCACGCAGCGGGTCCGGTTCTCCAGACGTTGTCTGGAGATTTCCGTTGGCGGCATCCGCTCCCGGTTGGTCAGGCACCGTCTGGTTTCCCTCGGCCTTCATGTCACGAACCTGAACGGAAGATACGAGAACAAGTGGAAGAACACACGCCCTTGATACTTCGCGCCCTAAGTCGTGCACACCTTCTCTGTTGATGTGAGTTCTGTAAAGAGCTTCGAGAGCAACTCGCGCGTATCTGGTCCGGTTCTGAGTTCAACTCCAAGCTCGAATCCAGAGGGCCGCCTTCCTGATCGTCCGCCAAACGAAAGCAAGTTGAAGCTCGTCACAAGTGCACGGACATTGTCTCGCATCAAAAGCTTCATGTGATTCAGCCCGTCTTCGATTACCGTTGCACCGGCATCGGCAAGACCAGCCAGAATTGGGGCATGTTCCCCATCTATCGCGCAGTAGTGAATTGTAAGCCCAGAGCGCGTCTTCAGCGACCGAGCGGCCTGCAGGAGCCTCTCGTGCAACATCGGGTCCTCGCGGCTCGTAATCTTGTCCGACGTGATCAAAAGCCGCTCCTCAGCCTGTTCAAGATAGGCAAACAGGCACTCTCTATTGTCGCCATCCGCAACTAAGCGAACGGCGAGTCCCTCATCTTCTCCAGCACTGCGGGATTCAGAGATTGTGCGTGAACGCAGTACTTGTGCTGGCCATGCCACACGGTCGTCGCGAAATAGGTCAGCGGCGATATCGCAGACGGCTGCTGCCACGTCAGCATTGGATACAAGAAGTGACAGCTCCGGGCGTGGCGAGTCCGGTCGAGCACTGAGCCAGTTGAAGGAACCGATGCAAGCGTGCGCCCAATCCCAAAGGAGAACTTTTGCATGACTGCCCGTTGGATACGGCTCAAAAAGAAACCTGCCTCGAGCTTGGCGACTGTCATAAGCAAGCTTCCTGAAAGTGGCGACGCCCTCGCCATCAGTTTCGGTGTTCTCCTCACCTCCGCCGCGAGCCACGATCACATCAACTCCCCGCTCTAACGCCTTGCTAATCGATTTCGACAATTGCTGCGCACGAGTGCCGGTCAGAAAGGCTGAGTGTACGAGCACGTACGTAGCTGCCTGCTGCAATGCGTCCTCGAGAAGATGAGCATGAGCCGGCGCACCCGACACAATATGCACGTCCGCAGGATCTACGGCTATCCATGGAACCGCTGGCTCTACTATAGAAGGCTGCATCAGATCGAATCCACGTTCGCGCAGGGCGAACGTAAGCGCCCGAACCCATTCGGTCGAGCGAAGCCGCTCAATGCGCCCATCCCTAACATCCACTTGCACTGCCGAGCCATAGCGAAAGCGTGCTTCCGGCCGTCCAATTGAACGAATCCACTCCCCGGCGCTCAGCTCCCGTCTCTCGATCAAGCGGCGAATTGCGCTACGTCCCGGGGTCGGGTCAATATCACTGGGTGGCAGGATAGAGACTCCACGCTCTTGGAGATCGTCGCTTCGCTCAAATGTGACGTAGGAAGTGACCTCGGCCAAGCCCGAAATCCTCTCCACGACGATATCGAAAGGGCGCCGGACAGTTCGCAGGGTCGAAGGGATATACTTTTCGTCCTTCAAAGCTTCTTGTCCGACGGACGTCATTGAGAAGGCGCCTGTACCTTGCTGAAACTCGATTATTCCGGCTTCGAAAAGTGCAGTCAGGCACTCAGCAACCAAACGGGGATGAAGGTGCAGATCAGAAACTAAAGTGTCAAATTCGACGTTGCCAACCGCTATGGACTTGAGAATTGTTCGCTCTGCCATGGCGAAAGGCTGACCGCTTGCGATTTCACACTCCACCCGAAAAACGGAGACCGGAATACCAATCGTCTTCATGATTCCCCTCCCCGGGAGAACTCCGCAACGGGGATTAATAGCGCCCGGCCATCCTGAAATGCTTTCTCCAGCCATTCGGCGAGGCGCGCGAGCTCCGCAAACGGCTGGCCTGAGTCGCGGGACTTGCCAGCCAAGTGTGCTCGAAAAAAGTCCCAAGCGCCCACGAGGATAAGTAATTTCTCCGCTCTAGACATCATGACGTTAATGCGCTCGTGTTCTGTCAAGAAACCAAATGCATTTCTAATTTCGCGTTCGGTGTTGTTTCTGACCAGAGAAACTACGACTACTGCCGCTTGACGGCCTTGAAAAGAATCGACTGTGAATACCCCGATTTGGTCGCGATCGAGATTCTTGAACCCCTCCGGGAGAAGGGCCCACTGGGGGCGATTGCCCAAACTCGCTCGAAGTTCCTTCAATTGCCGTCGGTATGGAGTGAGTACCGCGGATGTTTCCCTGCTGTTGGATGCAGTCCGTACGGTCTTCAGAATCTGTTCAATTGCGGTTACTTCATACGGATTGAAGAGTTTCCCCGCGTCTTGATCCGTCCCGGCTGCCGCGGTCGGTTTACGCGACACGTCCACCCAAACTATTGGACATCCTCGGATGCGCTCTGGCTTTGCAAAGTCGTGGAGGACCCTCTCGACCGGTCGCCCGCTTACGGAGTCCTGAGTTGCATTCCTGATCTTCTTGTCATAGAACGCATACGAGATCATATCGCCGATCACCGGATGCATTCGGTGCTGCTCAGTCAGCATCCCCACAAGTGGCGTATCAGACTGAACCCGTCTTTGCACCGTCTCGAAGAGTTCACGAAAAAAGAAAAGCCACCGCTTTGCTGAATCTGTAAAGCCTTGTCGCTCCGTCGGGGATGTATCGAACCAGAACCGGCGTAAATCGGCAGATGACTTGCAAATAAGTTCAAGACGGTCAAGTCCGGTCGCGAAGTCCTTTTCACGGTACGGCGGCAGCTGATTCTGATCGCCGATAAGGAGCCAGCGATGGCCTGTCTGAAGCGGCAGTACAAGGTCGAAGCCGTGTGCTTTCCCAGCCTCCTCAATAATGCTCCAGTCAAAGGTCTGATTGGAGTGAGCAAGCTCCAAGAGATCTGCCGCTGTACTAGTGCAGTAGACGAAGTTTGCACCACGGCGGACTAGTTGCTCGAAGTCGCCGTCCTCCGATTGTTGTCGAGCATAGTCCAGCCAATCGCGCACATGCTGAGGAGGAGAGGAGCGGGTTTCAAGCTCCCTAATACTTCGATCGAGAATCTCCCGGGCAACCGCTGACGGAGAAGCAGAATCCTGAAATTCCCGCTCAATTTCATTGGGCTTTGGCTTCCGCAGTCGGACGGCAATCGGTGCGATCCATTTCGGGTCCTCATTCTTACGCGCATTTACAAACTTCGACACCTCATCGCGAAGGTGGTCCACCGCGGAGTGGGCTTGTGCGGTTAAGAGGACTTGGCAGGATGGGTCATCCTCATAGATCTGTCTTAGCAACTCGGCTACCAGTGTTGTCTTTCCTGTCCCCGGTGGACCCTGCAAACAGTAGATTGGTCTTGTTCGCCAAATCTGCTTTAGGACAGTTCGCTTGGCTTGGTCGATCGCCTCCCCTGGAATGGGCAGGGGCAATTCCTCAACACCGGTATCCATGTACACAGTGTCTGGTATCACCAGCGCGCGCTGAAGAAATAGGTGAGCGCTCAGTAGATTGATCGCTTCTTCCCGTCGGTCCACGAGTGTTACCTGTGCGAACATACCGCGTGTCCGCAAGAAGGCTGTATCGGGAATCGTCGGCAGCGTCTTCCCGCCCGGTCCTGTGTGGAAACGGCGCAAGAGCACTTGTTTCAAAGCCAGATTGTATGTTCCCCCTGGTGGTAATTCGTGGAGTGTCCAAAACTCTGCCGGCTCGACCCATCGAGCCACGTTCAGTTCCGCTTCCGGACCGACATAAATCTCCAGCTGTGATATTGGTGCTTTTGCATCCTCATCGCCGAGGTACTGGACCAGGGGAGGCGTTCGATCCGACATTGGCAAAGGATCAAGACGCGCCATTTCTTCACAAACGGTGTAGTCATGACTCCCTTCCGTCCACTGCCGGATGATTCGGACTGGGTAGATTTCAGTTTCTCGGAGGGCGCGCTCTATTTCGTTTGTTACTTGGAGGAAGCGCCGCAGAAAGTTAATTTGTGGTTGCAGGTCCCCAGTGAATTCCGGTGGGGGCGGCAGAACACTTTCCCATGATCGCACTTTCCTGCAAATCTCAGAGTAGGAAGAGTGGGCTACTTGAACGGTGTGTACGCTGATCATTGAGGGATATGGAAATGAGCGCCTGCCGACGCGACGCTCATCAATATATTCTGCTTTGATCAAGTAGCCGAGGTTCCATGTGGTCTCGGAGTCGCGGTCTGGAAGTCGTCGTTCGAAGGGTAGCAGCCGGTAGGGCAGACGACGCCCTTTGAGGAAATAAGACCTATTGTCACGATCACCTGAAGTAATGATTTCCGCATCGAAAAGGTCGGCTTCGATCCAACGCCGAATGGCCATTTCATCGGTTGCATTGATCTGGGGGTCGGTTTCAGCGATGCGTATAGCGAGGTCGGTTGGTCCGAGCTTGTTCCTCAGAGAAACCACCACCCCAACATGATCTCCTGCGCGGAGGCTCGCCGGACGCTCAAGTAAACCGATGACATCGGTGCAGGAACGAACGATATCATCGCGGTCCATTGGGCCGTTGCCATTGGCCGTGACAAGGTTGCGCAGGTACATTTTCTCATCATCTGAGAGCCGTCGTAGTTCTTGAATTTCAGCGGCGACTCTCGTTATATCGGAGCTCGCTATAGTATCGGCTGACACGCCGAAGAGCCCCGTGAGCACGAAACCAAGGTCGCGCCAGTCGGCGTTCAGTGACGCGTTTGCGCGAGCTAATGGCGAACCGGTTGCGAATTCCCGGGTGCGTGCGCCGAGTCTCACGCTCCATTCAAAACCGCCAAGCCTGAAGGAATCTGGGCCTCTGCGTACATCGAGGAAGATGTTTTCTGCTCTGACAGCTCGATGTACAGATCGGAAGCGATGAACATGGGCCAAGCCTTCAATCAGCCGGAGCGCGCCACGCCACAAGGCGATCCGACGACGCACATCGCTCAGGTCGGAGAGCCAGCCGAATTGCTTTCGCCTAGACAGTACCTCAGAGAGACGATCGAACCCCGGAACCTTGAGCGCCAAGACGAAGGCCTTTGCATCTTGATCGACTGCAGCATCAATCAAAGTCACGAGCCGCCTTTCCGCTTCAGGAGTAGTGGCTAGGCGATAGAGGGTGCGAAGTTCTCGATCCCACAGGTTTCTTTCGACTGGTGTTGGTTCATCCTTCAGGAACGGCCAAGCCTTAATGAGCACGCCTTCGCCGTCTCCCGGATCCGCCTCCCACATTACCCACGAAGGTCCGTCGGAGACGTGCCGGCGAAGCGTGAAGATTCCTCGCAGGACCCGTTGCCCTGACACAAAGTCCATCCGTTACCTCCAAGAGTTGCGGTAAGTTAATCAACCTTACCAGATTTGCGGGGCTGAGGAGGGCAATTTCGCTCGGCGGCCAGTGCCTCGGTGTCATCGGGCCGAGCCCAGGGGATTTGAGGGATCTTAGACAGATCGATGGCCGCTGCGCACACTAGGCGAAGGGTTCACCTCCGAGAGAACCCCGGCTAAACATCCTGAAGCTCGCCTTCATCAGTTCTCTTCTATTCTGCGTTTGAATCGATCGCCAATTATCCTACCAAGGAGGACCAGAACAATGTTTGTTGAACTCATGCCGTTGCTGGCTGGCCGCACGGTCTTGATCACCGTGGCCCGTGAGAATGAAAAGACGGTCCGGGTGTGCGTCATCCCCAAGAAGGTCAAGGAGGATGACCACCCGGCGCTAACTACCCCGTTGAGTTACACCGGCACACCAGAGGAACTCGACGCAGAATTGGGAAAGCACCTGGCGAGTTACGTCGAGTGTCACACCCAACTGGGCAGCACCCTGGCTCAGGCCAAGGCTGAAATGGAGGCCGCGGCCAAAGCTGCCCAGGAGGAAGCCCGCAAGAAGGCGGCGGAGCGCAACAAGAAATCCGCTGACAAGGCGCCGGTTCCAGCCAGCA
>Ga0326727_10001185_pt1 | contig 99250 bp, 93 predicted proteins | sample MB2enrmetagenome_FD_207643 | JGI IMG/M metagenome (GOLD analysis project Ga0326727, IMG submission 207643) | Lab enriched peat soil microbial communities from McLean, Ithaca, NY, United States - MB29MY | ecosystem: Environmental > Terrestrial > Soil > Wetlands > Peat | place: USA: New York... | reverse complement strand
GACGGTAAGCGGTGGTCCCTGACCATTCTTCTCAGTCAGGGCGGATTGTGATTGTCGTGCGTGATGCAGGAGGCTTCGCGCTGACATTATGGACGACGTTAATGATGACGCTAAGGTTGGCTACCGGCGTGTTGAGGTTCTGACTGGTCCTGGCCGCCGGCGGCGCTGGTCGGTTGAAGAAAAGGCGCGGATTGCGTCCGAGGCGCTGGCACCGGGAGCGGTGGTTTCGCAGATTGCCCGGCGCTGGCAGGTGTGCCCTCAGCAGGTTTTTGCCTGGCGCCGCGCCGCGCTCCTGGGCCCGGGCTGCGATCCGGCGGCAACGGCGCCGGAATTTGTGCCGATGATCGCGGCCCCTGTGGCCGCGGCTCAACCAGCGGCAAAGCCTGGGGCGAGCACGCCTGGGATCGAGATTGATGTCGGCGGCGCGGTGGTTCGGGTTGCCTGCGGCGTGGATGCCAAAACACTCACTGCGGTGTTGCGCGCGGTGCGGGCATCGCTGGCATGATCACGATCCCGACGGGCGTTCGCATCATGCTGGCGACGCGCCCGGTGGATTTTCGCCGCGGTGCACATAGTCTTGCCGCCCTGGCCGCCGCCAGCCTCGGCCAGGATCCGTTCGATGGCGCGCTTATAGTTTTTCGCGCCAAGCGCGCCGACAGAGTCAAAATTCTGCTCTGGGACGGTAGCGGTTTGGTGCTGATCTGGAAGCAGCTTCAGCACGGCGCCTTCCGTTGGCCACCCATCGTCGATGGGGTGATGAAGCTCACCTCGGTTGAATATGCCGCCCTCTTCGACGGCATTGATTGGTCGCGAATTTTATCTACCCCAAGGATTCCCACACCGACTCAAGCCGGGTAGACTCGGCGGCGTGACGCACGCCGATGGCAACCGGATCAACGCGCTTCCCGAAGATCCTGCAGCATTGCGGGCTTTGTTACTGGCGGCCTTGGCCGAGCGCGATAATGTTGTTGCCGAACGCAACGCGCTGGCCGAGCAGAACGAGCGCCTGCAGCATTTGCTGCTGAAACTCAAACGCCTGAAATTCGGCGCCAAATCGGAACGGCTCCCCGAGGCGCAACTGCAGCTCGCTTTGGGCGACCTCGAGACCGCCATCGCGCAATTGGAGGCGCAAGGCGAGAAGCGTAACCCCGAGCGCAAACGCGATGGCATCGCCAAGCGCCGGGCCAGCCGCGGGGCGCTGCCGGCGCATTTGCCGCGGATCGAGGTGACGCTCGCCCCTGACGATACGAACTGCCCCTGCTGCCGGGCGGTTATGACGGAGATCGGGCATGATGAATCCCAGCGGCTGGACATCATCCCGGCCCAGTACCGGGTGCTCGTGACCCGGCGGCCAAAATTCGCCTGCCGGACGTGCGATGGGGTGGTGGCGCAAGCGCCTGCGCCGGCGCGGCTGATCGAGGGCGGCCTCCCCACCGAGACCCTCGTGGCGAATGTGATGGTCTCGCGCTTTGCCGATCACCAGCCGCTGTACCGCCAGGCGCAGATCATGGCCCGGCAAGGCGTTTTGATCGACCGCTCGACACTGGCCTTTTGGGTTGGTTACGGCGCAGCCGAGATTGTCCCTGTGGTCCGGCGGATGAAGGACATCGTGTTGTCCTCTGCACGGATCTTCGCCGACGAGACGAAGATGCCAGTGCTCGACCCCGGCCGCGGACGAACCAAGCAGGGTTATTTTTGGGCGGCGGCACGCGATGATCGGGCCTGGGGTGGAACCGAACCGCCGGCGGTCATCTATCAATATGCCCCAGGCAGGGGCACACGCCATGCCGATGCGTTGCTCGGCAGCTATCGCGGTATCGTGCAGTGCGACGGCTATGCCGCCTACAAGCAACTTGCCGGTGTAGCGCGCGATGGGCCGCCGGTGACGCTCGCATTTTGCTGGAGCCACGTACGACGAGGTTTCTACGATCTTGCCAAGGGCGGCGCAGCGCCGATCGCCACAGAGGCAATGGCGCGGATCGCCGCCCTCTACCGCATCGAGGCCGGTATCCACGGCAAGGACCCAGCGCAGCGTCTCGACGCACGCCTGGAACTAAGCCGCCCACTGGTGGACGACCTCCGTCTTTGGTTTGAGACACAGATCAAGACATTGCCCGCCCGCGGCCCGACCGCCGAAGCGGTCCGCTACGCGCTCAACCACTGGGAGGGCCTCGAGCGGTTCCTGACCGACGGCCGCATCGAAATTGACAACAATAATGTCGAACGCAGCATGCGCCCGATTGCCTTATCAAGAAAAAACTCGCTGTTCGCCGGCTCCGATGAAGGCGCTGAAAACTGGGCAGCTGTCGCATCGCTGATCGAGACTTGCAAGCTCAACGATATCAATCCGCAGACCTACTTCACAGATCTGCTCACCCGCCTCGTAAACGGTTGGCCTCAGTCATGCATCGACGAGCTTATGCCCTGGTGCTGGAAACCCACAGCTACGGTCTGACTCCAAAGTCATGACCAAAATCAAAGGGCCAGAGAGCACCGCTTACGCCGGACGTGCAGCTGCTGCGATCATCGCGGCGGGCAAGCGCAGCCGAGGGGAACTGTAACCATGGACGTTAAAACACTCGTCAAACTCCGCCCGGCATCTGATTCCATGGCAGACATTCAATCCGCCATCCTCGCTGTGGAGGCCGAGCGCGCCTCCGCAGGGCAGCGCCGTGATGACGCAATCCATAGGCGGACGGAATTGCTGCTGGAAGGATCCGCCAGCGAGTTGAAGGCCGCAGCCGCCGGCATCACGGACGCCGAGACGGACATGGAGCAGCTGGACGCGCTCGCGGCGGCCCTGGTGCCAAAGCTGAAGGCCGCCGAAAACGCGGCTTACGAGGTCGCCCAGGCTCGGCGCCGCGCCGAGGCCGCCGAGGCCATCGCAGCCTTCAACGAATGGCGCAACACGAAATACGCTGCCGCCGCTCTGGTCATCGCCGAGGGGTTGAAGCTGGAGCGCGTGGCCGTCGCGGCCCTCGACCGCCTGGCCGAAAATGTCCGCCGCGATAAGATCCCGGAGGTCTTGCCGCCGCCACTTCCGCCGATTGAGCCGTTCTACACCAAGAACGATGTCCGCACCGCGCGCGCATCTATCCGTCTTCCGGCCCTGTCCCCCCATGCCGAGCCGTTCGCTTGGTAATCGCTGATATTTCCTAAGGAGTTTCGAATATGACCGACGAAAATACGAAGCCTGTTTATATTGTCGCTCGCGGCCGTACCGTCGTGCACGGCGTGAAAATCGACGGCGCTTCCATCGAGCAATCATTTGGCCCCGGCGCCCGTCTGCCCGCACATGTCACGGCGGACTCCGAATGGCTGGATCTCGCGGTAGCGAACGGTTTTGTTTATGCCGAAGGCGGCGCGCCAATTGTGCCGTTTGTGGTCCAAACCGGCCGCGAAGCCGATCTGGTCAACGGGCAGCGCATCATCGGCTTGCACCCCGAATTCAACCGCGGCAACGCCGCCTGAACACGGCAGGGGCGCCAGTTATGCCGGCGCCTCGTCCCGTCGCAATGCCGTGAGGCGTCGCATCCCTGAGATGGAGGCGTTATGTTCGTGAAACCTGCCGCGGGGCGCCTAGTCCGCGATCCCGCCATACTGATCCCCTGCCGTCCACCGGCGCCGATGTGCCGCAAGACGGCTTCTGGCCGCGCCGCTGAGCAGCAGCAGGCGATCGACCCGCGAAACCTCAAGCTAATGAGATGGGTTTGATGGTTGGCAATGTCACCTATGTCGAGGTCGGGATTCCGGGACCTCCCGGGCCGGAGAGCCTGGCGGCGATAGCGGCAGAAACAGCGCGCGCCGAAGCAGCAGAGGAGACGCTGACGACCAATCTGGCGTCTGAGGCATCGACCCGCGCGGCGGCTGATACGGCCAACGCGAACGCCATAGCAGCCGAGACCGCGCGGGCCGAGGCGGCGGAGGCGAGCCTGACGACCAATCTGGCGTCCGAAGCATCCACCCGGGCGGCGGCGGACACTGCGAACGCAGCGTCAGCGGCAGCGGCCCAGGCGACCGCGAACGCCGCGCTACCGAACACAACCGCAGCACTACAAGCATTGCTGATAGAATTGATTCTCTCTCTTCCAACAAGCTCTCCAGGCACTACGCCAATCTTGTGGAGCGATAACGGGATACCGACCTACTCATGAAAAAACTTGCCCTTGCCCTTTTGCTGATCCCGGCGCTGGCGTTTGGCGCGCAGCCATCCCCCACGGTTGCCACGCAATCGCCGCTGACGAACAACAACACCGCCGCCAGCACGGCTTATGCCGACAGCGCCGTGAGCGTGGAGAAGGCCCGCGCGCAGGGTGTGGAAAGCACGCTGCTCCCGCTGGCTGGCGGTGCGATCACGGGCAATCTGTCCGTGGCCGGCACGTTCAACAACGGCCTGCCCGTGTCGGAAGTGCAAACCGACGCCGCGCTGAAAGCGTTCCCGGTGACTGGCCTAGCTGCTGGCTACGCAGTACGCGACGTTGGTTATTATGCCGCTGGGGATATGCCCGCCGTACTCTACACCCTCCAAAACTCCGCCTGCTCGCTTAACTCTGGCGCAGGCGACGGAGGCTCGCAGATTGCCTCAAACACATCTGGCCATTGCTGGCTCCTCAACACCCAAACGGAGTACGATGCGCGAGTTTGGGGGATTAAGCCAGACTATAACGCAGGAAACCATACCGGAACGGATAACACGACCGCACTGAGCTATGCCATCTCGGCGATGCAAAGCACGACCGCAGAACAAACCGGCGCACAGCTCATCCTTCCGCCAGGTCTTATCCTTACAGGTCCCCAGACTATTACGCGACCGATCAACATTCGCGGTACTATGTCGCAGCAATCTGGTCTCGTGCTAAAAACTGGACAAAATTCCCCACTTCTCACGGTTAGCGTGGCTGGAACAAATTACCCAGGACAAGGGTATCCGCCCCAAACTGTAAAACTTTCAAACTTCCGCCTAACGAGCGTGGACGGGAATGGCTACAATTCCACTGAGGGGAGCGCGGCAGGGCTAAGCATCCCAGCACAAACCGTTCAGACTTTCGTGTATGGAAACGACCTGACAATCTTCAATATGCCTGGTGACGGGTTGTTAAGCCCCAACATGGGGAGCACCGGCCTTGGTGTGTTTACCAATTTGTTTAGCTTTTCAAATGGTGGATACGGAATAAATTTATCGGAATCGCAAATCTGGACGTTTAACTCCCCCCAGGTGGCTTCCAACTTAAAAGGTGGATGGCTTAGCAATAGCGATACGCAGTTAACCATCAACAACGCTGATATTTATACCAATACCGGCGACGGAATTGAGATTGAGGGGCAAGAAGGTGTTTCTATCGACGGCAACTCGTCCATTCAGGACAACGCAAAGGCCGGTGTTCATGTTCTGAATCTTTCCAGAGGCTCTCAGGACACTCCTACCGGGTATGTTGTAATCCACTCACAGACGGTCATAAACCTGAACTCTTCGTCTGCATCCAACACGTATCCATCCATTGAACTTGACGGCGGATCGTCTGGTGCCGTGGTGCAGTTATACGGAGCGCAGCTTGCGGCTCCGTATCCCGCAAACCCGGTAAACCCGGAGAGCTACGATTTCGAGTTTGAAAACAGCTCTGCTGTGCAGGTTTTCTGCGACAACTGCCTGTTCTTGGCTGGTGGACCAACCGCAACGGGCGTGACGAATACTCCCGCGCAGTTAACCGTGCTGGGGCTACCCTCTAGCGGCGGTGGGTGGAGCGTTACCGGCAATACGCAAATCACAACAGCCACCACGTTTAACGGGCTTATGGTAAGCAACGGAACGAATACTGTTGCAGCGATCAGCGGGTCAACAGCCAGTAATGATAGCGGCTTAATTCAGCTATATAATTCTGGGAACAAAAATGTTCAGCTTTCCGCTGGTAATGGCGTTACCAACTATATCAACCCCGCACTGACGCTCGGCAATGGTGCCAGCAACGCTTCGCCCAGCACTGGCACGCTACAGGGAACCAATGGCTCGGGGACAAACATCACCGGAGCGCAACTTACCCTCGTTGGCGGATTGGCAACAGGCAATGCGGCAAGCGGCGACGTGGTCATCCAAACCGGCACGGTTGGTAGTTCTGGAACGACAACAGAGAGCGCCACGACCGCTTTGGATGTAAAAGCTAGCACCCAGACCGTTATCGTCTCCAAAGCGCTCAATGTAGGCTCCCCGGCTGGGGGTGGCGAAGGAACCGGCACGACAAACCAAGCCTCGGACCTCTATCTCAATGGCGTGAAAACGCTCAGCGCGACGGCGCCGACCATTTCCTCTGGCTTCGGCACTGGGGACGTGATTTCAAATACAAACGGCGCGGCGGCTTGGACTGATACAGTCGGCACCTCTCCTGGGACCACAGCGACGTTCACGATGCCAGCAGCGTCCACAGGCTGGGTGTGCGGCGCATTCGATCAGACGCACGGCACCATCATTGTGAGACAAATCACAGGCACCACGACTAGCGTCGGTTTTGGTGGTTTTTCGAGCACGACAGGGGCCGCGTCCGCCCCTCCGGCATCAGACGTGATCCAGATCGGCCCGTGCGTCGGGCATTAAGGACAAACAATGCCCCGCATAACCCCTGCCATTCTTCCGGCGGCCAGAACCGCTGCCCGTCTCCAAGCATTTGAACTTCGCCACGCGGGCGCGCAGCGGCGTGGCTGCGCGGTTCATGCAGACCTTCCGGGCAGCCCTGGCGCGGGCAGGAGGGTGATGGATGCGGCTGTTTGGCGTAGGGGGGGGAGGGGGTCGCGGGTCCCTCCCAGGCCCCTCCTTATCGCGGGCATTGCGCGAGCCCGATCGATCCCTAGCTATGGTGGGTCAAAACCTGTCCGCACGTTTTTTCCCCGCGCCGTTTGCTCCAAAGCCTTGTTTTTCCTTATCTCCTGAAGCCAGGTGGCGGGTTGTCGCGGACAGTTGATGCGCTTGTCCGCGCCTTCTGCCGGTTTGCGCGGACAGGATAGACAAAACGATGCTGCTGGTGGTTCTCGACCCTGAATTCGCTGCGCCGCGCCGGCGGGGGCCGCGCCATGGCTGACGGCATTTCGATCCGCGAGTTTGCGCGGCGTGGTGCTGTTACACAAAGCAATGACGTTGAAGTCAGCCGCGCCCTGCCTGAAAAATTCTCTGGCGCCAGGACGTTGCCCAGATCGCCGGCCAGACATTACCCCTGCTGCCAGGGATCGACTGGACCAGGCTTAAGGCCGCCATCACCAAGGCGCGGGCATAAGCAGAGCGACTTACCCCTTGCAGCACCGCGACGGTGCCGCGTCCCTTGGATGGAGCAAAAATGGCAGTGCAAAGCGTCTGGCTGAAATACGATGCCGAAATTCTCCGGCGCTGCAATCTCGGCGAAACGGCGCGAGAAATCGCGGTCGCGCTCGACATCCCGAGATTTCGCGTTGTTGAGGCCCGCAAACGCCTCGGCCTAGTAAAGCGCAACGAGCACGCGGAAATCAAAATCCACTCGGACCAGCCGCAGAAGCAATACCGCTGCCCGGTCTGCCGGACTCTGCACTGGTCAGATCCTGGCATCTGGACCTGCCAGTCATGCAAGACAAAACAGGAACACAACGGAGACGCCGAGATCGTGACCTACAGCGTCGCGGGACAGCGCGCATGAGCGATGGCACCTATCACCCGCGCGCCGCGCTGGCGGACGTGCTGGGCGTGAGCCGCCGCGTGCTGGCGCAGGCCATGGAGCCGCCCGAGAGCGTCGCCAGCCGCGTACTTCCGGACGGCAGGCGCGCGTGGTCCCTGACCGAGGTAGAGGCTCGGCTGGAGGCGCTTGGGATTCTGCACCGGCCACGTGGCGAGAAGGCGCAGGCGCCGCGCTGGTACACCAAGCACCTCAAGCCGGAGGCACCGGCGCCAGTTCGCCCGAAATAAAGCCTCCAGCATCGCCCCTGGCACAGCACCGGGGGTGCTTCATGTCCTGCACCAGTCGCGACGCAGCAGGACACAGGCACCGCCAAGGCCGGCAAGCCAGGCACGCATAACCGCGCTCCACGCAGGTCGGCATCCTGGGGATAAGCCGCCGTGCGCCGGGGCACGCGATGCAGCCGATCTACGAAATCCCGTCCAGCCCATTGCCTGATGGTCGCTTCCGCCTCGCACAGGCGGCATTGAATGGCGGGGTCAGTCATGCGCCAGTCTCGTTTTGCGTGTAGTTTTCAGGAATTGGCCGCATCACGCCGCTGTCTCCGCGAATGCTTCTCGCACGGGATTATCGAAGTATTTCAGGCTGCCAGGCGGCTGGTATCCAGGCCTGCTGGCCACGCGGCGGATGGCGGGGACGATGTGCTTCTCGACCGACATACCCTCCTGCAGCCACGCGATGAGCGGGCGCCAGTCGCCGCGCCAACTCTCCTGGCGGATTTTCGCGGCTTCGCAGACGGCATCGGCGGCGAGGTCGAGGTAGTGATCCCCACAGACGGGGCGCTGAACCCCGTGCTTGTCGATCTCAGCTTTCCCGGCGAGGGCGATCCACTTGTGCGGTGGATCGTTGCGGCAAGGCATGATGGGGGGCGAGGCCCCGCCTTCTCCGCCTGTGCCAGGAGCCGCTACTACTACTACTTCTAGCCTCTGGCTTCTAGCCTCTGGCTTCTGGGCTTTATCCGCCCCATTATCTGCTGCGATATCCTCCGGCTTATCCTGGGGGTTAACCCACTTTGCTGTTTTTCCGATCAGCTTAGGGTTGCCTCCTCCTTTACCGTTCTGCTTGTCGATCCGCGCCTTCTCTGCATCAGCGAGCATGCGCCGTGAATAAATTATGCCTGATTCGGTCCTATTGAAAACGCGCCATTTTTCAAGTTCTTCGAGGCATTTCTTGACGGTTTTGGCATCAGACTTAACCTGGATTGCGATCTGCGCATCGGTCGGCGCCTTCCCTGCAATGAGCAGATGGCCGAAGGTATCTGACTTGTGCATGATGGCAATGAGCTCAATCCAGAGCCCTCGCGCGGTCAAACTGCACTGTCCAAGCCCCTCGTCAGCCTGCCAATCCGCAGGATAAAATTTCATCCACGGCTGGCGTTTTTCTTCTGGGTTTTTGGCCATTATTGAGCGTCCTCAAATGCTGTGCGTGGCCCGTCAAATTTCATGGTGACGGTGCAGGGCTCGCCGTCGCGGTTCTTCGGGATGATGATTTCCGCCTTCCCGGCCAAGCGCTCCTTGGCGTCGCGCCATTCCGCCACGGCCTTGGAATAGGCGCCTTCAGATTGCGTCGGCCCCTGCTCAGGCTCGCTTTTGGGAAGGTAGTATTCCCCACGGTAGAGCAGCATGATGGCCTCCGCATCCTGCTCGATGGCGCCGGACTGGCGGAGGTCGGCCATGCCTGGGCGCTTGTCCTCACGGCCTTCTACGCCGCGGCTGAGCTGCGCCAGGGCGATGACGGGCACGCCCATGTCGCCGCCGAGGCGCTTGAGGTCGTTGCTGACCTTTTCGACGGCCCGGGCGGCTCCGTTGCGCTCTGCCTGGGCATCGGTGGCGATAATGTGCATATGGTCAACGAAAATGGCATCGAGCCCGCCCAGGGTGCGCTTGGCGCTCCGGGCTTTGAGGGCCACCATGGCGGTGTTGACGCCGCTTTGCTGGTCAATCATCAGCGGCACGCCGGTCAGGCGGCGTTGCGCGGCAACGATGCTCTCGGCGTCATGGGCGTTCCACCGGCCATGCTTCAGGGCATGAAGCGGGACATGAGCCATGAAAGACAGGGCGCGCCGGCCGATCTGCGACGCCTGCATTTCGAGGCTATCGTAGAGCACCCTGCGCCCGGCCAACGCCATGTTGAGGGCGATCTGGACCGCGAGGGCCGTCTTGCCCATACCTGGGCGTCCAGCCAACACGTACAGAGCTCCAGGCTCCAGCGAGCCGATGGCATGGTCAATGCTGGCGAAGCCGGTGCCGATGCCCGTGACCACACCGGCCGCGGCGCGCTGGGCGGCCTCCACGGCGGCCTGGGCCGCCTCGTCGATGCCGAACATGGTCTGGCGGTTGATGGCGGTGCTGGCCAGCGCATCAAGCTCGCCCATGGCCTCGGTCAGGATTGCTGCGGCTGGCATCTCCCGGCCGCTTTCATAGGCGCGGTCAGTCAATTCCTTGGCCACCCGAACCATCTCGCGCCGGCGCCACAGGTCGGTGATGGTCTCGGCCTGCGTCTTCACGCCATTCGGGCCGACCATGCAGTTCATCAATCCAGCGATGTAGGCGGGCTCGATACCCTCTCCGCGCAGCGCGTTCATAACCGCGAAAGATGATGGCGTGCCGGACTGCGCCACCGCCAAAATCGCGCGATGGATCTGCGGGTGGTGCTCGAATGCGTAATGCTCAGGCGCGAAGCCGGGCGGAAGATCGGAAATTTTGTCCGGCCGCACCAGCAGCGTGCCGAGAAGCGACTGCTCAAGAGCTGAGTTTGCGAGGGGCTGCGGCTCAGGGGAAAGCAATGTGGCGCGCTCCTGCATCACCGCTCATCCTGCATGTAAAATTCGACGATCGATGTGATGGCGGTGGTTGTTCCGTCCGTTTCTTCGCGAAGATCGGCGGCGTAAGGATTTGTCTGCACCCAAGCCGTCAGGGCCTTGAGCATGAGCTGCCGGGCGAGACAGAATTGCTCATGTGGCGGGGCTTGGGTATCGATTGCCTGCTCCCCCACGATTAGCGGGCGATGACGGGAGTCGATCAATTCGAAAAAACGGCGCCATTGGGACGCGTTATCGGGGCTTGCCTCAATCGTCAGCAGCCGGCCCTGACGCGCGGCGGCCCATGCTTCAATTTCGCCGGTCACCGGCGCGGGGCGGCTGCGAACGACAACGGCATCTGGCCAGCAACAGAGAAGGCGCGCGGCTCTCGACCACGCGGGCGCACCGGGCCCGCCGCGCGGCTCAAGGTCGGTGATCAGGATTCGGCCGGGATGAGCGCCGATATTGGTGTCGCGCCAATAGTCGAGGAAGTCGGTATGTTCCGCTGAGGCTGGCGCAACACGCCATATCCCCCGGTGATAGGAATTGCTGCATTTCGAAACAGAGTTTAGCATTGGGCCCCCAAAGAAAAGCCTTGATTCTTCCATGGGTTTCCGGCAAAAAAGTCGTGTTCAAGCTGCCGAAAACCATCTTCGAAACCGCGCCTTTTCCAGCCAGGAAGGCGCGGTTTTTCGTGCGCGCGCGGCGGCACGACGACTCGTTATTGGAATGGCATTTTCTGTTCTCCATCTCAGGGATGCGGCGCCGTCCGGCGCTGCAGGAAGATGTTGGTTAGGCGGCGCGCTGCGCGGAAGCAGAGCTGCTCGACAGACGGATCTTAGCTGGCGGTAGATTTTTGATATGTTCGATCCCGCTGGGCACGTGGATCAGTGTTCGGCGCCCGCATTTTACGGCGCGAAGAAGACCCTCCGAAAGAGCCATATAAGTGAAGGTGCGAGTCGTGCCCGAGTAATTGCACCAGTCCTTGATGCTCATGAATTCCGGCGTGATTGCTTGGCTAGATTTGATGTAATTCATGTTATTCCGCTCCGTTCAGTTAACGTAATCGGATAAATGCACGTTCAGGGGTGGCGCACTATTAAACAAAGTGGCTTTGCCGCTTTGTTCTAGGGGGCTTGCAACAACTCCCGATTTCGAAGGAGGAATTGGTAGACCGCATCGCGGGTACATTTTCCCGGTTCATCGCTCTCTCCGGTCGCAATCAGCAGTCCATGAAGCAATTTGACGATGCTAGACCGATTTGAGAGCGTATGCTGGCCCCCTTCCGGGCGCCAGATTGCCGCGAGTTTTGGCGCCCACAGCCGGCACTTGCCGTGCCAGCTTTGGTATATCGGGGGGGATGGTTCTTCGCCGAACATGGCGGCCACGCGCTCGTCAGAATCATCGCCCATCCAAGCGACAAACCCCGCCAGCTTTTCCAAGGTTTGCTTTGTCCGAAGTTCGTCGTGAATGTGCCCGAATTCGCCGCCCGCGGCCTGGACAAGGAGCAAGAACTCCAGCGCGCCAGAATTTATAGCTTGTGTTTGGCTCTCGGCTGCCTCGCGCAACAGCTTCAAAGCAGCCCGCACCGGCTTATTTATGCGGCGCTTCGGCGTGCGCGGATCGCGCTGTTTTACAAACCCGTCAATCAGTTCGATTTCGGCAATCAGGGTTTTGAGCTGGTCGAGCGTCGGCACGCTCCATCCCGGCTCAAGCTCCCGCATCGCTCCTTGAAGATTTTCCGGCGTAAGCGGGATACCTGCTGGCGGGGATTGCTCCCCGCCTTTGCTCTTTCCGGTCACCGCGCGGCCTCCTTGATGGCGGCCGCGAGGCAGGGCAGGATTCGCAGGTTCTTCGCTACCCACTCGCATGGCTCGGCGCATGGACACGGCCCAGGTACAGGGCATGGGAAAGTCGTCGGGGCGGGAGTGAACGGCCCGTGATATTCGCCGAACTCATCCCATCCGCTTTTCTGGGCGGCGCTCATGCCTGCTCCTCCGCCAAGCCCTGGACCAGCTTGTACGCCAATTGGAGTTCCGTACCAGTAAAGTTTGCCGGGCCAGCAGACGCTTCGTTGGCAGACGGCGAGAGGGCTCGGGCCAACGCCCGGAAACCAAGAAGCGTCCGCGGGCTCGGCATCTCCGCGAGTATGTCCGCGATTTCTTCCTGTCGAGCCCGTATCGGCTCCTGGAACACCTCGCGGTCATCATCGCCCTGGCAGGTGTCTGGAAAGCGCGTGAAGGCATCACGCCATGCCAGCTCGAGGTTATAATATTCGCCGCTGAGGCGGATCACATCGGCATCTGGGCCGCCCGCTGCAGTGACGGCACCCAGCGCGGCCGTACTCGCGGCGCCGGTCAGCATGACCGTAGCACCACCGAGCAAAGCACGGCGAGATGGTGTATAGTGTTCAATAGCCTGCGTCATGGGTCACTCCATGGTGAGGGTTAGGCTGGGCGAGGCGGTCGCAACGCTTCGCTTAGCCGTCAATATGACCGAATATCGGTCATATGACTGGATATATGATTGTTTTTGTGTTGCGTCAACAATCATTTGACCGTATTTCGGTCGCATGATTACAGGTCAACAGTGCCGTATGGCGCGAGCCGCCTTAGATTGGTCGGTCCAGGAACTGGCAACGCGCGCCAAGGTTGGCGAAGCGACCGTCAGACGCTTCGAACGCGAACGCGGGGCGCCCATTCATGCAACCGCTGACGCCATCCGGGGCGCCCTGGAGGCTGCCGGCGTTCTTTTCATCCATGAGAACGGCGAAGGGCCCGGTGTGCGACTGCGAAAGGAACGAACGCCAAAAGGCGGCGCAGTCGGCTAATTTCCCGCAATCGCGTTCACTCGAACTTCGACTATTTTCGTAATTCTCTTCGGAAGCGTCCCCTCTGCCCAGAGGTGCTGCACGATGGCCCACGGCCGCGTTGACCGAGCGATAATGCATTCGAGTGGTGCGCCATTGGTCCACTGGTGCTCGGCACACGTGCATTCGTGCTTAAGAGTCAGGTTGTACGGCATTTCGCCGTACTGGCGATCATAGGCAACCGTACGCCGCGGGAGCGGGACAGGGTTAAGACAGGCTCGCGAGGTGGCCGCCTGCCACTCCTCTGACCGAGGTTCGTCCGCCTGAGCCTGTTTCGGCGGGAGCTCGATCTCTCCGGATAGATCCAACTCCGCCTCAGCCGAAATATCGTAACCGTAGATAACTCTAAACGGAGCGCCGATACTAACCACGTCACTCTCAGAGTGGAGCGAAATCTTGTTCGATATGCGCTTGATCGCTTTCTGCAATCGCGAACCGGGCCAATACGCGCGGTCAATAAAGCCCAAGTACTCGGGGGCGTCTGCGAAATCGAATGCCGCACACTTGGCTTCGAAATCAGGGTTGTCGAACTGTCGTTTGCGTGTTTCCACTACTAGATCCACGTCCCCGGCATCGGTCCGGCCGTCCGGGACGAGGACGCTCCCGAAGAGCATCATCTTCGTAATTCGCTCCGAATTGAATGGCTCTGCGTTCAGCGCTCTCGCCCTTTGTACCGCCTGGGACACGATTGCACGGCCTTCCTCAATGCTAAAGCGCTTACCGATCCGCGCCGCTCCGAAACGCCCGCCACTCTGGGTCACGGTCCAACTGTCATAGAAGTCGTCCGTGGTACCGTCGAATGAAATCAACTTGTCGGCGCAGAGGCGGGCAAGAACGCGGCTTGCATCCGGATCCCTCAAACGCAGTAGTCGCATCGCGTACGGCGTATAGAATTCGCGTCCGGACAGAAGGCTCTTGAGCGCTGACGGGCGTATCCCGTGGATCAACTCACGCGGCTTGAGTTCCATTGCTACTCCGTTTTTTTTGAGGCTACGCGAGCGACGGCACCGGAGTCCATATCTGGTTGGCTGCTCTTCGTTCCTATCGCGTAGTCTGCCTATCTCGCCCGCCTGTGAGGGAGTTCATCGGGTCGATCACGGAGAAGATCGGCTGCGTCGGGGGGGGCGGTGTGCGGCAGGACTGCAGCAATGTCTGCGCGATCCGGCACGCCTCTAAGTGCCGCTGATCGGCACGACATTGCTCGTCGGCACAATCCCCAGCGGTCCGAAGGCTGCCCGGATGCTTTCGGCCACATAGCCGGGACAGAGGTGCGCGTAGTGCTTGGCGCAGATCGCCTCGCTGTTGCCGAGCTGGCTGGCCACAACGCCGAGCGGCACACCGGCCATCGTCAAGCGGCTGGCGTGGGTGTGGCGCAGGATATGGAACCCGATGGCAGGCGTAATGCTGGCAGCCTCGCAGGCGGCCCTCATGGGGCGGATCTGGTCGCTCTTGCCCCAGGCTTCACCATCTGGGCGCAGGAGGATCAATGCCTTACTCGCCTTGCCAGCGCACCGGTCTGTGAAGAAGCGCTTGCCCTCGTCGGTGAGCATCACATGGCGGGATTTGCCGGTTTTGCTCACTCGAACGTGCAGGGTGCCGGCCTCGGGGTTGTAATCCGCCACGCGGAACCGGACTAGTTCGCCATAGCGGGCGCCGGTCAGCAAGGCGGCGGTAATCATCGGCCGGAAGTCTGGGTCGGCAGCGTTCACCAGGCGCTTGGCCTCGTCGTCGGTCAGAAACCGGATGCGTGCGGCTTCGACCTTGTCGAATGGCTTGACCCGTCGCCAAGCGTTATCGCTCGGCACTTTGTCGTCGGCATATGCAAGATTGAGCGCGGCTTTCAGCACGGTCAGGATGCGGTTTGCGGACGCGCGGCGGGCGCGTTGGCCATCGGTATCATTGGGTGCAACCGGCTGGGGGGGCTTTTTGGGTGCGTTCGGCTTCTTGCTCTGCCGCAGGCGAGGCGCCGTGGTGGCAAGCCCCCGGTGCCATGAGCGGATCGCGGCTGTGTCGAGGTCAACTACCTTCTTGTCCCCCAGTTTGGGCAGGATATGGGCGTTGATGGTACTCTCGAGCCCCTTGAGATCCTTGCCGCCGCGAGCCTTGTAGTCCTCCACATAGGCGGTCATGGCTTGGCTCACGGTAGTGGGCTCGACAACGGCGACCTGGCCACGCGCGAGCTCTGCAAACCATTGGCGGGCGGCTTCCTGCGCCTGGGCGAAGTTCAGGGTTGTCGCGCCGTCGGCGTCAAGCAGATCGTCAGCGGTGCCAATGGCTAGGAACTTCCGCACGCGCTCGCCGGAGGCGTCGCGATCAAGATAGCGTGCTTGCCATGTACCGGCCTTCCCGGCGGTAGCGCGCCGGTAGCCGACGGCCCGTCCCTCTTGGATGTTCCGCCAGTGGACGGCGTGCTGCTCCGGTAAGCGCAGTCGTGCCGCGCGAGTATCCAGCCGGGCGTCCTTCGCTTTTCTGGCCATGTCGTACTCCTGCTGTCGGCGTTTCCGCTGTGTCGCACAGCTTACTGCCAATTTACTGTCTATACAAGGCAGTACGGAGTGGGACGGGGTGGGATATTGATTTTATAAAAATCAACGACTTAAGAATAATATGGGACGCTACAGGATGCCAGTATCCGCCCTCTCACGGCGGTAACAGGGGTTCGAATCCCCTTGGGGACGCCAAGCTTTCCAGCATATTGATATCGCTAGATATTTTCGGTGTCGTCCCGCGAATGTGACACACGCTTGTGCCACGCGGGACGTCATCCATGGGCTTGTGTTCGTACGTCGAAAAACGGCGGCAGAGATACTATTTCAGGGGCCGGCTGCCGGTTGAGGCCGCGGACATGCTGGGGCGCACGCATGTCGTGGGTTCTTTGCTTACCAACGATTCTCGGGTGGCAAAGCTCCGGGCATCACGATTTTACTATGAGTATGCGGCATTCCTGAAGATCTTGAGTCTCAGGATGAGAGACGATGCGCACAGTTCGGACATGCTGCACGCGAGGGACATGGCCCTCGCGCAGGCGGCGTTTGAACTGGGCCGCCGGTACGAGGCACAGCAGGCAGACCTCCGCCGACGCTATGAAGCTGATATGCGGGCCGTCATCCTGAAGCTGCTGATTCCGGGGCAAGGCGCCCACTGATTCCGAGATGATGACGCCCACCCATTCCGAGATGATGACGCCCACCCATTCCGATTTGATGGCGCCCGGGATTCCGATTTAGCCCCGCCCTCGATTCCGGGATGATGTCGCCCGGGGGGCGGGCATCTTCGCTGGCTGCGGTAGAGTTTCCTCTTTGGCTTTTGCTGAAGGGGGGATCGATGCCAGCGGGGAGAGTTTGCATGCGCCATGTGCGCGAGATTTTGCGTTTGACCGCAGCCGGGGTTTCGAAGCGGGAGATTGCCCGGCGGCTGGGCGTGGTGCCTTCGACGGTGCGCGAGACGCTGCGCCGTGCCACCGGCGCCGGGGTTACCTGGCCGTTGGCGGGGGAGGTCACGGACGCGGCGCTGGAAGTGCTGCTGTACAAGAATAACGGCACCAAGCAGGGGCATCGCCAGCATGCCGAGCCGGATTGGGCCTGGATGCACCAGGAACTCAAACGCAAGCACGTCACGCTTTCGATCCTGTGGGACGAGTATATTGCTGAGGAACCGGCGGGTTATCGCTATTCCCGGTTCTGTGAGCTGTACCGGGGCTGGGAGAGCAAGCTGCCGGTGACGATGCGGCAGTCGCACGCCGGCGGCGACAAACTCTTCGTGGATTATGCCGGGGATGCGGTGCCGGTGGTGGTTGACCAGCTGACCGGCGAGACGCGGCCGGCCTGGATCTTTGTCGCGGTGCTGGGGGCGTCGAGCTTCACCTATGCCGAAGCGACGTGGACCCAGGGTGTGAATAAGCGCCGAAGCGTGACCCCGGCAGGAAACTGTGCAAGCTCTTGATATAATGGACGAAATAACTCGTTGGCTGGGGTCACGATCGGCGCCAATCGTGACCCCAGCCAAATCCAAATTCAGCCAACGTTTTCAATGAGTTGTTTTGATCAGGCATGGGATCACAGTTCGGCGCCTATTCATAGCCAGCTGTCTCAAAGCATTCGACGACGGACACCACCCCGCACACATGACGTTGACGACAACTTTCCAATCAGGTCATTGGCCTGCGGTCATGAACGAAAAAACAAGTTGCGCTGCCTTCGCCCAGACGCACAAGGCCCCGCTAGTAATGTTGACGCTGCTGCCCATACTGGGCAACGTTATCGCCCTATCAGGTTTTTTCAACACCGACCCGACACTCCAGTTCATCGGCCTTGGCGAGCATTTGCACGGCGGTTGGATATCCGGCCAGATGGGCTGGGTCGATCCCTCGGTTGCATACATAACCCAACCCGTTGGCCATCTCGCAGCCTCCGACTGGCTGCATGGCGTCATTCCTTGGTGGAACCCCTATGCGGGCATCGGCATGCCGCTTGCCGCCGAAACGCAGACCGAGGCTTTTTTCCTTCCCTTCGTCCTGTTGCTGCATTTCAACTGCGGTTGGCTGCTGCTACGCGTGATCTTGCAGATCGGCTGCGGCTTGTTCAGCTATATATTGTTCGCCGAACTCGGCCTTGCTCGCACCGCCGCATTTTTTGGCGGTGCGCTCTTCGCGCTCAGTCCCGAATTTATGCTGTGTCCCAGCGCACCCATAGCGCCTCTGCCGTTCCTACCGCTGCTGCTTTTAGGTGTTGAATATTCTGCCCGTGCTGCAGGCGAAAATAAGCGGATGGGTTGGTCACTTATCGTTCTCGCCTGCGCTTACTCCTTCTACGCGGGCAATCCTGAAGTCGCCTATTTCGACGGTCTGCTTGCTGGGTTCTGGTCGCTCTGGCGGCTATTTGGCCTACCTCCCAGTTCACGCCTACGTTTTATCGGCAAACTTTGCCTTGGCGTCGGCATTGCGCTCGGCCTTTGCGCGCCGTTGTTGATCCCTTCGATCGATTATCTACGAATCGCCTATGTTGGCCCGCATTCTGGTTATTTTCGGACGATCTGGCTGGAACCGACAAGCGTGCCACTGCAAGTCTTGCCGTACCTCTATGGCAAATTGGGCACTACGCCGCCGACAGCACTCTTCGCCATATTTGACCGGGGTTTTATCCGCGTGCCCGGATGGGCGGGGCCCACGATAATTACCTTGGTACTCGCCGCAATATGGCGGTGGCGCGTTCCCTGCAAAAGCCTGCGGCTCGTCCTACTTCTCTGGATTGTGATCTGGGAAGCGCGCTATCTTGGCATCACGCCAGTCATGTGGCTGATGAATTTAGTACCTGGCGTCGCTACTGCCGACAGTACCCGCTACAGCGGACCAGCCGTGAACTTTGCCATTTTTACGCTCGCGGCCTTCGCCTTCGACGATTACCATCGGCTTCCCGCACTCGGTCGCGCGCGGCTGCACGCCATTCTGCTGACGCTAGCCACAATTTTGCTGGCTGCGGTCGTTCCTGTCCTTAGCTTCATCGCTACCTGGTATAAACTCAGACAACAGGATATGCTGATCGCAGCTGCGGCAGGTGCATTCAGTGCCATCATTCTTGTCTTTCTGTATGTCGAATTACGCAAACCCCAGCATTCACGCCTCTTGGCGACAGCCCTAACTGCTGGGCAACTACTCACATTCATGCTGCCGCAATTTGGCGGGTTTCGTGGTGGAGACACGGATATGGCTCCGATCCGATACCTCCAAGGCCACGCCGGTACGAGCCGTATGATGAGCGTGGGGCCACTCGATTTAAACTTCCCCGACCGCTATCGCATCGCCTCTATCAACTATAACGCATTGCCCGCACCATCTCTTTGGACTAATTACATTACCGCTGATCTGTTCCCACAGACCGATCTGAACAGCTACAGAGGCGGACAGCCCGGTCAGCGCGATGCCTTGCGCAAATATATGGCAGCCTATGAAGCGGTCGGTGTCCGCTTCATCGTAACCAGTGCGAATGACGAGTTCTTCTGGGCCAACCAGTTTGCTCCCCTCGACGCGCAGCGGCGCAATGCCCCACGGGCTCTCTTTGCCGGCGGCCCTGATATCACGGGTTCCCTGACCACCATCTTACCCTTCCAGTCTATCGGCGCGATGTCCGTCGTGGTCGGCACCTACTTAGGTGCATCGCGCGGGCCTGTGGTGGCGACGCTCTGCGCGGCCGGAGCCTGCGCCTCGGCAACAGCGGATGCCACAACTGCTGCCGACGATGCGCCGCTGACCTTTACGTTCTCAATGCCACTGAACGTACCACCTGGCGCTCCATTGACCTACCGTTTCAGTCACCCGACCGGAGCGCCAATTGCGATCTGGTTCGCTCCATCCAACAACGGCACAGAGGAACCAACGCTGAACTTCATAGGCACTAGCCCGGGACAATTGCCCAGGCTTGTCTTTCGAGATGACATAGCCTCAATCTTCGAACTCCCTCAAGCCGCGCCCTACGCACAAACCGCTGATTCCAGATGCACGATGGGCATTATAACCCGCCAGCATATTCAGACCATTTGTCCAACGGCCACAGTCTTGACGCGACGTGAGTTGTTCTTCCCTGGCTGGTCGGCAACAGCCAATGGAGTGCCGCTTGCCATTTCTCAGGCAGGGCTATTCCAAGCCGTATCTGTGCCAGCCGGTACCACGGATATAAAATTCAGCTATACGCCGCCGGATATCCAGTTGGCCTGCGAGTTGGCGATCCTAGCTCTCGCCCTTTGGCTTAGTCTCGCATTATGGACCCCATCAGTATTCAACCGGCGAGTGCCGCCGGCCTGATTTTTTTAATGGACGCTCATATATAGGAAGCTCATTCTGGATAGGGTCTTCTTAGCGGTTTGCGAGTGAGATAAACCGCCTGCGCTGCAGACGGAATGCTGCGAAAGGCACTAACGTAGATGCAGCTTGTGCTGCGCCAGGCGGAGGTCTTCAGCTACCTAGAGGACGCGCGCCGGCAAGCCTCGGCCTTGCCGACGAGTGCGGCGTGGCGTGGCGTGAGATCGGGCTTGCTGGATCGTCAGGCCGCTGTTTCGGCTTCCAGGCGTTTCAGCGCGCTGTAGATCAGGTAGCTATCCGGATTGTCAGTATGGCGGAACATCGGGCACGTGGCGCAGGTCGGTGGCGGCTTGGAGGAATTCACCGTCGCGCGCAACTCCTGATAGCGTGGCCCGTTCCAGATTTCCTCCATGGTGTTTTCGTTCAGGTTACCCATCACCAACCCCGGCACGCAGCAGGCGGCGATATCGCCATTGCCGAGCACGACAGCAGAGGTCCAGGGGACGGAGCAGAGCTTGCGCCCGCCGCGGGCCTTGCCGCTGAAGGGCGGCGGAATGGTCACGACCATACCGGGGAAACTATGCGCCAAGGCCTCGATCTCCTGCCGCATGGTGTTGAAGGCCGCTTGGTCGTGCCAGAGGGATTCCGCCTCCATCTCCGGGGTGAAGGCCTCAAGATGGCGGGACACGACCAGGTCGACCCCGAGCGCCGCGCCCATCTTCACGAATTCCGGCCATTCCTCCAGCGTCGAGCGCATGATGGTGAAGCTGATGGAGATCGGAAACTGGGCGCCGTGGGCAGCGCGGATGCGCAGCATGGCGGCGATGTTGCCGAGCACATCCTGCAGGGGTGGCGAGCCCTTGCGGACGCGCTTATAGGTCTCCGGCCGGGCGGCATCGAGCGAGATGTTGAGCGAGCCGATCTTTGACTGGCACAAAATCTCGCTCACCTCCGGCGTGAGATGTGATCCGTTGGTATCGATATGAAAGGGGATGTCCAGCGAGCGGACGAAATCAAGCTCGCCGCCGAAGCGGGAGTCGGCCCAGAGCAGATCGCCGCTGTAATCACTGGAGATGGTCTCTAACCGGCCATCGGCGCTCCATTCGCGCATCCGCTCCTTGATATCCGGGCTGAGCTTGTTCACCTTCACACGGGTGTGCGCCGAGATGCAGTGGATGCAGTTGAGATTACACTGCGAGACCGGACTATAGAGCAGCATCCTCGGAACGCTGGTCTCGGAAACACACCCACCATAGGTCAGGCTGGCCTGGATGCCGAAGCCGTCCTGCGCCTCGCCGCCAACATAGCAGGCCTCGTGCCCAGGGATGCGCTCCTGGCCATCGTTCAGCCAGAGCGTCGGGGCATTGCCGAGCCAGGCGTTGCGGGTGCGGATGCGCAGGGCCAGCAATTCGCCGGGTGTGGTCCGCACCGGACCGATCGGCACGCACAGCTCCTCGCAGTCAATGAGCTTGGCGCACGGTATGGTGAGCGAGGCAAGCTGTTCGCCGCAAACCGCCGGGCGCGGTGCCAGGTTGAGGCGAGTACGCAAAGCAGCAAGGCGGCCCTTCCAGGGGCTGCCGGAAAACAGCGCCGGGACGGCATTGGCTGCTTTCGGCGGCACTTTATGCAGGGATATGGTCAGATCGCCCGCATTGTCGCGCGCGAAGGTGGCGAATTCCGGCGAGACGAAGGCCAACTCCCCACCCGTGGATCTGAAGAGCTGGACGACTTCCCGGCCCGCCACCAATTCGCCTGCGTTTTTTCGGCTCAATGTCTTCCGTCCAGTAGTGATCGCCCCCAGTTAGTAGATTTGGAAAGCAAGCTCAAGCAAATGGAGCGGGTTGAACGGTCTTACGGTAAATTCTGTAGAATGTGCTGATGCGGCTGGACTTGCACATAGATGGGGCCGAATTCGCTCGACGATTTGACATTAATGTATCTGGAATCAATGAATTGTCGGAATTAGTGCTATATTTAGCGCGCAATTTAAAAAAGCGATTTTTGTACTATAAAATCAACCTATTGCCCGGTAGCTCGTCAGGCTCATCACCTGAAGGTCGTCAGTTCAAAATCTGGCCCCCGAAATGAACGTCCTGGCCTGGATCATTTAGAAAATTTACAATGATTTCAATGTGTCCCAGTTATTACGTTCATCGCACTTGGCACGCCAATTAAATCAAGCACTTATCCGAAATCTGAGGCCAACACGTCTAATATGTGTCTAATAAGCACCTATAAACAGCATTAGACTGAGGCCAATTCGGAGAGACGCACCTAAACAATACGCCGCATCACCAGGGCAAACGAACGGGGGCTGATACAGCCCCGTTGCTTACAAGTGGCATCAAGGGCTTCCGCCCCCCAAAACAGCCGAGAAAGATGTAGCCGTCAGGGCAGTTTACTTATTCGGGGGCGATGCCATCCCCGCTTGCCCGTCACCAAGCTGTTCCAGAACCAATTGTTTACGGATACTTGCGATGACAGCGATTTGGCGACTGGCTGGTTTCTGGCCATTGCGGCGCTGACCGGGGCACGGACGGAGGAGATCGCGTTGGCCCCGGCGCAACTGGTCTTGCTCGGCGATTCCACTGCCTGGATCTCGGCGAGGCGGGCCTCAGGACGAGCGCCGCGCCCCGGCTGTTTCTAATCTTGCCGGACCTGGTCAGGATGGGGCTGGTCGAATGGACGAGGAAGCGAGCCGCCAGGGGCTACACACTTGTTCAGCTAGGCGTAGCTCAAAGAACCGCCGCCGCGTGGTCGAAATGGCTAAACCGGCATTTGAATGCCAAGGTAAGCGACGACCCGCAACTGGTGCTGTACTCGTTGCGGCACAGCTTCCGGCAGATGCTGAGAGCTGGAAACATCGGCGATGAGCTGGCGGATAAGATTTTTGGGCACTCAACAGGAAAGGTCGGCGCTGAGTATGGACGAGACCTCAGCCCCGCCTAGGCGCAGCTGTTCATTGCCAGCGTAAAGCCGCCTGTATGTTTGCAGCATTTATGGCGGCTGCCATGAGCCAAGCCTGCCGCCGTTGACATGACGACGCAGGCCGGGCTTCGCTGCGTGCATCGTCACCGTCCTGGGAGATCCAATGCCGCCTGACCTGATCATCCGCGACGGCGCGATCGTGGCGTTCCGAATGTTCGGCATCGCCCATGAAATCGACCTGAAGCAGGTGGAGGCGTTGTGGGCGAGCCAAGCCCGCGCCGCCAGCCGCGGCCGGCTGACCACCACGCCGCCCAAGGCGATGGCGTTCGGCGTGCCACCGGTGGCGCTGCGGCTTGATCCGGTCACACTGGAGCTGGAGAGCGCAAGCGTTGCCGCGGAGGTGACGGCGCGCGTCTATGATTTCGGCGCGATTTCCTTTGCGCTACGCGTGCCTGTCAAGGAGATACGTTGGCCGCTGTTCATGGCCCAGTTCCGCGCTGTGGACCGCGCGGTCGGCCAAGGCTCTGGTACCACCGTCTGGGCTGACCTGCTACGGCATGTGGGTGGCCTGTTGGCGCCGGCGCTGGTCCGCCCAGCCCCGTCGCCGCTCGAAGAAGACTATCTCATCGGCTTGGTGCACGGTTTCGATGAAGAGATGGCGGCCGCCACATTGCTTGATCGCATCGACCTGGTGCCCCTACTCTCCGGCGAGCAGCGCCAGCTCTCGGAGGGAGCACGCCAGGATTTGATGCGTCAGTGCTTCTCCTACTACACCGATGATCTGGTTGTGCTGACCTGGGCCCGCGCTTTCATCTACGAGCCGCGCGGCGACACCGACGTGATCGACGTTCTGGAAGTCGCGAACGCACGGCTTTTGGAAACCCGCTATTATGACGAGCTCCTGGATGCCGAGCTGCCGCGCATGTACGACTTGATCGACAACGCGCACCGCGCCAACGTCATGCTCGCCCCCCGACGTTTCTCTACTCTGGCCCGCCGTCTGTACACGCTGGTTGCGGAGGTGACGGAACTCACGGAAAAACTTGATAACGCCTTGCAGGCCACCGGCGACGTGTATCTGGCCCGCATCTATGCCGCCGCACTGGACCTGTTCCGCGTGCACGCTGTGGGTGCTGCCGTGGACCGAAAACTGGCGATCATCCGTGATACCTATGCGGCTTTGCATGATGAAGCCTCAAGCGCACGGGGGGAACTTCTGGAAATCCTCGTGGTGGTGCTGATCGGGTTGGAAATCGTACTGCCGTTCGTGCATATGCCTTAACATCCTCGCCTTTTCTTTTGGCTACAGTCTATCTCCCCCGGCGCCGCGACCTTGGTCCTGTTAGCCTACTGCTTGTCGTTCACCATCATGCCGCCGGCCGCAGCCTCACCATCTGGCGCAGCCAGGAGGTAAGATGCGCAAAATCAAACGTCCCGGCTTCATACAGCCTGGCGATGAAGCTGTAGCAGGGGCGAATACCTGGCTCGTCTCCTGTGCCGACAAGCGCCACAACGCGCGTGCGATCTTCACCGACTTGCGCCAGATTGGGGCAAGTGTGTTCGAGCACTTCACGGCGGGGCGGGACGGTACGCTATGGTATTATGGAGACGTGGCCTCAGCCTTTGCTCGACTGTTGCCGGGGAGCATTGTCCGCCGAACTTGGGCGTACCGTGAACGAGATGGAGGAGCTTGCATTGTGCCGGAAGACGGGAATGCCGTGCCTCACAAAGTGACGATAGGCACCTCAGAGTCGAGAATAATTATTGCATTGCCGCAGACCAAGTAAAAACAAGCGGCACGATGACCTAACGCCGGGGATGAGGTTCACCGAAGCAACAGAGCCTCAGGTTCTGCATACCTACCCAAATGGACCTCGACCCGACAGCAAGATTGCGGCGGATGGTAGATCACAACAAGCGTCGAAAATCGAAGTATGCCACAGCTAGCGGCTGGTTCCCGTCCATTCCACCCGAAAGCGAACCGGCCGTTTGCCCCCCGAACACAGACATTCACACCAAGATACACGCCGCTAGGCTGCCCGCCGCAAAACTGGCAATAATCCCCCATGCGGCGGCGGGTACAACTCTTTCTGGGCGTTCTCCTGCTCCTCGGCGCGCCGGCTGACGCCGCCGACCCCGTACAATATACCGTCAGCTTCGCGCCCTCGGGTGACGCCACGCTGGACACCCTGCTGCGCGAAACCTCCGCCCTCGTTGCGTTGCGGCAAAAACTGCCTCCGGCGCCCTTCGCCCTCATTGGCCGCGCCCGGGCGGATGAACAACAATTCCTCACCGTGCTGCACAGCCAGGGCTATGATGACGGCAGCGTGGACATCACCATCAACGGCGCCCAGCTGGACGATCCCACCTTGCCCGACACCCTGACGCAGGCCCCAGAAAGCGCCACGGCAAAGGTCGAAATCACCCCCGCCAAGGGGGCGCGCTTCAAGCTCGGCCGCGTGGACCTCCCCGGCCTGCCGCCCGGCTTCACCCCGCCCGCCATGGTCAAGCCGGGCGACCCAGCCTTCGCCGAGCCCATCCTGGAGGCGCAGCCAGCTCTGCTCACGGCCCTGCACAATGCCGGCTATGCCTATGCCAGTGTTGGAGACCCCGTGGCCATCGCTCACCCGGCCACGCACCTGCTCGATGTCAGCTACAGCATCACCCCCGGCCCGCACGTACGAATCGGCCCGGTCAGCTTCACCGGGCTGAAGCGCATGGATGCCGCTTTCCTGCACCGCCACATCGCGCTTGCCCCCGGCCAGCCTTATTCCGACACCGCCATCCAGGCGGCGCGGGACTCCCTGCTCGGGCTCGGTGTGTTCGCGTCCGTCACGCCTCTGCCGCCTGCCCAGCCCAACGCGGATGGCGAAGCGCCGATCACCTTCCATGTGCTTGAGCAGAAGCGCCACGCCGTAACCTTGAGCGGCCTATATGCGACAGACACCGGCCTCAACATCGGCACCTCCTGGCTGGACCGCAACCTGTTCGGCCATGCCGAATCACTCACCCTCTCGGCCGCGGCGAACAACCTCGGCGGCACCGGCACCACCTCCCCCGGCTACGACCTGAAAGCCGTTTTCGCCAAGCCGGATTTCTACGCGCGCGGACAGACGCTCAGCCTGAATGTCGAGGGGCTACGGGAATCGCTCACCGCCTATAGCCGCACGGCCTTTCTCACCGGCGCCACGCTCAGCCGCCCTGTCACGACGCGGGGGCTCATCAGCTTCGGCCCGGACTTCGTCAGCGAGCGCGTGAGCCAGCAAGGCGTAGACGAAACCTATGTGCTCGCGCAATTCCCCATCAGCTTCACCTGGAGCACGGCGGACAGCCTGCTGGAACCCACGCGCGGGCTGAACGCCTCTATCACCCTCACCCCCACCGCGCCGGTGTCCGGCAAGACCCACACGTTCGTCATCGCCCTTGGCTCTCTTGCCGTGTATCTGCCCGTTGAATCCGGCGGACGCGGCATCATCGCCATGCGCGGGCAGGTGGGCACCATCCAGGGCGCGAATCACTTCCAGGTGCCGCCCGACCAGCGCTTCTACGCTGGCGGCTCCGGCACGGTTCGCGGCTATGGCTACCAGACCATCGGGCCGCTCTTCCCAGATGATACGCCAGAGGGCGGCGCCTCCTTGGATGCCTTCAACTTCGAATTCCGCCAGCACATTACCAAAAGCATCGGCCTCGTGCCGTTCATCGACGCCGGGCGAGTCGGCGCCGGCAGCGCCCCCTTCACCGGCAGGCTGCGCGTGGGCGTTGGCCTCGGCGCGCGCTATTACACCAGCATCGGGCCGATCCGACTGGACCTCGCCTTCCCCGTCACCCGCACGGCCGGGAGCAACGCTTTCGCATTGTATATCGGCCTGGGAGAGGCGTTCTGATGCGCCGGGCACTCTACATCCTGCTCGCCCTGCTGCTCCTGCCCGTGCTGGCGGTGGCGGGGCTGGCCGTGTTTCTCAACACCAGCACCGGGCGGCACTTCGCCGAGGACGAGATCAACCGCCTCGCGGCGCCTGGCGTGCGCATCGCCGGACTCGCCGGGCATTTCCCCGCCGACATCAAGCTCGCCGACCTCTCCCTGGCCGACAGGAACGGCACCTGGCTCACCGGCAAGGGTCTGGAACTCCGCTGGCGCCCGCTGCAACTTTTGCGCGGCGATGTGGCCATCGACGTACTGACGGCGGATACGCTCGCCATCGCCCGCGAGCCCGTATCCAGCGGCAAGAGCGGCGATACCGGCACCAACCTACCCCCCTTGCACGCCGAAATCGGAAGGCTGAAAATCGGCACGCTCAGCCTTTCCCCGGAACTCGCGGGAGAAGCCGTAATGCTGCATGTTACCGGGGCTGGAAAACTGCGCGGACCCGCCAACGTTACGCTGGCGCTCGACGCCACAACGCCCGACGGCACCGCGCAATACCACCTCACCGCCGCGCTCGCTCCGAAAAGCTCCGCGTTCAGCCTGCATATTTCAGAACCTCCCGGCGGGCTGCTCGGGCATTTCGCCGGACCGTCGGTAAGCGCGCCGCTGCTGGCGGATGCCGCGCTCTCCGGCCCCAGCGACAAGGCAGCGCTCACCTTCTCGGCCGCGCTCGGCGCCGCCAGACTCACCGGCGCGGGCACGCTCGGCCTCATGCCCCGCCACCCATTCGCCGATGTCACACTCACCGTGCCGGATCTCACCCCCTTCACCGCCATGGCCGACAGAAAGCTCGGCGGCACGGCACAGCTGCATCTCACCGTGGCCGGGCAAGGCAATGGCAACGCCACCCTGGCGCTGGAGGGCACCGCCGCCATCGCCAACCCGCCCAAGCCCCTGGCCAAACTCCTCGGGGCGAAGGAGAGCCTGAGCATGCGCGCCCGGCTGCACGGCAAGGAGGTCACGCTGGATGCGTTCCAGCTTACCGGCCCGGTCTTCGCCGCCACGGCCAGCGGGCGCATCGCCCCAAGCGGGGTGGACCTCTTCACCAGCGTCGAGCTGAGCGACATCTCCGCCCTCTCGCCCGGGATCTCCGGCCAGATCCGCGAGAGCGGACACATCACGGGCAATGCGGGAGACTACGCGCTCGAGGCGCAGCTTGCCGGCAATGTCGCGGCGCCGGAGGTCCGCTCCGGCCCGTTCAGGATCGCGCTCAGCCTCCAGCATCTGCCGCGCGCGCCAACGGGCACGCTCACCGGCAGCGGCGCGCTGGAGAACTCCCCCCTCACGCTCGACGCCGCCCTCACACGCGACGCTTCCGGCAATGCCGCCCTCAAGATCACCACCGCGCGCTGGCGCTCGCTCGACGCGGTGGCGGATCTGCGCCTGCCCCCGGGCGAGCCCCTGCCCACCGGCACGGCGACTATCGCCATCGCCGCCTTGCAGGATATCTCGCCCTTCCTGCCACTCAAGCTGGGCGGCTCGGCGCGGCTGTCCCTCGCCCACCCCAATGCCCAGGCGTTCACGCTGAACCTCACCGCAACGCGGCTTTCGGGCCTGCCTCGCCTTGGCGCCATTGACGGCACGTTGCGCGCGCAAGGGCCGGAAGACGCGCTCGCCCTGCAAGCCCAGCTGCAATGCACCAGCCTGTACGCCGCTCCCGCCAGCGCCAGCCTCGCCGCCACGCTGAACGTGCCGGCCCGCAGCGCGCGCCTCACCCGCTTTAACGCCAGCTGGCACGGGCTGGAGCCGGCGCTGCTCGGCCCGGCGGAAATCGCCGCCAAGGTCGGGCTTGCCATCCGCCACCTCTCCCTCGCTTTGGCTGGCGGGCGCGTGGCGCTGGACGGCGCACTCACTCCCCGCCTCGCCGCTTCTGCGCAGCTGCAGAACCTGCCGCTCTCCGTGGTGAAACTTTTCGCCCCCAGCCTGGATGCCACCGGCTATGTCTCCGCCACAGCCAATCTCACCGGCACGTTGGCCAGCCCGAGCGGCAAGCTCACCCTGAACGCGCAGGGCCTGCACCTGCGCAATGGCAGCGCCGCCGCCCTGCCCCCGGCCAGCCTAAACGGCACCGCGACCCTTAACCCCGGGCTGGCGAATGTGGATCTCGCCCTGAACGCCGGGCCCAACCTTGCCCTCACAGCCCGGGGCGGCGTGCCGCTCAATGCCAGTAACGGGCTCGACCTTGGGCTCGACGGCACCGTGGATCTGCGCCTGCTCGATGCCATCATCGGCGCCGAGGGCACCACCGCCCGCGGCACGGCCACAGCGCATCTGCGCCTCACCGGCCCGCTCTCCTCCCCGAGCGCCAACGGCACGCTCACCCTGGCCAATGGCAGCGTCCAGAATATCGGCACCGGCCTCAACCTCACCCATATCCAGGCGCGATTCCTGGCCCAGGGGCAAAGCCTCACCTTGCAATCCGTCACCGCCCAGGCGGGACATGGGCAGATCACCGGCCACGGCACGCTAGATCTCTCCCCCGGGATGCCAGTGGACATCACCCTGTATGCCGACAACGCCACTCCCACCACCTCGGACCTCGTTACGGAAACGCTGGATGGCGGCCTCGCTCTGAAGGGCACGCTGCAGGGGCAGATGGCGCTTTCCGGCAAGCTCACCATAACCAGGGCGGCCATCAACATCCCACGCGCCTTGCCGCCCAGCGTTGCCAGACTGCCCATCATCCTCGCAGGCGAGGCTCCGGCCCCGCCGCCCGCCCCGCCGCCGCCCATCGCCCTGGCGCTGGACATCACCGCCAGGGACCAGATCTTCGTGCGTGGCGACGGGCTGTTCGCCGTGCTCGGCGGGCATGTCACGCTTGGCGGCACGGTGGCCGCGCCCACGCCTGAAGGCGGGTTCGATCTGATCCGCGGCGAATACACCCTGGCAGGCAAGACGCTCCAATTCACCCAAGGGCGGATCAGCTTCACCGGCGCCGGCGTCGTACCCGCGCTGGACCTTGAAGCCACCACCACCACACCTGACGGCACCACGGCCACGTTGATTGTTGGCGGCACGGCGAACAAGCCCAGCATCACCCTCACCAGTTCCCCGCCTCTACCCTCGGATGAAATCCTGTCCCGGCTGTTGTTCGGCGTGGGCACGTCCAGCCTCTCCGCGTTCCAGGCGGCCTCGCTCGCCGCGGCGCTGGCACAGCTCTCAGGCGTCGGGGCCGGGCTCAACCCGCTGGACAAGATGCGCAGCGTGCTCGGGCTGGACGAACTCTCCATCGGCAATAGCGGCCCCTCCGGCCTGCCGTCGCTGCAGGCGGGGCGCTATGTCGCGCCGGGGGTGTTTGTTGGCGCTTCCCAGGCCACCAACGGCCTGGGCACGCAGGCGAATGTGCAAATAAATTTGTACAAGGGGTTAAAGCTGCAAAGCTCTACCGGCACCTCTGCCACCGGCGGCGGGCAGAGCAGCAGTGTCGGATTAACGTACCAGTACAACTACTAATTGATTGATTTTACAATAATTTTCCACCTCATTAAAAACAGCACATTAACTCCCCGGCAAGCGTTAGGGGCTAGGCTCTGCCAGTGGCATCTCGCCGCAGGGGATAACCGGAAAAAAACGGCATGGATCATCAATGCACGCATCTGCCGGCGGCGCGGCTGGACCCGATCACCGGCCTGCCGAACCGCAAGGAATTCATGGCGAGCTACCGGCCCATGCCTGGTGAGCAGCTGGTCATGCTCACTTTATCCTCCCCCAAGCAGTTCGACGAATTGCTCCGCGCCATCGGGCATGAGCATGCTGAGGATTTCATGCGCGCAGGAGCCGTGCGCCTGCGCGAGGTGATGGACCCGACCATTGAGATCTACCACGTCGGTATTCTCAGCTTTGCCTTCATCATGCCCTTCGGGGCGCTGCCGGAGCAGTTGCAGAAGATCAACAGCCAGTTCCACCAGCCGCTCACCTGCGGGCGCATTCCCGTCACCGCGGATATCGCGCTCGGCGTGGCCGATTGCCACGATGCCGACGCCGCCTTCGTGCTCCGCGCCGGGCTCACCGCCGCGCGGGACTGCCGCGATACCGGGCGGGACTGGGCACGCTACAACCGCAAGACCGACACGGCGCACCAGCGCGGCTTCCTGCTGCTCACGCACCTCAACGGAGCCATCGAGGCGGAGGACCAGCTCCACCTGCACTTCCAGCCGAAATACGACATGGCCAGCGGCGAGCCCACCAGCGCCGAGGCGCTGCTGCGCTGGCGCCATCCGGTGTTCGGCAACGTCCCGCCTGCTGAATTCGTGCCCCTGGCGGAAACAACCGCGCATATTCACCCGCTCACCGAATGGGTGCTGCGCAACGCCATCGCCCAGGCCGGCGCGTGGGCGGCCAAGGGGTTGCGGCTGAACATCGCCATCAATGTCTCGCCGCGCAACCTCACGCGCCGGGGCTTCTCTGTGCAGGTCGCCAGGCTGCTGAACTGCTATGGCGTCGAGCCGTCACGGATTGAGCTGGAATTCACCGAAGGTGTGCTGGTCAGCAACGACCCGGTGGTGCTGGAAGAGCTGCGCGCCCTGCGCTCCACCGGCATCCGCATCGCGCTCGACGATTTTGGCACCGGCTTCGCCAATTTCTCCTACATTACGCATCTGCCTGCGGACATCATCAAGATCGACAAAAGCTTCATCCAGAGGATCAGCTCGGACACGCGCTCCGCCATGGTCGTGCGCTCGCTGATCGAGCTTGCGCACAAGCTGGATTACAGCGTGGTGGCCGAGGGCATTGAATCAGAAAAAGCCTACGGCATGCTCAAAACCTGGGCCTGCGACGAGGGCCAGGGATTTTACATGAGCTCGCCGATCGATGCGGCAGCCCTGGCCCAGAAGCTGAGCCAGGTCACGGCCATCGCCTAGCGCCGCTCCCTGGTCGCCGAGAACGTCAGTTCGGGGAAGTTCTCCTTCATCCGGTTCAGCTCCCAGCTATTGCGCACCAGATACACCGGCGCGCCCTCGCGGTCCTCGCTCATCGCACTCTTGTTCACCTCGATGAAGAACTTGAGCCGCGCCGTGTCCTCCGAGAAGATCCAGCGCGCGGTGTCGAACGGGGCGGGCTCGAATGCCACCGGCACGTTGTATTCCTGCTCGATGCGACTTGCCAAAACGTCCAGCTGCAGCGCGCCGACCACGCCGATGATCCAGTCCGAGCCGTTCATCGGGCGGAACACCTGGGTCACGCCTTCCTCGGCCAGATCCTCCAGCGCCTTCTTCATCTGCTTGGCTTTCATCGGGTCCGCGAGGCGCACGCGGCGCAGGATTTCCGGCGCGAAGTCCGGGATGCCGGTGAAGCGCAGCTTCTCGCCCTCGGTGAGCGTATCGCCCACGCGCAGCGTGCCGTGGTTGGGGATGCCGATGATGTCGCCCGGATAAGCTTCCTCGGCCAGCGAACGGTCCTGCGCGAAGAAGAAGATCGGCGCCTGGATCGCCATCGGCTTGGCCGTGCGCGAATGGATCAGCTTCATGCCGCGCGTGAACTTGCCCGAGCAGATGCGGGTGAAGGCGATGCGGTCGCGGTGCTGCGGGTCCATATTCGCCTGCACCTTGAACACGAAGCCGGTCACCGGGGTCTCGTCCGGCTCCACGACGCGCGTATCCGCCGCGCGGGGTTGCGGCGGGGGCGCGTTGGCCACCAGCCCTTCCAGCAGTTCGCGCACCGAGTAATCCTTCAGCGCCGAGCCGAAATACACCGGCGTCAGATGCCCCTCGGCATAGGATTGCCGGTCGAATTCCGGGAAGGCAGCGCAAATCAGCTCCACATCCTCATCGAGCTGCGCTTTTTGCTCCGGTGGAATAGCGAAGGTCTGGCCTTCTCCCTCTTCCCCGGGCTTCTTGGCGGAAACCAGCTTGTCGTTGCGGATATCGTAGCAGCCCTTGAACAGCCCGCCCATGCCGATCGGCCAGACCATCGGGCAGATATCCAGCGCCAGCGTATTGGCGATCTCGTCCAGCAGCTCGAACGCGTTCTGGCCCTCGCGGTCCACCTTGTTGATGAAAGTGGTGATGGGGATGTTGCGCAGGCGGCAGACCTCGAACAGCTTCTTGGTCTGCAGCTCGATGCCCTTGGCGGCGTCGATCACCATCACTGCGCTATCAACCGCCGTGAGGGTCCGATACGTGTCCTCGGAGAAATCCTCGTGACCCGGCGTGTCCAGCAGGTTGAACACCGCGCCACCGAACTCAAAGGTCATCACCGACGAAGTGACCGAGATGCCGCGCTGGCGTTCGATCTTCATCCAGTCCGAGCGCGTCTGCCGCCGGTCCTGCCGCGCCTTCACCATGCCCGCCTCGCGGATGGCGCCGCCGAACAGCAGCAGCTTCTCGGTCAGCGTGGTCTTACCGGCGTCCGGGTGCGAGATGATGGCAAAGGTGCGCCTGGGCGGCACGCCGGGTATGGTTTCGGAAATCGGGAGGGCCTGGTCCATCGCGGCGCGATAGCAGGATTTCAGCCCGGAACCAACCGGGGCGCTCGACGGGCGGCGGTCAGGTTGATAAGCACCCCCTCCGCGCAAGGAGGCTTTGACTCGAGACATGACGGTTGCGATCGAGATGGGACAAACGACGGCAGGCACCCCGGCGACGCTCGACCTCGAGGAACTGCTGGCCACCCGCCTGCTCGTTCAAGGCAATTCGGGCTCGGGCAAATCACACCTCCTGCGCCGGTTGCTGGAACAGAGCGCCCCCTGGGTGCAACAGGCGATCATCGACCCCGAGGGCGACTTCGTGACCCTGGCCGAGCGCTTCGGCCATCTGGTGATTGATGCCGAGGCTCATACCGAGCAGGGCCTGCAACTGGCGGGCGAGCGGGCGCGAATCCATCGCGTCTCCACCGTGCTTAATCTCGAGGGACTCGACGCCGAAAACCAGCTGCGCCGCGCCGCTGCCTTCCTGGGCGGGCTGTTCGAGGTCGCACGCGACCACTGGTACCCGATGCTTGTGGTGGTGGATGAGGCGCAGCTCTTCGCCCCGGCCATTGCCGGGGAGGTTTCGGACGAAGCGCGCAAGCTATCGCTGGGCGCCATGACCAACCTGATGTGCCGCGGCCGCAAGCGCGGGCTGGCGGGGGTTATCGCGACCCAGCGCCTGGCAAAGCTCGCCAAGAACGTCGCGGCCGAGGCATCCAACTTCCTCATGGGCCGCACCTTTCTGGATATCGATATGACGCGCGCCGCCGACCTCCTGGGCATGGAACGGCGGCAGGCGGAAGCCTTCCGCGACCTGGAGCGTGGGCATTTCATGGCGCTGGGCCCGGCCCTTTCCCGCCGCCCGCTAGGGCTACGCATCGGCCAGACGGAGACCCAGCCGCGCAACGCGACGCCACGGCTCATGCCGCTGCCCGGAACAGCGCCGGAGGAGGCGCGCGCCGTCATCCTGGCTGCCCCGCCGCCCGAGGCCGGCCGGCCCCAGCGCCGCCCGCCGCCCCCCCCGGCGCCCGACCTGCTCAGCCAGCTCATGGCCGCGAAACCCGCCGCCGTGGAAAACCGCGCCGAGGCGGTGGAGGAGCCAAGCCCCGAGGAGTTGGCAGCGCGGCGCGAGCGGCTGGACCGGATATTGAGCGCCATCCTAGCGGACCCCGAGGCAGGGTTCCGCGCCATCGGCGTGCTCTACCAGGATTTCCTGGTCCGCTGCCGGATCGAGGGCCTGGGCTCCGGTGCGCCGGACCTCGCCGCCTTCCGCCGCATGCTGACGCGCGCGCGCGCCGGCATTAGTGCCGAGATGGCGGAGGATGAGGTCTGGCAGGATGTCTCGGCCCGCGCCGCCACCCTGCCCGAGGACATGCAGGGCATCTTCATGATGATCGCCCGCGCGGCGAAGGAGGGTCTGCCCTGCCCTGGCGACCCGGCGATTGCCCGCGCCTATGGCACCCGTTCGTTGGGCCGCGCGCGGCGCCTGCTCACTTACATGGAGGAGCAGGGCCTGATCGTCTGCCAGATGGACGGCGCCGGAAGGCGGATCGTGACGCTGGTGGAACTCGCCTGGGCCACGGCACCGGGCGACCCCAACGCCGAGGACGCGCTCGCGGAGTGAGCCGCCCCGCGTCTTACGCCACCTTCTCCCCGTGCCAGACATTGGGCGGGGCTGCGAAACAATGCCCCACATTGCTCCGCCATTCCTGGAACTCTGGTGCCGCGCGGAATTTCACCATGTGGTGGTCCACGCTCTCCCACAGCACATGCAGCACGAATTTGGTCGGGTTCTCCACCGAGCGCACCAGATGCAGCCCATGACAGCCTTCCGAGCGCAGGAAGGCGGGTTTGCTCTTCTCCACCCCGGCAATAAAGTCCTGCTCCATCCCCGCCTTAACCTCGATTTCCGCAAATTCCGTGACCATTTCAGACTCCTTAAAAAATTTGATGCCCAGCTGTAACGTTTATGTGTAAAGCTGGCCCAAGGGGGATACATGAACCCTTTGTCCAAACAAGCTCATCCAGTTTTGGGAGCCATGCATGTCCAAGAAACTCGCGGCTGAATTTTTCGGCACTTTCTGGCTGGTCTTCGGCGGCTGCGGCACCGCCGTGTTCTCGGCCGGCTTTCCCCAATTCGGCGTCGGTTTCGTCGGGGTCGCCCTGGCGTTCGGCTTTACCGTCGTCACCATGGCCTATGCGGTGGGCGGCATCTCCGGCGGGCATTTCAACCCGGCGATTTCCTTCGGCCTCGCCATTGCCGGGCGCTTCAGCTGGGCGGAACTGATCCCCTACTGGATTGTCCAGGTGATCGGCGGCACCGCGGGCGCGGCGGTGATCTATGTCATCGCCTCCGGCGCACCGAATTTCGTCGCCGGCGGTTTTGCCTCCAACGGCTATGGCGCGCTCTCGCCGGGCCATTATGGCTTGCTCGCGGCGCTCGTCGACGAGGTCACGCTCACGGCGGCATTTCTCGTCGTCATTCTTGGTGTCACCGCCAAAACCGCGCCTTCCGGCTTCGCGCCGCTCGCCATCGGCCTGGCGCTGACCCTGATCCATCTCATCTCGATCCCGGTGACGAACACCTCGGTCAATCCGGCACGCTCCACCGCGGCAGCCCTGTTCGCGCAGACGGACGCGCTCGGCCAGCTCTGGCTGTTCTGGGTCGCGCCGCTGGCGGGTGCCGCCCTCGGCGCGCTGATCTGGAAAACGCTGATCGAGACAGAAGCCGCCTGAAGAAACAGGCGGCCTCGACTTCGCCTGACCTACCCGCCGATGGTCATCGCGCGCTGCTCGCCCAGCCCCTGCACGCCCACACGCACCTCCTGGCCGGGGCGCAGAAAGATCGGCTCCGGCTTATGCCCCAGGCCCACGCCCGCCGGCGTGCCGGTGGCGATGATGTCGCCCGGATGCAGGGTGAAGAACTGGCTGACATAACTGACCAGGTACCTCACCCCGAAGATCATGTTGGCGGTGGTGCCATCCTGGCGGCGCACGCCGTCAATCTCCGTCCAGAGCGATAGCGCCTGCGGGTCCGGCACCTCGTCCTTGGTCACCAGATACGGGCCCACGGGGCCGAAACTGTCGCAGCCCTTGCCCTTGTCCCACTGGCCGCCGCGGTCCTTCTGGTACTCGCGCTCGCTCACATCGTTCACCACGCAATAGCCGGCCACGTAGTCCAGCGCGGTCTCCTCGCTCACCCGGCTCGCCTTGGTACCAATCACCACGCCCAGTTCCACCTCCCAGTCGGTCTTGGTGCTGCCGGGCGGGATCACGATGTCGTCATACGGGCCGGAAAAGGACGAAAGGGATTTGAGGAACAGGATCGGTTCCTTGGGCAGCTTCGCCCCGGTCTCGGCCGCGTGGTCGGCATAGTTCAGCCCCACGCCGACAAAGTTCAGCGGACGCGGCACCGCCGGCCCGATTCGCCGCGGGGTTTTCAGCAGCGGCAGCTTTTCCGGGTCCAGCTCTTGCAGCTGCTCCAGCCACTCCGGGTTCAGTTCATCGCCGGTCACATGTACCAGCGCGTCGTCCAACGTGCGCACCTGGCCTTCCGCGTCCAGCACGCCCCATTTCTCCGCGCCTGTGTCCCCGTATCGAAGCAGCTTCATCGCCCCGGCTCCCTTGCCTGAAAAATCCTGCATACAGCGCGCCACACAACGCTGGGTCGCGTACACGTAGCGTGTCAAACTTGCGTTTTCATATTACCGGTAGAATTGAGTCGATATAAAGAGCTGAGCAAGATGCCGCTGTTCACTATTTACGCCACCGACAAGCCCGACACTCTGGCCCTCCGGCTGGAGCGCTATGCTGAACACCGCGCCTATATCGAGGAGCAGGAGAATGCCGGGGTCCGAACCATCATGTCCGGTCCGCTGCAGACCGACAATGGCGAGATCATGAACGGATCACTGCTGATCGTGGAAGCCAAGGACCGCGCCACTGTGGAACACTACGTCGCCCGGGACCCGTTCATGCGGCAGGGCATCTGGGGCGACGTCAAGATCCACCGTTTCCACCGGCGCAAATAAGGCAAAAAAAAGGCCGGCCTATTTGGCCGGCCAGCACCTTTTTGGATGCTATTTTTTGTTTGTTCGCTCCCTAAACTTGGCGGCTGACATTGTTTTGGGTCCTGGTTTCCCGCGACCTGTTCCATTATGCCACACTTAAATTATGGCGAAAAAAGGAACGATACGCAAGTGTCCAAATGATCTTTTCTGCACATGAATCGGCCAATGGGAAGTTTTTTTCATAAAAATTATATCAGGAGTTCTTTCAACGCCGCCGCGGCGGCGCGCAACTCCTCCGCCGCCTGGGTCGTGGGCCCGGCTTCGGTCACACCCAGCCCGTCGGCGAAGGCATTGGCGTAGCCGGCGCGATTCGCCAGCGCCACCGGCAGCAGGATCAGCCCGCGGGCGTCAATCTCGGCTTCCAGCCGCTTGCGCAGGCGCGAGGCGGCGGCGGCGCGGTTGAACACCAGGGCGGTCTTGCGCTTCTCCTCAGCCGCGAGCTTCAGCGTGCCCTCGGCGGCCCAAAGGTCGGGCGGCGCCGGGTTGAGCGGGATCAGCACAAGGTCCGCCGCGCGAATCGCCCGCCGCGCATCGTTGTCGATTACTGGCGGGGTGTCGATCAGCACATAGTCATAAGCCGCCTTCAGCTTCTCCAGCTCATTGGCCAGGCGCCAGCCGGAAACGGTTTCCACCGGCACATGGTGCCCCGCCTTCGTCGCCGCCGCGCGCAGCTTGCCCCACACGCTCAGGCTGCCCTGCGGGTCGATATCCAGCAGCGCCACCCGCGCTTCCCCGGCCAGCGCCACGGCGAATTGCGCCGCCATCATGGTCTTGCCCGCACCGCCTTTTTGCTGTGCAACCGCAATTACTTTGCCCATTCGTTGAACCCTCCTGCACTGCACAATTAACGGCAGATTCGTTTGAAAGGCGAATGTTTTTATGAACGAACTGTTAATTCCTTCCGAGATGGCCCGGGCCGATGAAGCCGCCGGCAATGTCGAGGCGCTGATGGATGCCGCCGGCCGCGCCGTTGCCCGCGCGATTCTGCAACGCTACAGGCCGTGCCGGGTGCTGGTGCTGGCCGGACCGGGCAATAATGGCGGCGACGGCAAGGTAGCTGCGCGTTATCTGGCCCAGGCCGGCTGGCCAGTGCGCGTGGCCGATGCCTTCACCGCCAGCGTGGAGGACGTACGCCGCGCGGAGCTGGTGATCGACGCGGTGTTCGGCGCCGGGCTGTCGCGCGATGTCTCCGCTCAAGTGGCCGATCTGCTGCGCGCGGCCAGGCGCATCATCGCGGTGGACGTGCCCTCCGGCGTGGACGGCGCCACGGGCGCGGTGCGCGGCTACGCGCCACAGGCGGAACTCACCATCACCTTCTTCCGCAAGAAGCCCGGGCATCTGCTCTACCCCGGCCGGGGCCTGTGCGGAGAGTTGCTGCTGTGCGACATCGGCATGCCGAACTCGGTGCTGGAGGCGATCAATCCACAGACCTGGGAGAACACCCCCGCCTTGTTCACCCTGCCAAGCCGCGCCGCCACCGGACATAAATACAGCGCCGGAGACGTGACCGTGCTGTGCGGCAAGCTGGCCGGAGCCGCCCGCCTGGCCTGTGCCGCCGCGCGCCGCGCCGGGGCGGGCATGGTCACGCTGGCCGCCAAGGCCCCGATGGTGCTGCCCGAGGCCGGGCTGATCCTGCGGACCGACAAGCTGGCCACGCTGTTGCAGGATGACCGCCGCCATACATGGGTGGTGGGGCCGGGCCTGGGCGTGGAGCGCGCTGGGGACGCTCTGGCCCAACTGATCGCCAAGCAGAAGACCATCGTGGCGGATGCCGATGCCCTCACCGCCTGTGCCGGAGCGCCGGAGAAGCTGCGCGGCGCTGCTGTCATCACCCCGCACACGGGCGAATTCACCCGCGTCTTCGGTGCCATCGGCCCGAGCAAGCTGGAAGCCGCGCGCCGCACCGCAGCCGCCACCGGGGCCGTCACTATATTGAAGGGCGCCGACACGGTGATCGCGGCACCCGATGGCCGCGCCGCCATCAACGCCAACGCTCCGGTTTGGCTCGCCACGGGCGGCACGGGGGACGTGCTGGCCGGGCTCACCGCGGCGCTGCTGGCGCAAGGCATGGCCGCGTTCGAGGCCGCCTGCGCCGCTGTCTGGCTGCACGGCGAAGCCGCGCGCAGCCTCGGCCCCGGGCTGCTGGCCGAGGACCTCCCCGCCGCTCTTCCCAAGGTTATCGTCGCGCTGGGTTAGTTATCCCGGGGCAGCAGCGCCTCGGCGCAAGCGTCGAGGATCGCCGCGCTGTCAATCTCGTATTCCCGGTACAGGCTGCTCACATCGCCGGACTGGCCGAACCTGTCCGGCCCCAGCGCCATCACGCGCTGGCCACGCACCGCGCCCAGCCAGGCATGCGCCGCCGGGTGGCCGTCCAGCACCGAGATGATCGCGGCATCCCGCGCCAACGGCTTGAGCAGTTCCTCGACATGCGAACCGGCCTTGTGCCCCTGGCGGCGGCTGCGCTGCGCCGCGCGCCATCCGGCATAGAGCCTGTCCGGGCTGGTGATGGCGAGCAGACCCGCCCCCGGCACATCCTCTTGCAGCACGGCGAACGCCTTCTCCGCCTCGCCCGCCACCGCGCCCTGATAGGCGATGGCGATCGCAGCACCCGGCTGGGGCGGGACAACCCAATGCCCGCCCGCGATGACATGCGCCGGGTTCAGCTCCCGCTCCGGCTGCGGCAACGCCAGATTCGACAGGCGAAGCCAGACGGCGCTGCCCTCGGGCTTCTGCATGTACTCGAAAGCATGGCGCAGCAGGATCGCCAACTCGTCGCAATAGGCGGGCTCGAAGCTCGCCAGCCTGTCCTGCACCACGGCGAGCAGCGGCGTGTTGGTCGCCTGGTGCTGTCCGCCCTCCGGCGCCAGCGTGATGCCCGACGGCGTGGAGACCAGCAGAAAGCGCGCATCCTGGTAGCAGGCGTAGAACAGCGCATCATGCCCGCGGTTCACGAACGGATCATACACAGTGCCCACGGGCAGCAGCCGCGCGCCGTAAAGGTCGTGGCTCAGCCCCGCCGCCGCCAACACCAGGAACAGATTCTGCTCAGCGATGCCAAGCTCGATATGCTGGCCATCCGGGGTCGTGCCCCAGCGTTGCGCGCTCGCCATCTTGCCATTTCGGAACACATCCTCGCGGGTATGGCGCTCGAACACCCCGCGCCGGTTGATCCACGGGCCGAGATTGGTGGACACCGCCACATCCGGGCTGGTCGTGACGATACGCCTGGCGAGCGCAGCACTCTCCCCCTGGGCGCGGCCAATCTCGGAGAGGATCTCGCCGAAGCCCGACTGCGTACTCATTTTCCGGCCGGTGACGCGCGGCTGCGGCAGCTTCTGCGGCACCGGCACCACGGCAGCGGGCAGGCGGCGGCCATGCAAGGCGAGCGGCGTGGCATAGGGCGCGGATTGCACGAAGCTTTCCACCGCGCGCGGGCTCTCCAGCCCCTCGAACTTCTCCCACTCATGACCCGGGCGGACATGGTGCGCGGCGCGGAAAGCATCCATCTGCTCCAGCGTCATCATGCCGGCGTGATTATCCTTATGCCCGGCGAAGGGCAGGCCGTTGCCCTTGATGGTATAGGCGAGGAACAGCGTCGGCTGGTCGCTCTGCGCGGCGGTGGCGAAGGCGTCAGTCAGCGCACCGAGGTCATGCCCGCCGAGATTGGTCATCAGCGCCGCCAATTCGCCATCGGTCAGCGGGTCGATGATCGCGCGCACGCCGCGGCTCCTGCGCATGTCGGCCATAATGGCCTCGCGCCATGCCGCCCCGCCCTGGAAGGTGAGCGCCGAGTAGATGGAGTTGGGGCATTCATCCATCCAGCCGCGCAGGCTGTACCCGCCGGGCCGGGCGAAGGCGGCCTCCAGCTTGCGGCCGTATTTGAGGGTCTGCACCTTCCAGCCCATGTCGCGGAACAACCCCTCGAACCGGCCGAACAGCCGGTCGGGCATCACCGAGTCCAGGCTCTGGCGGTTATAGTCCACCACCCACCAGACATCGCGCACATCGTGCTTCCAGCCCTCGAGCAGCGCCTCATAGATGTTGCCCTCATCCAGCTCGGCATCGCCCGCGATGGCGATGTTGCGCGCGCGCGGCGCGTCCGGCGCACCCATGCCATGCGCCTGCACGTAATCCTGGATCAGCGACGAGAAGCTCGTCAGCGCCACGCCGAGGCCCACGGAGCCGGTGGAGAAGTCGATCTCCGGACCGTCCTTGGCACGGGAGGGATACGCCTGCGCGCCGCCGAACTGGCGCAGCGCCTTCAGTTTCTCGAGGCTCTGGCGGCCGAGCAAATAGTTGATCGCGTGCAGCACCGGCCCGGCATGGGGCTTCACGGCCACGCGGTCCTGCGGGCGCAGCGCGTCGAAATACAGCGCGGTCATGATCGTCGCCACCGACGCGCAGGAGGCCTGGTGCCCGCCGACCTTCAGCCCCTCGGGGTTGGGGCGGATATGGTTGGCATGGTGGATCATCCACGAGGCGAGCCAGACCAGCTTGCGCTCGATCTGCGCCAGCGCCGCCAGCTTCTCCACCCCGTGCTCCAACGGCCGCATCTCATTCATGGGCAAATTCTAGACCAAAGCGCGGGTTAAGGAAATCGCGGCTTCGGGTGAAGGCAGCCGGTCCGCTTGCAGGCCAGGAAGTGTCGAGATCGGAAATTCGGCTCAAAACCGTCACGGGCGCGAAGTGTCCCCCACCCCGGTACGTCGCCTAAGCCCATTTTTTCTACCCGCTACTGCCGTCCTCCGGCCACGTTCCGCAGCCCCGCCGCCTCTTCAGTCCAGCGCGAGCACCTGGCCGGCGCTGGTAACGACATCGACGTTTTTGCCGTTGACGACGGGCGGCGTAACCACCAGCGGCGTATTGTAAAGCCACAGAGCTTTTCCGGTTGCGACGTCAAACGCGCCCACCGCATGGTCGCCGATTTTCAAACCAACGGCATTTTCGGCCGGCCAGAGTTCCGGTTGCGAAAAAGGCGTACCATTCAGGTTCGTCTGCCAGGCAAGCTTGCCGGTCTTGGCGTCGAGCGCCACCAGCTGGCCGGCCCGGTTCGCCGCGATCACCAGATTACCCGCCAACAGCGGCGAAAATTCCGCGTAGTCATCCATGCTGTACTGCCAGACCTGCTGGCCATTGGTGATATTGAGCGCGTAAACTGAATGATCCTCCGAAACGACATAAGCGCTATCGCCCGCGATCACCGCGGCAACGTCGATCGTGCCGGCGGAAAAACTCCAGAGCGATTTGCCGGTTTTCAGGTCGAAGCCATCGATATTTCCGCCCTGATCGCCGATCACGACGACGCCGTCGCTGATGGCGGGGGCGGCGGTGAATACGTATCCGGTCGTGCCGGTCCACTTCACCTTGCCGGTCCTCGCATCCAGCGCGTACACGTTATGATCACCCGAGCCGAACACCACCAACCCTTCGGCCACGACTGGGGATGTCAGCGGCGCGCCATTGCCGGGAAACTGCCAGAGCCGTTTCGACGGTGCCGCTCCACTCGGTTCAAAAGCATAGAGGCTATGCCCGTCGCTCTGCGCGAACAGCATGCCGCCGCTGAGGATGGATGCCTGACTGCACATACATTCCGGCGGCTGGTTACGGGTATACTGCCAAATCAAAAAACCGGTTTTCGTATCGATCGCACGCAAAAAATGCGTGTTGCCAATGTCCGAGGCAACGAAAACCTGCGTTTTTCCGACGGTCGGCGGTATGCCGATCGCGCCCTGGGTCGCGTAGCTCCAGAGCAATTTTCCCGTTTGTCCGTCGAGCGCAAATAGATTTGGTCCGGTGGGCTGCATGCTGGTCAGAAACAAGCTCCCATCCTGCGCTTGCGGTGGCATATAGACCGGCACATTCAATGCGGTCGACCAAGCGATTTTAGGGGCGGGTGCCGCTTGGGCAAAGCCTGCCGCACCTCCCGCGAGCAAAAGACCAGCCAACAGGAAACGGGACATGGTACACCCTCAATGCTTACGACAATCAGGGCATACTAACTCGAGAACGCTCTCCGCCACAATGTTACCAAACGTCAAGGCTTGTCGTACTGGAGGAGCATCTGAGACGGACAACGTGACACTTCAAGCGGTACCAGAGGTAGCCCCGAGACCGGCTGTGAACTGCCGAACAGCACGGCGCTCACGCGCCGCCTTCGCCAAACCGCGTGGAGCGCTCAATACATGGCGGGAACGTCCGCTGCCAAGATCGGCCGGTATCCTTCTGTATGACAGACTTGGGATCGTAACCCGCCCCCTCACCCGCCCCTGACAGACACCCGGCTCATGCTGATCGTGGCGGCAAAATAGGCGGTCCCGGCGGCGAAATCGAGGCAGACGGCGTAAGGTGCTTCCCGCACCAGCCCCAGCGTCAGCGCCACCAGCATGCCGCCCACCGTCTGCCCCAGCAGCCTTGCCACCGAGACCATGCCGCTCGCCCCGCCAATGCGGTGCTTCGGCACGGTGCCGATCATCGCCTTGTTGTTCGGCGGCTGGAACAGCCCGAACCCTGCCCCGGCCACAAAGATGCGCCAAGCGATGTTGAGGTTGGACGGGTCAGGCGGCATCAGCCGCAGCAGCAGAAAGCCGGTGCCGGTGATGGCGAGCCCGATGGTGGAGAGGAGCACCGCCGGGTAGCGGTCCGCCAGCCTTCCCACCACCGGCGCCACCGCCACGATGGCCAGGGGCCAGGGGGTGATGAGCAGGCCCGTCGCCACCGGGCCGCGATGCAGCACGTTCATCAGCGTGAACGGCATCGGGATGATGAAGAAGTTGGAAGCGATGAAGGCGAAGAAGCCCGTGAGGAAGGCGGTGCGGAACCCGCCGCGCGCCAGCAGGTCCACCGGCAGCAGCGGATCGCTCCGGCCGAGCTGGCGCAGCACCAGTACGCCCAAGCTCACCGCGCCCAGGGCCAGCAGCGCCAGCGAGAGCCCGATGCCGCTGGCATGGGCGAAGCGGTCGCCGCCAACGATGAGCCCGCCGAAGGCCAGGGCCAGCAGCACGGTGCTGGCATAGTCGAAACGGCCCGGGATGCGCGGCGTGTCTGGCAGCGCGGTGAGCGCGAAATAGAACGCGGCGCCACCGAGTGGCACATTGATGAGGAACAGCCAAGGCCAGGTGGCAACTGCTAGCACCGCGGCCGCGATGGTCGGGCCCAGCGCCACGCCAAGCCCGATGACAAGCCCGTTGAGCGCGATGCCCCGGCCCAAAATGTTCGGCGGGTAGATATAGCGCAGCAGCGCCGCGTTAACACCGAGGATGCACGCCGCCCCCAACCCCTGCAGCGCCCTGGCCACCGCCAGCACGAGCAGCGACGGCGCGATCGCGCAGAACACCGAGGCGATGACGAACAGCGCCAGCCCCACCCGGCACAAGCGCGCATGGCCCAGCCTGTCGCCAAGTGCCGCCACCGGGAGCAGCGCGATCACGGTGATGAGCTGATACCCGTTGATCACCCAGATCGCGGCGGAATCCGTGCAGTGGATGCTGAGCGCGATGCGCGGCAGCGCCACGTTGACCAGCATGTAGTCCAGCACGGAGAGCAGCACGGCCAGCGCCACGCCGAACATGGCGCGCTGGCGCGCCCCCTGGGGCAGGCCCTCCTGGGCCGTGCTGGTCGTGGCGGCGGACATCGCGCGGATGGACGCCGCCGCTTACACCACCTCGCTCAGGCGGATGGCAGCCTTGCAGCCCAGCCGGATGAGCCCCGAGAGCAGCTTGTAGGCCGGCGCCCGCTCGGCCCCGTTCTCCAGCCCGATATCGCGGTGCTCCACTTCCTCCAGCCGGAACAACTCGATCGTGTCGCGCAGGTCCGCCTCATCCTCGCCCAGCTGGTCACGCTGAGCCGCGTAATGCGCGTCGATGGTTTCCTCCACCGCCACGGTGCAGGCCATCGCCGCCTCGGGCCCGATGGCGGCGGTCACCGCGCCCAGGGCAAAGCCCGCCACATGCCAGAACGGCAGCATCGCGGTGGGGCGCACCCGGCGCTGCGCGATCATCTCGGCGAAGGTGTCCAGATGCACCTGCTCCTGCGCCTTCATGTGCTCCAGCTGCGGCCCGTGCTTGCCGCGGCCCAGCACGGCAAGCTGCCCGGCATAGATCCGCGCCGCGCCGTACTCGCCGGCATGGTCCACGCGAATGAACCTCTTAACATCGTCGCTCATCGGAACACCCTCCTCCTCTGCGCCACATAGGCCAGCAGCGCCACGGCAAACACCAGTGCTGCACACAGATCCATCATCGCCATGGAAACAGGCAGGCCCGGGATCAGGTAAACCGGCCGGTCGCAGGGCGTGGCGGGGGTAAGCGGCAGCGGCGCACCCGGCACCAGCGCGCCATTGCATTCCGGCAGCGGCGAGTTCCACCAGTTGAACTCCACCCCCACATGCAAAAACGCGATGCCGACATCGCCCAGCATCACCAGCCCCGCCGCCGCCAACAGCAGCCGCGTGGTCCTGGGTTTGCCCATGGCCGCGAGCAGGCCCAGCGCCGCCACGATGCGGTAAGGCCAACGCTCCCACAGACACAGCTCGCACGGCGTGAGGTGCAGCCCGTATTGCGCGAAATAGGCGATGCCCAGAGCCGCCAGCGCCACCGACGCCGCCAACAGTCCAGCTAACTTATTGTTCATGTCAGGCTGCTTAGCGGCGATTTGCGCGCCGCTAAAAGCCCCCGGTGTTGAACTTTCGCGCAACCGTCACCTTTACAGGATGAAGCGGGAAAGATCGCCCTTCGCCGCCAGCGGGGCCACCCGCTCATTCACATAGCCGGCATCCACCGCCACGGTCTCGCCGGAGCGGTCGCTGGCGGTGAAGCTGATCTCCTCGAGCAGCCGCTCGATCACCGTGGCCAGGCGCCGGGCGCCGATATTCTCCACCCGGTCGTTGATGTCGTAGGCGAGCCCGGCGATGGCATCCACCGCGTCATCGGTGAAGTTTAGCGTTACGTTCTCGGTCCCCAGCAGCGCGGTGTACTGCTTGATCAGCGAATGCTCGGTATCGGTGAGGATGCGCTTGAAATCGTCCCGCGAGAGCGAGTTCAGCTCCACGCGGATCGGCAGGCGCCCCTGCAACTCGGGCAGCAGGTCGGCCGGCTTGGCCACGTGGAAGGCGCCGGAGGCGATGAACAGGATATAGTCCGTCTTCACCGGCCCGTATTTGGTGGAGACGGTGGTGCCCTCGATCAGCGGCAGCAAATCGCGCTGCACGCCCTCGCGCGAGACATCAGCACCCCGGAACCCGCCCTCACTCTTGGCGCAGATCTTGTCGATCTCGTCGAGGAATACGATGCCGTTCTGCTCGGCATGGCGCAGCGCGTCCTTGGTCAGGGCCTCGTTGTCCAGCAGCTTGTCGGCTTCCTCGCGCTGCAGGGCGCGGCGGGCCTCGTCCACGCGCATCTTTTTCTTCTGTGCCGGGCGGCCGAACATGCCCTTCATCATATCGCCCAGGTTGATCGCCCCGCCCTGCGGCATGTTGGGCAGGTCGATCATCCCGATCGGCGTGCCGGAGGTCTCGCCCACGGCGATCTCGATCTCCTTGTCCTCCAGCTCACCGGCGCGCAGCATGCGGCGGAACTTCACCCGCGTATCGGCGGAAGCCCCCTCGCCCACCAGCGCGGTGATCAGCCGCTCCTCGGCGTTGAGCTCGGCCTTGGCCTCCACGCCCTTGCGGTTCTGCTCGCGCAGCATGGTGATGCTGGCCTCCACCAGGTCGCGCACGATGCTTTCCACATCGCGGCCGACATAGCCGACCTCCGTGAACTTCGTGGCTTCCACCTTTATGAACGGCGCCTGCGCCAACTTGGCCAGGCGGCGGGCGATCTCGGTCTTGCCGCAGCCCGTGGGCCCGATCATCAGGATATTCTTCGGCACCACCTCGTCGCGCATGTCGTCGGCCAGCTGCAGACGGCGCCAACGGTTGCGCAGCGCGATGGCGACAGCGCGCTTGGCGTCATTCTGGCCGATGATGAAGCGGTCAAGCTCGGAGACGATCTCGCGGGGCGAGTAAACAGGAGCGTCCATTATATCGTCTCAACAATCAGGTTTTCGTTGGTGTAGATGCAGATATCCGCGGCGATCTTCATCGCCCGCCGGGCGATCTCCTCGGCCGTGAGGTCCGGCACCGTCATCAGCGCGCGCGCCGCGGCCAGGGCGTAATTGCCGCCGGAGCCAATGGCGATGATGCCATCGCTCGGCTCCAGCACGTCACCATTGCCGGTGAGGGTGTAGCCATGCTCCTTGTCGGCCACGATCAGCATCGCCTCCAACCGGCGCAGATAGCGGTCCATGCGCCAATCCTTGGCCAGCTCCACGCAGGCGCGCTCCAGCTGGTTGGGGAAGCGCTCCAGCTTCGCCTCCAGCCGCTCCAGCAGGGTGAAGGCATCCGCCGTGGCACCCGCGAAGCCCGCGATGACGTTGCCGTTGCCAATGCGCCGCACCTTGCGGGCATTGCCCTTTACCACCGTATTGCCAAGGCTCACCTGCCCGTCGCCCGCCACCGCTACCTGGCCGCCACGGCGCACGGAAAGAATAGTCGTGCCATGCCAGCCGACCGGATCATGATGTTCTGTCATGCCCTGAGACATGGCACCGGCTCCCAGCCTTGCCAAGACCTGCCCTAATTCGGCCAAACTGAAGTGATGAATGTATCATTGTGCAATATAGTTCAAGCCATACTCCTTTGACGCTTCCGCTACGCGCAAAAAACTGCTAACCGCGACCACCGTTTCCGAATTGAAGCATTCATGACCCCCCCTACCGATTCTGACCTTCTCCCCGGGCTGGGCCAGCGCGTTAAGCTTTTGCGCGCCCGCCGCGGCATGACCCGCCGCATCCTGTCCGAGGAGGCCGGCGTGTCCGAGCGTCATCTCGCCAATCTCGAATCCGGCACCGGCAACATCTCCGTGCTGGTGCTGGCGCATGTCGCCACGGCGCTGGACTGTTCCCTCGCCGAGTTGCTGGGGGATGAGACCACCGCGTCGCCGGAATGGCTGATGATCCGCCGCCTGCTGCACGGGCGCGGGCCGCACGAGCTGAGCGAGGCGTACACCGCGCTCTCCGAGCTTTTCGGCAGCGCCGGGACGGTGCAGAACCGCCGTAACCGCATCGCGCTCGTGGGCTTGCGCGGCGCGGGCAAGTCCACGCTGGGCCAGATGGCGGCGGAGGAACTTGGCGTGCCGTTCGTCGAGCTGCGATCCGAGATCACCCGGCTCGCCGGATGCGCCCCGGTAGAGATCCAGGCCCTGTACGGCTCCAACGCTTACCGCCGCTACGAGCGCCAGGCCCTGGAGGAAACGCTGCACACGCATGATGCCTGCGTCATCGCCACCGCCGGCGGGCTGGTGGGCGACACCGCCAATTTCGAACTGCTGCTGAACAACTGCTTCACCGTATGGCTGCAGGCCGACCCGGAGGATCATTTCAACCGCGTGCTGGCGCAGGGCGACCAGCGGCTGATGCCGGGCAACCGCAACGGCGTCGATGATATCCGCCTGACGCTGGAAAGCCGGGCCAGCTTCTATGCCAAGGCCGATTGCGCCTTCAACACATCCGGCAAAACGCTGGAGCAAGCCTTCGCCGGGCTGATGACGCTATTGCGCGGGCAAACCCGCGGCGTGGCCATCTGAGTTCGGCACGACACCGGAACAAGTTTTTTAACCCAACCTTTACAATCCTGCTATGCTCGCGTCCGGACATGGTCGAACACGCGAACACGCATTACGACCCGGACTGGGCCGGACGCATCACCACCGCCGAGGCTTATTATGTCCGCGCGCAAATGCTGTGCGACGCGGCAATGGCCACGGGCTTCGGCTCACCCGCGCACCGCGCCGCGCTGGACCGCTTGGCCGCGGCCAAGGATGAACTGAGGGCGGCGCGCCTGTCGCAGTTCCACAGCATCGCCGAATATGCCGCCTGGCGCTTCTCCACGCTGGAAGACGCCGAGGACGGCTTCGCCCTGATCCCGGATTTCCGCGAGCTCACCAGCGTCGCGGAGGTGGATGACGCCTATGAGCGCGCCAGCCGGCACCGGCGCGAGGGATCGCTGGAAGGCAAATCCCGGCTCCAGACCGGCCAGCCCCCCGGCCTTGCCGCCTTTGCCGAAGAGACCACCGTAATCTCCACCTGGCGGCGTTTCGGCCCGGTGGATACAGGCATCGAGTGCATGGTCACTTTCCACGAGACGGCCGGGCGCTACCACATCTGCCTTGCGCATGCCTGGGGCGGCCTGCGGCACAATTCCAACGAGATCTTCCGCCGAATCGCCACCCAGCTGGCGCGCGAGAGCATCATGCTGCTCCGCCCCGCCGCCGCGCCGGTGTTCCGGCCGGACGGCCACCGCCAGGCGCAGAACCGGGACCTGATCCGCGAGGTGAACGCGCTCGCGGCGAATTTCCAGTTCTACCGGCATCTGCTGCCCGACCAGGGCCTGCGCGAGCAGTTCTCCCGCGTGGACATGGGCTGGGACGGCGCCAGTTTCTACGACCCCGACTGGTCCGCAATGGTTTACCCCACCCTGCCGGAGGTGCTGCGCGCGGCCGCCGCGACGCCGGCGCCCATGCAACTCGCGCACGGCACCGCAGTGCTGGCGCCGGACGGCAGCCCCCATTTTCATCCGCCGCCGAATCCAGGCAGATTGGGAGCGAATCCCCAAGGTAACCCGCCATGACCGCGCCCAAAGCCTATCTCGCCGGACCAGATGTGTTCCTGCCCAACGCCGCGGCGCAGGCGGCGGCGAAAATCGCCATCTGCGCCCGGTACGGGCTCACCGGCATCTCGCCGTTCAACCCGGGGCTGGATCTCACGCTGCCCCCGGCCCAGCTTTGGCGGCGGATTTATCTCGACGACATCGCCATGATGCAGGGCTGCGGCCTGATCATCGCCAACCTCACGCCGTTTCGCGGCGCCTCGGCCGATGCCGGCACGCTGGTCGAACTTGGCTGGTTCCTTGGCCAGGGCAGGCCGGTCTTCGGCTACTCCAACAGCGCCGAGGATTTTGCCACCCGCTCCCTGGCGCAGATCGTGGCCAGCCCGGACCCGCTGCCGGGGCTGGAGGTGGAGAATTTTGGCCTGGCCGATAATCTGATGATCCCCGGCGCCGTGGAATATGGCGGCGGGGCCAGCCTCACCCTGCCGCCCGATGGCATCTCCCACCCGTTCGACGCACTAGACGTGTTCGAGCTGTGCGTCGCCGAAGCGGCCCGCAAGCTCAGGGGTTGAGCCTGTAGCCGCCGCTCTCGGTCAATAGCAGTCGGGAAACCGCCGGGTCCGGCTCGATCTTCTGCCGCAGCCGGTACACATGCGTCTCGAGCGTATGCGTCGTCACCGCCGCGTTGTAGCCCCAAACCTCGTTCAGCAGCACCTGGCGGGAGATCGGCTTACCCTCGGCCCGGTAGAGGAACTTCAGGATCGCGGTTTCCTTGTCGGTCAGGCGGATGCGCTTGCCCTTTGCATCGATGAGCTGCCGCGCCGAGGGGCGGAACGTGTACGGCCCGATGGTGAAGACCGCGTCCTCCGAGGTCTCGAAGCTGCGTAGCTGCGCCCGCAGCCGGGCCAACAGCTCGCTCAGCCGGAACGGCTTGGCGATATAGTCATTCGCCCCGGAATCCAGGCCGCGCACAATGTCGGTCTCCTCGGCGGAGCCGGTGAGCATGATGATCGGCGACTTGAAGCCCTTGTCGCGCATCCGGCGGCAGAAATCGCGGCCATCGCCGTCGGGCAGCCCCACGTCGAGCAGCAGCGCGTCGTAGCGCGCGCCGTCACCATCGAGCCTGGCCTCGGCCGCCGCCAGGCAGTCGGCCTGGTCCGGCGCGAACTCCCCGTCCAGCTCAAGCTGTTCGATCAGCGCGGAGCGCAGGGCATCGTCATCATCCACCACGAGTATGGGACGCTGGGCGGACATGAAAACCTCCTTAGTGCTTCAAGCCATACTTACAGATTTTTGGCCACGCTGAAAGCCTCTCTGGCCATATGCTCCGGCGCACCCTATTTGATACGGAAATGACAAAGATATCGCATAACGCGGGGGCCACGCTCGGCACGCCCCGCACCAGGGCGGTGCACCGGGCCATCGCCGAGGCCAGGCGCGGGGTGCCTGTGGTTCTGGCGGCGCGCCACCCGCTCATCATCGTCCCGGCCGAGACCGTGGGCGCGGAGGGGCTGCGCTTGATCGACATGCTCTCCACCGGCCAGGCCATGCTGTTGCTCAGCCCGTCCCGCGCCGCAGCCGTGCTGCAGCACGAGGTGGTGGATAAGGCCCCGGCCATCGCGCTAACGCTGGCCAGGCCGCTGATCGACGCCCAGACGCTGAAACGCGCCGCCGACCCGACGCTGGAGCAGATCCTCCCTCAATTCGAGACCACTGAAGCCCCGCCCGAGGCCGAGGCCGCCCTGGCGCTCGCCAAGCTCGCCCGGCTGCTGCCCGCCGTGGTGGCCGCCCCGGTTAAGCCCGGCTGGGCCAGCCAGAAGGCGGGGGCGGACCTGCTCTCGGTGCCCGCCGCCGATCTGCTCGCCTACCCGCTCAACCTCGCCGCCTCGCTCACCAAGGTGGCGGAAGTCGCCGTGCCGCTGGACGCCGCGCGCGATGCCCGCCTCATCGCCTTCCGCGCGCTGGACCAGGGCATCGAGCATATGGCCATTCTCGTCGGCGAGCCGGAGAAACAGGAAGCCCCGCTGGTGCGCATCCATTCCGAGTGCTTCACCGGCGACCTGCTGGGCAGCCTGCGCTGCGATTGCGGCCCGCAACTGCAGGGCGCCATCGCCAGCATGGCGCAGGCGGGCGCGGGCGCGGTGCTGTACCTGGCACAGGAGGGGCGCGGCATCGGGCTCATCAACAAGCTGCGCGCCTACACGCTGCAGGACCAGGGGCTGGACACGGTGGACGCCAACCGCGCGCTCGGCTGGCAGGCCGATGAGCGCAATTTCCACATCGCCGCCGCGATGCTGGAGGCTCTGGGCATCCACAAGATCCGCCTGCTCACCAATAACCCGGAGAAGGTGAAGGGCCTCGCCGCCTGCGGCATCGAGATCGTGGAGCGCGTGCCACATGAATTCGCCCCCAACGGCGTGAACGACGCCTATCTGGAGACCAAAGCGAAACGCTTTGGCCACCTCATTGGTTGAGTTCCTGCTGCAGGACGGCGTGCTCACCGGCGCTGGGCATAGTTTCCGCGCCGCGCATGGGCGCTCGGGGGTAATCCCCGCCACGCAGAAGCGCGAGGGCGACGGCGCCACCCCATCAGGGCTGCTGAAGCTGGTGCGCGTGCTCTACCGGGCCGACCGCATCGCGCCGCCCTGCTGCGCATCGCTGCTGGAGCCCATCGGCCCGCAGGATGGCTGGTGCGACGACCCAGCCGCCCCCGTCTATAACAAGCCGGTCCGCCTACCCTTCGCCGCCAGCCACGAGGCGCTTTGGCGCGAGGACCATGTTTACGACGTGATCGGCGTGCTGGACTGGAATCTCGATCCCGTCACCCCCGGGCGAGGCTCGGCCATCTTCTTCCACGTCGCCACGGCGGATTACGCCCCCACGGCGGGCTGTGTCGCGCTCTCGCTGCCCAACGTGCTGGCGGCGCTCAAGGCGGGCTTAAGCGCGATCCGCGTCCCTGGTTAGTGCGCCGGGTTCAGCCCGAGGGCGGCGGTTACATCCGCTGAGACCATGATGTTGCTGGGCGCCGAGACGGGCGCGGGCGCCGCCCTGGCCATGGCCACCATCGGCACAGGTCCCGGCCCCGGTGCGGGCGCGGCATTCACGTTCAGCGTCATCACCACGCCCACGCTCTCGTGCAGTTGCGCCGCCACTGCAGCGGCCTGGGCCTTGATCTGATCCAGCGCCGCCAGCACCGCCGCCTGCTGCGCATCCTGCTGCGCCTTGGCGGACAGATCACCGCCCAGATCGTTCAGCAGCAGCCCTTGCTGCTGCAAGCGGCCCAGCAGATCGGTAAAGCGCGCGGGGGGCAGCCCATCGGCCGCAGGCAGCACCAGCCGCAGGGACTGGCTGGCCTGGTACACGGTCTTCGGCGGCTGGGTGTCCTGCGTCTGTTGGCTGGCGTAGTAGCCGCCGGTGGTGGCCACCACGCCGGAGACAGCACGGGCCTCGGCCAGAGCCTTGGTCATCGCGGCGTTTACCCTGGCCTGGGCTGTAGCGGCATCCGGTGCAATTGCCTGAACGGTGAAAGAGGCCACCGCCTCATCCGGCGTGGCCTCGACTTGGCCGGTGGCCCCGATGGTGAGCACGGTCTGCGCTCCGGCTGGCAGGGCGGACAAAGCGAACAGCGTAACGATCAGAGCGGCACGGCGCATGGCATGTCTCCTCGCCCGACAGCCTAGCACGGGCGGATCAGCCGCGCAGCATGTACTCCGCCCGGGCCAGATCCCCGGCCGTGGTGATCTTGAAATTATCCTCGGTGCCCGCGACCATTTCCACGCGCATCCCGGCATGCTCGGCGATCATCGCATCATCGGTGAATTCCGTTTCCGGCGCGCTCACCACGGCATGGCGGTGCGCGGCCAGGATCTCGGCATAGCGGAAGCCCTGGGGCGTCTGGGCCCGCCACAACCCGGCGCGGTCCACCGTCGCGGTGACCACCCCGTTCTCCACCCGCTTCAGCGTATCCGCCAGCGGCACACCCACGACCACGGCGGGCACCCGGTCCAGCGCCGCCAGCACGGCGGTGATGGTCTCCCGCGCGATGAACGGGCGCACCGCGTCGTGGATCAGCACCTTCTCCGGCTTCAGCCCGGCGATTCCCTCCAGCCCCAGCCGCGCCGAATCCTGGCGCGTGGCGCCGCCAAACAGCACCGGGGGCAGCTTCTCCAGCCCTTCCACCGCCGCCTCGTACAGCGCCAAGTCATCCGGGTGGATCAGCACCTGCACCGCGTCGATATCCTTATGGCTGGCGAGCGCCGTGATCGTGCGGCGCAGGATCGGCTGCCCGCCCAGGGTGAGATATTGCTTAGGCAGCGGCCCGCCGAGCCGGTAGCCCCGCCCCGCCGCGACGATCATTGCGATATTCATGGTAACAGCCTGTTCCTGGCGCTGTGTTCGTACGGGCCGGGACCATACGCGCCGCGCGCTTGTGGCGGCAAGCCGGGCTCCCTAAAATACGGGCAACACAAGCACAGCAATTTGGAGAGTGTAATAATGTCCGGCTTTGGATTCACGGCGGGCGCGCAAACGCCGGGGCATTCGCATGTCTTCCTCGGCCAGGGGCATGAGAGCAATGAGCGCCGCACCTGGGCGGTGATCTGGGTCTGCACCGCGATGATGGTGCTGGAGATCGTCGGCGGGCTGTGGTTCGGCTCGATCGCCCTGGTGGCCGACGGCCTGCACATGAGCACCCATGCCGGGGCGCTGCTGCTGGCGGCTCTGGCCTACACCTTCGCCCGCCGCCACGCGCAGGACCCGCGCTTCTCCTTCGGCACCGGCAAGCTCGGCGATCTCGCGGGCTTTACCAGCGCCATCATCCTCGGCGTCATCGCCCTCGGCATCGGCGCCGAGGCCGTGCGCCGCCTTTTCTCGCCCGTGCATATCCATTTCGCCGAGGCGATCCCCATCGCGGTGCTCGGCCTGGGCGTGAACGTACTTTCCGCCTGGCTGCTCGGCGCCGGGCACCACCATGGCCATCACGGCCACGATCATGACGACGACCACGACCATGATCACGATCATGACGACAAGCACCACCAGGACAACAACATGCGCGCCGCCATGGTGCATGTGATGGCCGATGCCGCCGTCTCCGTGGCGGTTATCATCGGCCTCGTGCTGGCGAAGCTCTTTGGCTGGCTCTGGATGGACCCGCTGGCCGGCATCCTCGGCGCCGTCGTCATCGCCAGCTGGGCGGTGACGCTGGTGCGCGACACCGGCGCGATATTGCTGGACATGACCCCCGACGCGAAGATGGCCCAGGCCCTGCGCGCGATGGTGGAGGAAGAGGGCGACCAGCTCGCCGATTTCCATCTCTGGCGGCTGGGGCCAGGGCATCTCGGCGCCATACTCTCGGTGCAGACCGCCTCGAACCGGGATGTGCAATATTACCGCGCGCGGCTGGAGGAATTCAGCGCGCTCTCGCATGTCACCATCGAGGTTCAGCACAGCGCGTAAACGTGCCGGAAATGCCGGAGCAAAATACGCTCTTGGCAAGTCCTGCAAGCCAAGGTAGCGTGACCGTATCATGATGTCCGCAACCGTATCCCTTACCACCCGCGCCATGCGCCGCCATTATCGTGGCGGCAAATACGCGCGTTCGCGGTGGTATCGAGGTTGAGGCAGAATAGGCCTGAATAATCTTGAAACCCCGCGGAATTTCCAGTGGGGTTTTTTATTGCCATGCGCGCCCCGCCATCTTTCTTCCCAGGAGCGCTGCCATGTTTTACCTGACGCTGCCGTGTATATTCTTCCTCGCCGCGGCACTGCTGCCCGCCGCGATGGAGGCCATCGCCGCCTCGCGGGAAAGGCGGCATGCCCCGCCACCACCGCCGCCGAGCGGCTTCCGGCCCATCGTCATCCAGGGCGGCAAGCAGGTCGCGAGGGAGGCGTCATGAGTTTCGCCATCCGCGCCGCCACACTTGGCGACGCCGAAGCCATCGCCGCGCTGCGCAACATGCCGGGCGTGCGCCCCAACATCCTCGCTTTGCCGTTCGAGAACGTGGCGCGTAGCCGCGCCTATATCGCCGCCGCCGGGCCGGAGAAGACAAGTCTCGTCGCCTGCGCGGGGAAGCGCGTCATCGGCACGGCCAGCCTGAACCGCGCCAAGGCGCCCCGCCGCGCCCATGCCGCGATGCTCGGCATCATGGTGGCCGATGACCGCCAGGGCCAGGGCGTGGGCACCGCCCTGTTCGCGGCGCTCATCGACCTCGCGGATAACTGGCTCAACCTGCACCGGCTGGAGCTGGGCGTGTATGCGGACAATGCGCCCGCCCTGGCGCTGTACCGCAAATTCGGGTTCGAGGTAGAGGCGCACGAACGGCAGGATGCGTTCCGGGCTGGCGCCTATGCGGACTCCTATCTCATGGCGCGCATCCGCCCCGGGCTGACGCCCGATACCTCCACCCCGCCGCTACCGCCCGCACCGGCGCCGGAAATGCCCTGGCACCTGCGCGCCGCCGAACCCGAGGATCTGGAAGGCATCACCGCCATCCTCAACCAGCCCATCGTGCGCCACTACACGCTGCGCCCGCCGTTTTCCGATCCGGAGCTGAACCGCCATCTGGCTGAGCCACCGGAGGGGTGGAAGGTCGTCGTCGCCGTGGCGGGCGACCTTATTTGCGGCGTCACCGCGCTCACTACGGGCAAGGGCCGCACGGCGCATATGGGCGACATCGCCCTGCTCGCCGTGCATGATGCCTGGGCCCGGCGCGGCATCGGGCGGGCGCTGCTCTGCGCTGTGCTCGACATTGCCGATAACTGGCTCAATCTGCGCCGCCTCACCCTCAACGTCCTGGCAGACAACGACTCCGCCATCCCCCTCTACGCCGCGCACGGGTTCGCGGTGGAGGGGCGCAAGCGCGCCGATGTGTTCCGCCAGGGCGGCTATGCCGATGCCCTGGCCATGGCAAGGCTGCGCTGAACTGTTTATATTGGCACCAAAACAAGGAGCGCCAAAATGAGCAGCAACTTCCATTATAAAGTCGTGCCGCATGATGGCGGCTGGGCCTACACCCTGAACGGCGCGTTCTCCGAAACCTTCCGAACGCACGACGCGGCGCTGAAAGCCGCGCGCCGGGTGGCCAATGAGCAGCGCGTGCCGGGCGAGAGCACCTATATCGAGTACCAGACCGAGGACGGGAAATGGCACACCGAGCTGGCGCTCGGTGCCGACCGGCCGGATACGGATGTCATAGAGGATTAGGCCTCTACGACATCCTCGGCGGCGGCGCGGCGCTCTTCCGCCTGGCGCGCCAGCTTGCGGTAGCTGCGCAAGCTGAACGGCAGCATCACCATATAGGCCAGCGCCAGCAGCGCGCCTGCCAGATACGGATCGGCGAGGATCAGCGACGCCAGCACCACCACGCCGAACAGCAGCGGAAGCAGCCCCGCATTGGGGATCTTGAAGTTCTTGAAGCTCCACACCGGCAGGGTGGAGACGCTCAACCCCCCAACCACCACCAGCACCGCCCCGGTGAAAAGGGGAAACGCCGCCAGTTCGTGCAGCCAGGCCAGGCCGAGTTGATCCGCCTCCAGCCCCAGGAAGAGCGGGAACAGCGCTAGCGCGGCACCCGCCGGGGCCGGCACGCCGGTGAAGAAATTATAGGCGAAGGCGGCTTTCGGCGCGGAATCCAGCGCGGCGTTGAAGCGCGCCAGACGCAACGCCATGGAAGAAGCGAACATCAGCGGCGGCAGGAAGCCGATGGCCCCCAGCGTTTGCAGCGACCACATATACAGCAGCAGCGCCGGGGCCACGCCGAAGCAGAGGAAGTCGGAAAGACTGTCCAGCTCCGCACCCAGGCGCGAGGTCGCCTTCAGCATGCGCGCCAGCCGCCCGTCCAGCCCGTCGATCACCATCGACACGGCAATGGCAATCACCGCTGCGCCGTAGCGGTCCTGCATGCCAAACCGGATGGCCGAAAGCCCGATGCACAACCCGAGCAGCGTCATCAGGTTGGGCAGCATGCGGTTGAAGCTCAGGCCCGAGAAGCGCTGCCGGCGGGGCAGCCGGCGGCGGCGGCGCGGTGGGATCATGGCGTGGCGGGCAGTTCGGCGATCACAGTCTCGCCGCCGATCATGCGCTGGCCGACCGCCACCAGCGGGGTGCAGCCCTCAGGCAAATACAGGTCGGTACGGCTGCCGAAGCGGATGATGCCGAAGCGCTGGCCGGCCGTGAGGCTCTGACCCTCATGCACCTCGCACAGGATGCGTCGCGCGATCAGCCCGGCGATCTGCACCACCACCGCCTGCTGGCCATTTGCCAGACGCAGCAGCAGCGAGTTGCGCTCGTTGTCGTCGCTCGCCTTGTCCGCCGCGGCGTTCAGGAACAGCCCCGGGTGATAGGCGATCTTCTCCACCGTGGCGGCGATGGGGGAGCGGTTCACATGCACGTCCAGCACCGAGAGGAAGGTGGCGACGCGCATGCGCTTGGCCTCGCCCAGGCCAAGCTCGGCGGGCGGCACCGCTTCCTCGATGCTCACCACGCGGCCATCGGCCGGGGCGACGAACACATCGGCGCGGGGCGGCAGCACGCGCTCGGGGTCGCGGAAGAAGTACAGGCAGAACAGGGTGAACAGCACCCCCGCCCAGGCCAGCGGGTGCCAGAATAGCAGCCCCAGCAGCGCCGCGACGACGCCACCGAGAATGAACGGGTAGCCGGCCTTGTGCGGCGGGCTCAGCACCGACTGCACGCTTTCAATAATATCCATTGTTCAGCTCTTGGGTTGGGGCAGGACGAAGCTCTGGCCCGGGAAAATCAGATTCGGGTCGTGGATTTTGCTGGCATTGGCCGAGTAGATCAACGTGTACATGGTGCCGTGGCCATAGACATGCCGGGCGATCAGCCACAGGCAATCGCCGGGGGCAATGACCACGCGCCCCTCGGCCAGGGCGGCGGCCAGCGTCTCGGGCGCGAAGGGCGCGGTAACGGGCGGCAGAGTTTGCCCCGTGGCGGTGGTGGCGCCCAGGCTCAGCATGCCCGGGCTGGCCGGCACGGGGGCAGAGATATGCCAGCGCCCCTGCGCATCGGCCTTGGCCTGGCCGATTTCCTGGTTGCCCAGGCGCAAATTCACGGTCGCGCCCGCCGGGGCGGTGCCTGAGAAGACGGCATGGCCATTAGTGTCGTAATCCACCGCGCCCATGCCGAGCTGCCCGGCCTGCGGCCCCTGGCCGGTGAGCACGGTGCTGCCATTCGGGCCGGAGAGCACGGTAAGCACCTGCCCGCCATTGCCCGGCACGCTCACCACGGCGCTCTGGTTGCCCGCCACCTCGGCACCGCCGGGCGGCACCTCGGAGAGGGTGATCTCATGCGTGCCGGGGGCGAGCGGCGTTTGCGGCACCAGCACGAAGGCCCCCTGGGCATCGGCCGTCACCTTGCCGATCACATTGTTGTTGTCCTTCACAATTACCACCGCGCCAGGGACGGCGCGCCCGGCGATCACGGTATTGCCCTGGGTGTCCACGCGCACGACGTCGAATTGCGGCGGAGCGATCGCGCTCACCGCCGGGGCGGGTGCCGGGGCCGGGCGCGGTGGCGCGGGGGGCTGCCCGCCATGGCGCAGCATCATCAGCATGCCGATATCCAGCAGCGCCAGCGCGCTGAGCACGGCGACCGCGATGATCCGTGTTTTGCTGCCCATCCGCGGGGCTTGATCCTTGCTTGCCATATCGCCCCTAGCCTGCCACGAACAACGCCAAACTGGAAGCGAGGCAGGGATTTATGGGTAGTTTTTCCGTCACCGTGTTTTGCGGGTCCTCCCCCGGCGCCGAGCCGGCCTATGGCCAGGCTGCGCAGGCTTTGGGCGCGGGTCTTGGCCAGCGTGGCATGAACCTGGTGTTCGGCGGCGGCAATGTGGGGCTCATGGGCGTTACCGCAGGTGCTGCGATGGAAGCGGGCGCGCATGTCACCGGCATCATCCCGGATTTTCTGCGCAAGCGCGAGGTGGAGTTTCACGGCCTCTCGGAGCTGATCGTCACCGACTCGATGCACACCCGCAAGCGTCGGCTCTTCGCCCTGGCCAATGCCTTCGTCGTCATGCCCGGTGGCTTAGGCACCTTCGACGAGACCTTCGAGATCCTGACCTGGAAGCAGCTCGGCCAGCATGACAAGCCAATCATCCTGGTGGACATCCTCGGCTGGGCCCAGCCCTTTGTGACGATGATCGAGCAGACGATCGCCCGCGGCTTCGCCCGCGAGAGCGTGCGCGACCTGTTCGAGGTGGTGCCGGACGTACAGGCCGTGCTGGCCCGGCTGGAAGAGCTCCGCGGAAATTAACCCCGGCTGAAGTCTTCGGCGCGGATCATCCCCCGCGCCAGCTTCAGCGCCTCGAACCCGGCATCCTCGCCCAGGCGGGCGAGCAGCGCCTCCCACTCCGCCCGCGCCGCGCCCTCTGCCGAATCGCGCAAGCCGCCGATCAGCGCCCGCGCCGCCTCAAGCGCCGCCTGGCGCTCGGCCTCGGCGCCGATATAGGCCTTTTGCAGCGCGTAATAGACCTTGCGCGCCGAGGTGGTGGCTTCTTCCTCGCACATGATCTGCCGGCCGAAAAGAAACCGCGCCGGTGTGCTCAGCTCGAGCCGCGTGCGGGTCTTGAAGCGAATCACCGCCCCGTTGAGGATCATCGATTCGCCCTGCTTGAGTTCCAGTACCAATGCTGTCATGCGCTCATCCGCCGGGGTGCCAAGACCCCGAATTTGCCACGATGCGGTTTAATATCAGGTGAATACGCGGCCAGAGCCCGCCAAAGCGGCACCTTCCCCAAAGCTGCGCCCCTTGCTACGGTAGGTCACGAATCGGTCAATAACGCCAAGAATTCGTTTTGTGTCTGGAAGGGTATCATGAAGTTCAAGGCCGATCGCGCCACGTTGATGAAATCTCTGGCCCATGTGCAGAACGTGGTGGAGAAGCGCAACACCATCCCCATCCTCGCCAACGTGCTGCTGGCGGTGCGGGACGGCAAGCTGACCATCGCCGCGACCGACCTGGAAATCTCGCTCGTCGAGGAAGTGGCGGCTGAAACCTCGCGCAACGGCGCCATCACCGTTCCCGCCGCCACTTTGTACGAAATTGTGCGCCGCCAGCCGGATAACGCGGTCATCGAGCTCGACCATCCGGGCGGAGACGCGCAGCTGGCTCTGCGCGCCGGGCGCTACGCCACCAGCCTCGTCGCGCTTTCCGTCGACGAATTCCCCAAGCTGGATGCCGGCAAGCTCACGCATAACTTCGTGGTGTCGGCGCAGGAACTGCGCGGGCTAATCGACCGCACGCGCTTCGCCATCTCCACCGAGGAAACCCGCTACTACCTGAACGGTATCTTCCTGCACGCGGCCGAGGGCGAGAACGGCCCGGTGCTGCGCGCCGTAGCGACGGACGGCCACCGCCTCGCCCGCGTGGAAGAGCCCCTGCCCTCCGGTGCCGCCGGCATGCCGGGCATCATCATCCCCCGCAAGACCGTGACCGAAATGCGCAAGCTGCTCGATGAGGCCACTGGCGAGGTCGAGGTCGCGCTGTCCGAGACGCGCATCCAGTTCACCATTGGCAATATGCGCCTGACCAGCAAGCTGATCGACGGCACCTTCCCCGATTACGACCGGGTGATCCCCCGCGGGAACGACAAGATCCTGCGCGTGGACAAGAAGGATTTCAACGACGCGGTGGGCCGCGTCTCGGCCATCAGCGCGGAAAAGCACCGCCCGGTGAAGCTCTCTCTGGCCAAGGATCTGCTGGTCATCTCCGCCGCCTCCGCCGAGCAGGGTTCGGCCTCCGAGGAGCTGGGCGGCGACCTGGTTGATTACCAGTCCGGCCCGCTTGAGATCGGCTTCCAGGCCCGTTACCTTTCGGACGTGACCGACCAGATCAAGGGCAAGGTGGAGTTTTTCTTCGCCGATGGTGCCGCCCCGACCCTGGTGCGCGACCAGGATGATGCATCGGCCATCTACGTGCTGATGCCGATGCGGGTGTAACCCACGCAAGTCGGCCGCCTCACGCTTACGGATTTTCGCTCCTACGCCGCGCTACGGTTTGAACCCGCAGCGCGGCTTAATGTGTTTGCCGGCCCCAATGGCACGGGCAAAACGAACCTGCTGGAAGCGCTCTCTCTGCTCGTGCCCGGGCGCGGCCTGCGCGGAGCGAAATTCTCCGAGTTGGCGCGCCGTGGCCCGGCGGCTTCGGGAAGCTGGGCCGTGGCCGCAAGGTTCGACAACGGCGTGGAAATCGGCACGGCGATGGCCGAAGGCGCGCCCGAACGCCGGAAATTCCGCCTGAACGGCGTGAAGCCGCGCTCCCAGGCCGAGGTAGCGGAGCAGCTTTCCGCTGTCTGGCTCACCCCGCAGATGGACCGGCTGTTCACCGACACCGCCTCCGGTCGGCGCAAGTTTCTCGACCGCCTGGTCATCGCCCTCGAGCCGGGCCATGCGCGCGAGATCGCGGCCTGCGAATCCGCCTCATCCCAGCGCAACCGGCTGCTGGCGGAAAACCCAGACCCCGCCTGGCTCGCGGGGCTGGAGGATTCCATGGCCCGGCACGCCGTGGCCGCCACCGCCGCGCGCATGGCGCTCATCAACCGGCTCAACGCCAGCATCGCCGCCGGCGCGGCGGACCCGTTTCCCCGCGTCGCCTTGAGCCTGGATTGCGCCATCGCCACGCGCCTCGCCACCGCCCCGGCGCTGGAGGTGGAAGACGCGCTCCGCGCCGCCTATGCCAGTGCCCGCTTGCAGGACAGTGCTGCGCGAGGTGCCAGCCTGGGCCCGCAGAAAACCGATTTCCTGATCGCCGACGCGGCCACCAGCCGTCCCGCCGCGCTCTCCTCCACCGGGCAGCAGAAGGCCATGCTCATCGGCATCGTGCTCGGCCATGCAGCGCTCATCGCCGCCGCGCGCGGCACCCCGCCGCTGCTGCTGCTCGACGAACCTTTGGTGCATCTGGACTCCACCCGCCGCGAGGCGCTGTTCGCCGCGCTGAATGCAGCACCCCTTTCCGCCTGGCTCACCGGCACCGACCGCGAAACATTTGCCGGGCTGGATGCCGCCTGTTACGCCATCCACGATGGCTCTATAGAACCGGCATGAGACTTCTCTTCCTGGGCGATCTGCTCGGCCGTTCCGGCCGCGAGGCGGCGCTGAAACACATCCCCGAGCTGCGCGCCTCGCTCAAGCTCGATTTCGTCGCGGTGAATGCCGAGAACGCCAGCCATGGCTTCGGCCTGGGGCCGGACATGGCGCAGGCGCTGTTCGCGGCCGGGGCGGATGCCATCACGCTCGGCAACCACGCATGGGACCGGCGTGAGATCATCCCCTATATCGCGCAGGAAAAACGCCTGCTACGGCCTATCAACTATCCGCCCGGCACGCCCGGCCAGGGTTCGGCGCTCATTGCGCTGGCAGACGGCCGCAAGGTGCTGGTGGCCCAGGCCATGGGGCGGCTGTTCATGGACCCGATGGACTGCCCGTTCCGCACCACCGAGGAACTGCTCTCCCGCCACAAGCTCGGCGTTACCACGCATGCCATCCTGCTCGACATCCATGCCGAGGCCAGCTCTGAGAAAATGGCCTTCGCCCACAGCTTCGACGGCAGGGTGTCCTCGGTCACCGGCACGCATACCCATATTCCCACGGCGGACCACCAGATCCTGCCCGGCGGCACGGCCTATGCCACCGATCTCGGCATGTGCGGCGATTATGACTCCGTCATCGGCATGCAGAAGGAGGGCGCCACTGGCCGCATCATCCGCAAAATGCCTGGCGACAAGCTGACCCCTGCCGAAGGCCCGGCCACGCTCTGCGGCGCCTTCATCGAAACCTCGGATGCCACCGGCCTTGCCATCCGCATCGAGCCGGTGCGCCTCGGCGGACGCCTCGCCCAGGCAATGCCCAAATTGTAGGTCTTCAAAGTTTTTTGGGCTGCTCAGCAGCGCGCCACTGGTTCAAGCGCGCTGGGCAGGACTAACAAAAGATGCCGCTTTTTGAAAAAAGCGGCATCAAAAACGTTTACAACTTAACTTTCGAGGGTACGGCGGAGCAGGTCCACGTCCTCGGCGAAGGCGGCGTCCTGAGCGATCAGCTCGGTCACGCGGTTCACGGCATGCATCACCGTGGTGTGGTCGCGGTCGCCGAAATGTCGGCCGATATCGGGCAGGCTCTTGGAGGTGAGCTGCTTGGCCAGATACATGGCAATCTGCCGGGGCCGGGCGATGTTGCGCGCGCGCCGGGCGGAGGACATCTCCGACACGCGGATATTGTAATGCTCGGACACGCGCTTCTGGATCTCCTGGATGGAGATCTTCCGGTCATGGGCCTTCAGCACGTCGTGCAGCACTTCGTGCGCGGTTTCCATGGTCAGCGGCCTGTTGAACAGGTTGGCGTGCGCCACCAGGCGGTTGAGCGCGCCCTCCAGCTCGCGGTTATTGGTCGTGATCTTGCGCGCCAGGAACTCCAGCACCTTGGCCGGCACGTCCACGCCCGCGCGCTGCGCCTTCGCCTCCAGGATGGAGTAGCGAAGTTCGAAGGTTGTGGCGTGAAGATCCGCGACCATTCCGCAACCCAAACGGGTACGCAGACGGTCCTCAAGCCCCGAAAGATCGGAGGGCGATTTGTCAGCGGAAATAACGATCTGTTTGCCCGCATCCACAAGCGCGTTGAACGTGTGGAAAAACTCTTCCTGCGTGTTGTCCTTGCCGATCAGGAATTGCAGGTCGTCGATCATCAGCACGTCGACCGAGCGCAGCTCGTTCTTGAACTCGAGCGTGGACTGCGAGCGCAGCGCGTTGATGAAGCGGTACATGAATTTTTCCGCCGACATATAGGCGACGGACGCGGGTGCCCGGCCATTGCCGCGGTTGGACAGCTCCCAGGCAATGGAATGCATCAGGTGCGTCTTGCCCAGACCGACGCCGCCATACAGGAACAGCGGGTTGAAGCCCGGCGTGGCCGGCGCCTCCGCCACGCGGCGGGCGCAGGCATAGGCGAACTCGTTCGGCTTGCCGACGACGAAGGTGTCGAAAGTAAAGCGCTGGTCCAGCGGTGCGGCGGAATCCGGGCGCGGAGCCGCAGGCGCGGTTGCGGCGGGCGGCAGCGTCTGCACCGGCGCCGGCGCCTCGGCCAGGCTCGGCGCCGTGCCGCGCACCTGCGTGCCAGTCCGGATCTCCACGTTGCGAATGGCGGGGTTCTCCACCTGCCAGAACGCGGTAATCAGCTCGCCATATTCTTTGTTCACCCAGTCGCGCAGGAAGCGGGTGGGCAGGATCACCGTCACCTCGTCGCCTGCCACGCCCGCGAGCGCCACCTGCTTCAGCCAGGTGCGGTATTCCACCTCGCCGACCTCGGCCTGCAAGCGCGCCCGGACCCGGGCCCACTGCTCATTCAGACTAGACTCATCCTGCCGCGCCGGGGATATCCTCGATAAAGCGTCACCGTCACGCATAGCACTGATCTCCAGGCTCATCCCCATATCCCGCTCCAGCCTCGATCCCAGCTCACAACCCTTCCCCTCCGGAAAGACACAAGCCGGCAAGCTGTTCCTCCCAGAATTGAGACAGTTATGGATGGTAGTTTTAAGAACCCAAGTGTAGGTCGAAATTACAAATTGCCGCAAGTGCTCAATACTTCCGCCTCTGCGGACAAGCCTCTGAACCAATGTTTTAATGTTGTAAAATCATTGACTTACAGCAACTCAAGTTTCTCAAACCGCAAGCTACACTTCCAAAAATGAAACATTTAATAGAAAGCAGCAAGAACAACGCTGCCACCTCATGGTTTCATTGAGATGACAGCGTTATGATTTTTTCTCGATTTTTAAACAGGAGCCTTACAGCCCCCGGACGCAGCCTTGTTAGGCGGCGACAGCCTTCACCTGAGCGGAGAGGCGGGAAATCTTGCGCGACACGGCGTTGGCCTTCAGCACGCCCTTTCCGGCAGCGCGTTGCAGCTCGGGCTGCGCGGCGCGGAAGGCGGCGAGCGCCAGCTCCTTGTTCCCGGCGGCCACAGCTTCCTCGACCTTGCGAATGGCGGTGTGGACGCGCGACTTGCGTGCCTTGTTGCGCGCCGTGCGCTTCAGGGTCTGACGAATGCGTTTCTCAGCAGATGCGATATTGGCCATGGTGTCCAAAACAAAGAGTGTTCAACAGAGCGCGCGGTCTAGCCCCGCCAGAGCCGCGCGTCAAGCCGCAGCGGGGTAAAACCCCCGTTATTCGCGGATAACCCAGGATTTCCGCATGGGAGAAAGCACCTCCCAGGTGCCGGTGAAGCCGGGTTCGATCACGAATCTATCCCCCGGCCCGGCCTCGATGCGCTCACCGTTATCGCCCTCGACAACGCATGCGCCCGAGATCACCTCCATATATTCCCACTCAGCGTAGGAGATGCGCCATTTGCCCGGCGTGGCTTCCCATTCCCCGGCGTAGAGGCGGTCCGGCAGGTTCTCGTAGAGTACCCAGGTGCGGGTCCGCGGCGTGCCGAAGAGCACCTTCTCCACCGGCACATCCTCCCACGGCGCCCCGCTAGCGCGGGGCAGGCGCTTCAGCCCGCTCATTGCGGCGAGACCCCCAGGGCAGCCGGCCCGGCGCCGGGCAGATAAGTGGGCGCCGCGCCAGTGGCCGGAGCCACGGCAGGTACAGGTGCCGATGGTGCCGCCGCGCCGCCGGGCGCGGTCAGCGGCGTCGCCTCGATGGCACCGCCCGCCGCCCCCGCCGGGGCGGCACCTGCGCCCATTGCCGCGCCAGGGCCGGTGGAGACCACCCAGCTCGGGATGTTATGCATGATCTGATAGGGCAGCTGCACGTTCATCTGGTCCATCAGGCGCTTGGTCATCTGGTAAAGCGCGGCCTGCAAATCGGCGGGGTTGTCCGAGTCCGGCGCGGTCTGGCTGGCCGACACGTTCGCCTCCGCGAATCCGGTCGAGTGCCCATCCGCGCTGGTCAGGTTCACATCCACCGTCATCGCGCCATTGAGATTGCCATTGGCTTCGGTGATCGAGGCCACCTGGATCGTCACCGTGCCATTACCCGGCTCCCCGGAGGGCTGCAGGCGGTGCTGCAGCATGGCCGTCAGCGTCGAAGCCGGGGGGGCTGGGTCCTTGCCCTCCAGCGTCGCCTCATCGGGGCCAGGCACGTAATTGTCCACGACGTTCAGGTTCGCCACCTTCAGCACGATCGGCCGAAGATAAGAGTAATCCAGCGGCGCGAAGCTTGGGGCCGGAGAGGAACTGCAGGCGGCCAGGGCACAGAGAGGCAGAGCGGCAAGAAGTCTTTTTTTCATATACGTCAGGCTCCAGGGCGTCCGGTTACCGAATCCCGCGCGAAGCGAAAATCGAAGTTGCAGAATTCACAGGTCATTACGATCTCGCCGTCAACCGCCATGTGGTCGAGGTCGTCCGTGGGGAAGCCTTCAAGGATGCCGCCCAGGCGCTGCCGCGAGCAGCGGCAGCCGAAGCTGAGCGCGCGGGGCTTGCCGGCGGCCACGCCCTCGCCATGGAACAGCCGGTACAGCAGACGCTCGGGCGGCAGCGCGTCGTCCAGAAGCTCCTCCGAAGTCAGCGTGTCGGCCAGGATACAGGCGGTGCGCCAGGCTTCTTCCTGGTCCTCCTCGGTCATGTCCTCGCCAACGCCTCCCGCCCCGGCGATTCGCTCCAGCACCAGGGCCGAGGCCCGCCAGCCGGATGGCGTTTCCCCCGCGGCCAGGAACACCCGGGCGGGCAGCTGTTCGGAATGCTGAAAGTAATATTCGGACATTTTGCCCAGGCTGCCGCCTTCCAGCGCCACGATTCCCTGCTGCGGGTCACGGTCCATGCCAAAGTCCACGGTGAAGGCGAGGTAGCCCTGCCCCAGCAGCGTCCCTGCTTCGGCATCCTCGGGGATCTCGGCCTCATGGTCCACGCGCACATAGCCACGCAGGGCCCCCGCCTCGGTGCAATCTGCCACGAGCATGGAGACCGGGCCGTCCCCGCGCGCCTGCACGGAGAAGGACCCCTTGAATTTCAGCGCGCTGGACAGCGCCGCCGCCAGCGCCAGGGCCTGGCCGAGCAGCGTCTTCACCGGGGTCTTGTGCTCGTGGCGGGAGAGCAGCGTGGCCGCCAGCGGGCCCAGCCGCACCACCCGGCCGCGCACCGGCTTGTTGGGCAGATAAAAGGGAAGCACGCCGCGGGGTACGGACAAATCCGGCACGTCGGGCCGGGAGGAATCAAGGAAAGCAGGAAGTTCGGTCATTGCCACGCCACTTAATCACGTTTTTTACGCGTTGCCATAATGGCAATGCCGGGTTAGCGGTTTGCCATGACTGCAGAACACACGGCTGACCTTGGCGCCTATGTAAGAAAGTTCCACCGCGCGAGCGTGCTCGTGGTGGGTGACGCGATGCTGGACCGCTACGTTTACGGCACTGTCTCGCGCGTCAGCCCGGAAGCGCCTGTGCCGATCCTTACCGTCACGCGCGAGGTGGCCATGCCCGGCGGCGCCGGCAACGTGGTCCGCAACCTTGTGGCGCTGGACGCGGCGGCCGCCTTCGTCTCCGTGGTGGGGGACGACCAGGCCGGCTCCGAGCTCACCACCCTTGTCGGCGGGCAGGAGCGCGTGGAGCCCTGGCTGCTGGTGCAGGGCGGACGCACCACCACGCTGAAGACCCGCTACATCGCGCAAGGGCAGCACCTGATCCGCGCCGACCGCGAGGAAACCATCGCCCTGCCGGAGAAGCTGGCCGAGCGCCTCGTGCGCATCGCGCTTGACGCCATGGCCGCCACCTCCGTCACCGTACTCTCCGACTACCGCAAGGGCGTGCTGAGCGAGGGTGTGGCCCATCAACTCATCGAGGGCGCGAAGAAGCTTGGCCGCAAGATCATCGTGGACCCCAAGGGGCGGGACTACAGCCGCTACCGCGGCGCCGATGTCGTCACCCCCAACCGCAGGGAGCTGTTTGAGGCCACTGGCCTGCCGGTGGAGACCGAGGCGGAGATCGTGCACGCGGCGCAGACCCTGGTGCGCCAGTTCAATTTCGGGGCCGTGCTTGTCACCCGCGCCGAGGACGGCATGAGCCTGATCACCGCTGATGAGGTCCGCCATTACCCTGGCGAGGCCAAGGAGGTGTACGATGTCTCCGGCGCCGGCGATACCGTGGTGGCGACGCTGGCCACCGCGCTCGCCGCCGAGGTGCCGCTGGCCGACGCCGCGCGCCTCGCCAACATCGCGGGCGGCATCGTGGTGGGCAAGGTCGGCACCGCCGTGGCCCGCCCGGCCGACATCCTCACCGCCATCGCCCCGGCCACGGGCGCGCTGCGCAAGGTCGTCACCCCCTCCGCCGCGGCCGAGGCCGCCGAGCGCTGGCGCCTGCTCGGCTACAAGGTCGGCTTCACCAATGGCTGTTTTGATCTGCTGCACCCCGGCCATGTGCATCTGCTGGAGCAGTGCCGCGCCATGTGCGACCGGCTGATCGTCGGCATCAATTCCGATGCCTCGGTGCAGCGCCTGAAGGGCCCCACCCGCCCGGCCCAGGGCGAGGCCGCCCGCGCCGCCGTGCTTGCCTCGCTGGCCAGCGTCGATCTCGTCTGCCTATTCGAGGAGGACACGCCGATCGAGCTGATCAAGCTGGTCAAGCCGGATTTGCTGATCAAGGGCGCAGACTATACCCGCGAGACCGTGGTCGGCGCTGACCTTGTGGAAAGCTGGGGCGGCAGCGTCGCGCTGGCGCAACTCCTGCCCGGCCATTCCACCACCGCCACGCTGGCGCGGTTGCGGGGCTGAATGCCGTCATCGCGAGCGCAGCGACGCGATCCATCTTTTCCCGCCACGGCATGGAAGATGGATTACCACGCCGGCTGCGCCAGCTCGCAATGACATCGGACATCCGCCCATGCCCCTCACCGAGGATCAGACCGCCGCCCTGCTCGTCACCATACTCCGCCAGCCACAGTGAGAGCCCCATGAGCAATTGCCCCATGCATTTTTGCGGCCCCGTCTCAAGCGTATTACAAGGCGCAACATGGGCATCGATTTAACAACTCCAGGTGGCAGGCTGAGATACGCCAGGGAGCAGGCTGGCTATAAAACCGCGCGCGCCTTTTACGAAAAGATCGGGGTAAAGCAACCGACCTATTCCGGCCACGAGAGCGGCACCCGCGCCTTCGATTTCCAGGCCGCAGCCTCCTATGCCGATCAACTCGGGAACTGCACCGCCGCCTGGCTGATGGGTGGCGGACGCGGTGCCCAAGACAGCGTTTTCATCGATCCCTGGCCCCGCCCCCTGCCCGCGCGGCAGAATTTCACCGGCACGCATGCGGTGCTGGAACCGCTGCACCGCCGCCATGTGGCGGATCTGTGGGAGGCCGCGCAAAACGCGGGAGAAAGCTTCGCCTATATGCCCTACGGCCCGTTCGAGAGCCGGGCGGCGCTGGAGGGCTTCATCGCCGCCAACACCTCGGTGGCCGACCCCGTATTCTGGGCCGTGCGCCCGCTCACGCTCGGCCGCGCCATGGGCTGGCTCTCGCTCATGAACATCGAGCCCAAGAATGCCGCCATCGAGCTGGGCCATATCTGGTTCGGCCCGGAGTTGCAGCGCACCCGCGCCGCTACCGAGGCGATGTTCCTTCTCCTGCGCCACGCGGCCGAGGATCTCGGCTACCGCCGTTTGGTCTGGAAGTGCAACAACAACAACGAAGCCTCCAAGCGCGCCGCCCTCCGTCTCGGCTTCACGCCCGAGGGCTTGCTTCGCGCGCATATGGTCGTGAAGAGCCAGCGGCGGGACACCGCCATGTTCTCGATCATCGAGGATGAATGGCCTTCCCGGCGCGATGCCATCCTCTCCTGGCTCTCGCCCGAGAATTTCGGCACCAGCGGCACTGCAATCCGCTCCCTCGCCTCATTCCGCGGTTAAGCGGGCCACTTCTTCCCTGAGCCTGGGGAGAACCTCTTCGCCAAACCACGGATTTTTCTTCTCCCAGAAATTGGTGCGCCAGGAGGGATGCGGCAGTGCCATGTAGCGGCCCTTGGTTCCGGCGCGTACATGCTCCGTCATGTTGCCCTTGCCGAGATAGCGCCGCTGCGCGTAGCCGCCCACGAGCAGGAAGAGCTCCAGCCGGGGCATCAGAGCCAGAAATTTCTCATGCCAGAGCGGCGCGCATTCCGGGCGCGGCGGGGCATCTCCGCCCTTAGGCAGGCGGCCCGGATAACAGAAGCCCATGGGCATGATGGCCACCCGCGCGGCGTCGTAGAACACATCCCGCGGGGTTCCCATCCACGCCCGCAGCCGCTCGCCCGACGCGTCGTTGAACGGGATACCCGTCTCATGCACCTTGGTGCCCGGCGCCTGGCCGATGATGATCAGCCGCGCGGCGCAGGAGATCTGGAACACCGGCCTCGGCCCCAGCGGCAGATAAGGCGCGCAGACGGTGCAGGCCCGCGCCGCCGTCACTTCGTCGAACGCGCTCACACGCTCTCGCGCCAGATCTTCCGCTTCGAGACGATTGCGACGACGCTGAGGAAGACGAAGAAGATCACCGCCCGCAAGCCAATCTGGTGCCGGGTGGAGAGGTTCGGGTCCGCCGCCCAGGTGAGGAACTCGGCCACGTCTGCGGCTTGCTGCTGCTGCGTGGCGGCGGTGCCGTCCGCGTAGGTCACCGCGTTGTCGCGCAGCGGCGGGGGCATCGCGATCTGCCCGCCGGGAAAGGCGGCGTTGTAGAAATGCCCTGGCAGCATCGTCACACCATCCGGCACCGTGGTGTAGCCGGTGAGCAGCGCATACACGTAGCGCGTGCCATGCTCGCGCTGCGCCACGATGCTGGACAGGTCCGGCGGCAGCGCGCCGCCAAAGGCCGACGCCGGCATGGCCGGATCCTTGAACGGGGAATCCAGCGTCGCCGTGCTGCCATCCGCCAGTTTCACCCCTTGGGCTATGCCCGCCGCCTGGTCCGGCGTCAGGCCGAGCGCCTCAAGGTCGCGGTAATGCAGGGCGTTGGCGGCGTGGCAGGCGGCGCAGACGGTCTGGTACACCAGAAAGCCACGCTGGGCGGCCGCCTTGTCGATGCTGCCAAAAGCACCCTGGCTCTGGAAATGCAGCGGGGAGAGCGTGTCCTCGGCCTGGGCCGTGCCGGCGGTGGCAAGGCCTATGGCCAAAAGCGGGGCGAAAAACCGGCGCATTATTTGGCCTCCATCGCGGTCACCACCGGGGTGAGCACTAGAAAGTGGAAGAAATACCAGAGGGTGAGCAGCAAAGTAAGCAGTGGCGAGCAGGAAAGCCCGAGCCCCAGCACATCCAGCGCCAGCGCCCAGGTGAGGAAGCTATAAAGCCCGCCCTTGGCGTCGCTGGGGCCGGAGCGGTCCAGCCATGGCAGCGCCGCCAGCACGGCCAGCGCCCCCACCACGCCAAGAATCCCGCCCCAGATGCCGGGCAGCGCGCCCGCCACCCCGGCCAGCGGCAGCAGATACCAGGGCAGCGCCACCGCCACCGGCAGGGTCAACGGGTCGGCCGGCAGAGCATTCGCCCTGGGCTGACCGAAATGCGGCGCGAAGAACGCCAGCACTGAGAAGATGAGCGCGAACACCGCCAGCGCCGCCAGATACTGCGACAGGTAATACGGGAAGAAGGCCACGCCCCTGCCCCGTTCGGCCTTGGGCGCCACCGCCCCACGCGCCGAGAACAGCACTCCCACCACCACGAGCGCCGACAGCGCCAGCACCGCATGGAACACCACCAGCCGCGCCAGCGCGTTGCCGCCCGCCGGGCCGCCGAAGAACCAATTGCCGATCGCCCCCGCCGCGCCAGAGAGCGCCAGCACGCCATTGGAAGCACTGAACAGCGACCAGTACGAAGCCGCCCCGCCGGTGAGCACGAAGCCCAGCCAGCCCACCAGCAGCAGCACCGCCAGCAGCTTCACCCCCAGCCCCCACACCAGCTCGCCCGGCGCGCGGTAGCCGCGCGTGACCATGGCGCGGAACAGATACAGGTACACCAGCCCGAACAGCGCGGTGGTGCCGGTGGCGTGGTAGGCATGCACCAGCCAGCCATTATGCACATTGCGGTCAATGAACTGCACCGAGGCGAAGGCGTGCCACGGGTCGTAATACACCGCCAGCACCGCGCCGGAGAAGGTGAGGAAGGCGAGCGTGATGGCGATCAGCCCCAGCAGCGTGTCGAAATACTTGCTCCCGGGCTTGAAAACCGGCGCGAACAGACAGGTGCACAAACCGCCGATGATGGGCAGACGCTCACCGGCCCAGGATTGTTTCAGTTCCGTGGTCATGATGCGTTGTCCTCAGCCGAACTGGATCTGCGCGGCGTTGATGAATTTGAAGCGGGGAATGGCGAGGTTCTTCTTTGCCGGGCCGGAGCGCACGCGCCCGAGTGGATCGTACTGGCTACCGTCGCAGGGGCAGAGCCAGCCATCGTAGTCGCCGCGCGGGTCGGCGGGGGCGTTGCCTTCCAGCGCGCAGGGCGTGCCGGTGTTCAGCCCCACGACCACGACATAGTTCTGGTATGCGGCGGGAACACGCTCGGTAAACGCGGCCGGGTCGGGCAGCGCGCTGGTCATCACGGCCTGGGCATCGGCAATCTGCTTGGCGGTGAGCTTGCGGATATAGACCGGCAGCCCGCCCCACCACGCGGTCTTCGCGGTATTCTCGGCGATATCGGCGACATCGACGATCATCCGGGCGCTGGCCTCGCTCTGAGCGTCCGGGTTCAGCGCGTCGATCAGCGGCCAGACAATCGTCCCCGCCGCCACGGCGCTGGCCGCTCCTGTCAGAATTGTGAGAAAGCCCCGCCGTGAGTCGACGCCATGACTCGAAGCGTCCGTTGCCGCTGTTTCAGCCATTTTTATCTCCCCGGAGCGAAATGAACTCCTGCTCACAGGCATGACGGCAACGCCGGAAAATTTCAAGAGTAGAAGCCAGACAGGGAACCTCCTAAGAGGAACGCATGAGCATCCACCCACCGCATGAGGCGCTAAAACCCCGCGCCGCCGCCTGGTTCGCGGAGCTGCGCGACCGCATCTGCGCCGAATTCGAAGCCATCGAGGATCTGGCCGGGCCAAACCCGGGCCGCTTCACCCGCACCGCCTGGGACCGCCCGGGCGGCGGCGGCGGCGTGATGAGCGTGATCCGCGGGCAGGTGTTCGAGAAAGCCGGGGTCAATGTTTCGGTGGTGGAGGGCGAGTTCTCGGAGGATTTCGCGGCGCGGATCCCCGGCACCGAAGCAGGAGCGAAATTCTGGGCGGCGGGGATCTCGCTGGTCGCGCATCCGCGCAGCCCGAAGCTCCCGGCCGTGCACATGAACACGCGCATGATCGTGACGGCCAAGGGCTGGTTTGGCGGCGGCGGCGACCTCACCCCCCTGCAGCCTGGCACGGCGGAAGCAGCGGAGGACGCGGCGGAATTCCACGCCGCGTACAAGGCCGCCTGTGACCGCCACGGCGCCGATTACTATGAAAAATACAAGAAATGGTGCGACGAATATTTCTACCTGCCGCACCGCAAGGAGCCGCGCGGCGCCGGCGGCATCTTCTACGATTATCTGGACTCGGGCGACGCGGAGGCGGATTTCTCCTTCGCCCGCGATGTGGGTGAAGCCTTCCTCGCCGCCTATCCGCCCATCGCCCGGCGGCGCTTTGGCCAGCCCTACACGGCCCAGGAGCGCGAGGCGCAACTCATCCGCAGGGGCCGCTACGTTGAGTTCAACCTGCTCTACGACCGCGGCACCATGTTCGGGCTGAAAACCGGCGGCAACACAGAGGCGATCCTCATGTCCATGCCGCCGGAAGTGAAATGGCCGTAACCGTTACGGCGTGAGGACGACGGACGGCGCCGTAATGGCAATGGATGGCGGCGTCACGTAGATCCCCGGCGGCGGCGCATAAACCACCGGCGGCGCCGCATAATAGACAGGGGGCGGCCCATAATAGCCATAACCGGGCCCCCAGCCAGCATACCAGTGCCAGTGCCGCCCCCCATCCCACCAGCCATGGTCGTGCCAATCATGGTACGCCTCGCGGCCATCCCAATGGCCATGATCACCGTCGCCGTGCCAGCCTCCGCCGTCATGGTCGTGCCAGCCTCCGCCGTCATGGTCGCCGCCATCACCGCCGTGCCAACCACCGCCATCGCCGCCGCCATGGCCGTTCCAGCCATCGGCAAAGGCCGGCGCGGCGGTAAAGCCCAGCACGGCGGCAAGCGCCGCGGTGCCAAACAGAGATTTAAACGTCATGGGTTGAAGCCCCTCTAAAATTCGATGCTCAAAGAATGTTCCTTGCCCGAGGCAAGATCAGGACGGAAGCGGGGCTAAATCATGGCGAGCCAAAATTTTCATTAAATTTATTAAAATCATAACGCTACGAAAAATACCTGTTGCGAAACAGTTCACATTCGGCCAAGACTCATCGGCGTCCAGCTTCCCATTGCGGTCAAGGGTTTATCGTGCAGCGTTTCATCAAATACCGTCTCCGCGCCTTCATCGCACCCGTGATCTTCCTTGGCATCACCTACTATTTCGGGTGGAACGCGGTGCATGGCAAAAGCGGGCTGGAGGCGCAGCAGGTGCAGAAGGCCGAGCTGGCCCAGGCCACGGCACAGTACCAGGCGGTGCATGCCGAGCGTCAGGCTTGGCAGACGAAGATCGCCGATCTGTCCGGCCAGTCGATCCACCCCGACATGCTGGATGAGCAGGCGCGCGAGGTACTGAATCTCGCCGATCCGGGCGACATCGTCATCGATCTGGGTTCCGGCCGCGCCGCCGAATAAACAGTTTATTTTTGTAAAAAGACGGAATGATGCGTGCGCGGCGGAAGCTTTGCACGCAATTTTATTTCGTGTCGATTTTTCATCTGCGCGCCAGAAGGGCGAATTAACCATTTTTCGGTTAATTTGAATTTTTGCAGTGCAACATGGAGAGTTTTCAAATCCGCTCTTTGCGCGGCGCAAAAATCTTGGCATAGGCGCCAGAGAGAAACAGCGCCGAAGGGAGCCCCCAAGATATGGCCGCGAGCCCAGAAAAAAGCCGGAAACCCCGCAAGAACGCCGAGTCGATGGACCGCGACGAGCTACTGAAAGCCTATGGGTCCATGCTGCTGATCCGCCGCTTCGAGGAGAAGGCCGGACAGCTTTACGGCATGGGGCTGATCGCCGGGTTCTGCCACCTCTATATCGGCCAGGAGGCCGTCGTGGTGGGCATGCAGCATTGTATCGGCGAGGGGGATGAGGTCATCACCTCCTACCGCGACCATGGCCACATGCTGGCTTGCGACATGGACCCGAAGGGCGTCATGGCCGAACTGACCGGCCGCATTGGCGGCTACTCCAGGGGCAAGGGCGGCTCCATGCACATGTTCAGCAAGGAGAAGGGCTTCTTCGGCGGGCATGGCATCGTCGGCGCGCAGGTGTCGCTCGGCACCGGGCTCGGCTTCTCCAACTGGTACCGCGAGAATGACCGCGTGAGCCTCACCTATTTCGGCGAGGGCGCGGCCAACCAGGGCCAGGTGTATGAAAGCTTCAACCTCGCCAACCTCCTGAAGCTGCCGGTGGTGTTCATCATCGAGAACAACCGCTACGCCATGGGCACCTCGGTCGAGCGCGCCTCGGCCTCGCGCGATCTTTCGCTCAACGGCGTGCCCTGGGGCATGCCAAGCCTCTCGGTGGACGGCATGGACGTGCTGGCCGTCAAGGAAGCAGGGCTGGAGGCCGTGGCGCACTGCCGCGCGGGCAAGGGTCCGTTCCTGCTGGAGATGAAGACCTACCGCTATCGCGGGCACTCGATGTCCGACCCGGCGAAGTACCGCACCCGCGAGGAGGTGCAGCGCATGCGCTCCGAGCATGACTGCCTGGACAGCGCCAAGGCCAAGCTGCTGACGCTGGGGGTCGGCGAGGCGGAACTGAAGAAGATCGACGACGAGGTGAAGGTGCACGTGCAGGAGGCGGCGGATTTCGCCCAGGCCTCGCCGGAGCCGGATGAAGCTGAACTATATACCGACGTGCTGGTGGAGGGCTGAGAGCCGTGGTTGACATTCTGATGCCGGCGCTTTCGCCGACCATGACCGAGGGCAAGCTCGCCAAATGGCTGAAGCAGCCGGGCGATGAAATCAAATCCGGCGATGTGATCGCCGAGATCGAGACCGACAAGGCGACCATGGAAGTGGAAGCCGTGGATGAGGGCAAGCTTGCGGAAATCCTGGTGCCGGAAGGCACCGAGGGCGTGGCCGTGAACGCCGTGATCGCCCGCATGGCCGGTGAGGGCGCGCCCGCCGCGGCCGCCGCCCCGGCCCCTGTTGCGGCGCCCGCGCCGGTTGCAGCTGCCCCCGCGCCCGTGCATCACGCCCCTGCCACGCCGCAGGAGCCGGTGGAGAAGGATTGGGGCCCCACCAAGCCGATGACCGTGCGCGAGGCCCTGCGCGAGGGCATGTCCGCTGAGATGCGCGCCGACAAGGACGTGTTCCTGATGGGCGAGGAAGTCGCGCAATATCAGGGCGCCTACAAGATCAGCCAGGGCATGCTGGACGAGTTCGGGCCGAAGCGCGTGATCGACACGCCGATCACCGAGCACGGCTTCACCGGCATGGCCGTGGGTGCGGCGATGAACGGGCTGAAGCCGATCGTCGAGTTCATGACCTTCAACTTCGCCATGCAGGCGATCGACCAGATCATCAACTCCGCCGCCAAGACACTGTATATGTCCGGCGGGCAGATGGGCTGCCAGATCGTCTTCCGCGGCCCGAACGGCGCTGCCGCGCGCGTCGGCGCGCAGCACTCGCAATGCTACGCCAGCTGGTACGCGCATTGCCCGGGTTTGAAGGTGGTGGCGCCGTGGAGTGCCGCCGATGCCAAGGGGCTGATGCGCGCCGCCATCCGCGACCCGAACCCGGTGATCTTCCTGGAGAACGAGATTCTCTACGGCCATACGTTCGAATGCCCGACCTCCGATGACTTCATCCTGCCGCTGGGCAAGGCCAAGATCGAGCGCGCCGGCACGGATGTGACCATCATCGCCTTCTCGATCATGGTGGACACAGCGCTGAAGGCCGCCGATGCGCTGGCCGAGCAGGGGGTGAGCGCCGAGGTGATCAACCTGCGCACCATCCGGCCGCTGGATATCGAGACCATTGCCGCCAGCGTGAAGAAGACCAGCCGCGTGGTGAGTGTCGAGGAAGGCTGGCCCTTCGCCGGCATCGGCTCCGAGATCATCGCTACCGTGGTGGAGCATTGCTTCGACTGGCTGGACGCCCCGCCGGTGCGCGTGGCGGGCCTCGACGTGCCGATGCCCTACGCCGCGAACCTGGAAAAACTGGCGCTGCCGCAGCCCAACTGGGTTGTGGATGCGGTGAAGAAACTGTTCTGAGCAAGGGAGGCGCAAATGGCCATTAACATTCTGATGCCCGCTCTGTCGCCGACCATGACGGAGGGGAAACTCGCCCGCTGGCTGAAGCACGAGGGCGACGAGGTGAAATCCGGCGACGTGCTGGCCGAGATCGAGACCGACAAGGCAACCATGGAAGTGGAAGCCGTCGATGAGGGTTACCTCGCCAAGATCGTGGTGCCGGATGGCACCGAGGGCGTGGCCGTGAATGCCGTGATCGGCATTCTCACCGCCACCAAGGGCGAGGCCGTGGAAGCGCCAAGCGCCGCCGCGCCTGCCCCGGCTGCCGCCGCACCGGCTCCTGCCGCCGTGCCTGTTGCCGCTGCCCCGGTGGTGGTTGAGCATGGCGAGCGCGTTTTCGCCTCGCCGCTGGCCCGGCGCATTGCCAAGCAGGCGGGCATCGACCTCGCCACGGTGAAGGGCTCCGGCCCGGGCGGGCGGATCGTGAAGGCGGACCTGGAAGGCGCCCCCGCGCATGCTCCGGCGGCTTCTCCCGCTCCGGTGGCGGCTCCTACCCCGGTGGCCGCGCCGAAACCGGCCGCTCCTGCCCCGGTCATCACCGCGCCGCACCAGAAGATTCCGAACTCGACGATGCGCAAGGTCATCGCGCGCCGCCTGACGGAATCCAAGCAGACCGTGCCGCATTTCTACCTCACGGTGAATGTCGAGCTGGACAAACTGCTGGCCCTGCGCGCCGAACTGAACGCGAAGTCGCCGAAGGAAGGCCCCGGCGCGTTCAAGCTCTCGGTGAATGACCTCATCATCAAGGCCTGCGGTGTGGCGCTGAAGCGCCACCCGGGCGTGAACGCCTCTTGGACCGACGAGGCGATCATCGAGTACGACGACGTGGACATCTCGGTAGCGGTGGCCACCCCCAACGGCCTGATCACCCCGATCGTGAAAGGCGCCGACCGGCTTGGCCTCGCCGCCATCTCCAACACGATGAAGGAACTCGGCGCGCGGGCCAAGGCGGGCAAGCTGAAGCCGGAAGAATTCCAGGGCGGCGGCTTCTCCATCTCCAACCTCGGCATGTTCGGCATCTCCGAGTTCTCGGCCATCATCAACCCGCCGCAGGCCGCCATTCTGGCCGTGGGTGCTGGCGAAAAGCGCCCGGTGGTGAACGGCGATGCGCTTGCCGTGGCCACGGTGATGAGTGCGACTTTGTCGGTTGATCATCGAGTGATCGACGGCGCGCTGGGGGCCGAATTCCTCGCCACGCTGAAGGGACTGATCGAAGAACCCCTGAGCCTGTTGCTGTAACCGGAGAAACCGAAAATGGCTGACAATTTTGACCTGATCGTCGTTGGCGGCGGTCCTGGCGGCTATGTCGCGGCTATCCGCGCAGCGCAGCTGAAGATGAAGGTGGCCGTGGTGGAGGCCAAGCACCTGGGCGGCATCTGCCTGAACTGGGGCTGCATCCCGACCAAGGCGCTGCTGCGCTCGGCTGAGGTGAAGCACATGCTCGACCATCTGCCGGAATTCGGCTTCTCGGCCGAGAACGTGAAAGTGGACCTGGCCAAGATCGTTGCGCGGTCGCGCGGCGTCTCGAAGCAGCTTTCGGGCGGCATCGGGCATTTGCTGAAGAAGAACAAGGTCACCGTGTATAACGGCTACGGCAAGCTGATGGGCGGCGGCAACCTTGCCGTGAGCCAGAATGGCAAGCCGGTGGCGCAGTTGTACGCCCCGCATATCATTCTCGCCACAGGTGCGCGTCCTCGCCAAATCCCCGGTTTAGAGGTGGATGGGAGCAAAATAATCTCCTACTTCGAGGCAATGGTGCCGGAGACCCTGCCGAAATCCCTGCTCATCATGGGCTCGGGCGCCATCGGCGTGGAGTTCGCCAGCTTCTACCGCAGCCTCGGCGTGGACGTGACCATCGTCGAGATGATGGACCGCATCCTGCCGGTCGAGGATGCCGAGATTTCCGCCCTGGCCCGCAAGTCCTTCGAGAAGCAGGGCATGAAGATCATCACCTCCGCCACTGTGAAGAAGGCCGAGAAGGGGCCGGATTCCGTGAAAGTGACGGTGGAGGCCGGCGGCAAGGAGCAGGTCTTCGAGGTCGAAAAGGTGATCTCGGCGGTCGGCATTGTCGGCAACGTCGAGGATATCGGCCTGGAGAACACCAAGGCGAAGGTGGAGCGCACCCATATCGTGGTGGACGGCTACGCCCGCACCGGCGAGCCCGGCCTCTACGCCATCGGCGACGTCGCGGGGCCGCCCTGGCTGGCGCACAAGGCCAGCCACGAAGGCGTGGTCTGCGTTGAGGCGATTGCAGGGCTGAACCCGCACCCCTTCGAGACTTGGAACATCCCTGGCTGCACCTATGCGCGGCCGCAGGTGGCCTCGGTGGGCCTTACCGAGGCCAAGGCCAAGGAGGCGGGGCATGAGATCCGCGTCGGGCGGTTCCCCTTCATCGGCAATGGCAAGGCCATCGCGCTTGGCGAACCTGAAGGCCTGATCAAGACCATTTTCGACGCCAAGACCGGAGCGCTGCTCGGCGCGCACATGATCGGCGCCGAGGTGACGGAGATGATCCAGGGCTTCGTGATCGCGCGGCAGCTGGAGACGACGGAGGAGGAACTGATGCATACCATCTTCCCCCACCCCACGATCTCGGAAGCCATGCACGAATCTGTGCTTGACGCCTATGGGCAGGTTATACATTTCTGAGGCATGAGCACCCGTATCGAGATCGATCACCGCGTCCGCCATCCGGAAAAGCAGGGGCGGCCGGATAATCCGATCAGCCGCAAACCGGCCTGGATCCGGGTGAAGGCGCCCACCAGCGCCACCTATAATGAGACCCGCGAACTGATGCGGGAGAAGAAGCTCGCCACGGTATGCGAGGAGGCGGCCTGCCCGAATATCGGGGAGTGCTGGTCTCAGCGCCACGCCACCATGATGATCATGGGCGAGATCTGCACCCGCGCCTGCTCCTTCTGCAACGTGGCGACCGGCCTGCCCGCGCCGCTGGATGCCGACGAACCCCGCCGCGTGGCCGAGGCCGTGGCGCAGCTGAAGCTGCGGCATGTCGTCATCACCTCGGTGGACCGCGACGACGTGGCCGATGGGGGGGCGGCGCACTTTTGCTCCGTGATCGAGGCCGTGCGGGCGGCTGCACCGGAGACCACCATCGAGATTCTGACGCCTGATTTTTTACGCAAGCCGGGATCGGTGGAGGTGGTCGCGGCGGCGCGGCCGGACGTGTTCAACCACAACCTGGAGACCGTGCCCCGGCTGTACCCAAGCATCCGGCCCGGCGCGCGGTATTACCAGAGCCTGAGGCTGCTCGACCGCGTGAAGCAGGTGGATCCGGCGATTTTCACCAAATCCGGCCTGATGGTGGGCCTCGGCGAAACCAAGGCGGAAATCGGCCAGGTGATGGACGATTTGCGCATCGCGGATGTCGATTTCCTCACCATTGGGCAGTATCTGCAACCTACCGTGAAGCACGCGGCGGTGGACCGGTTCGTGACGCCGGAAGAGTTCGAGGAGCTGGCCAGCATGGCGCGGGCCAAGGGCTTCCTCCAAGTTTCCGCCACGCCGCTGACCCGGTCCTCCTACCATGCGGACGCGGACTTCGCCGCGTTGCGCGAGGCGCGTGCAAGGCAGCTCTTAGCGTGACCTCGTATTCGGAACAGAAGCTGGTGCCGTACACCCCGGCCCAGCTCTATGCCCTGGTGGCCGACGTGGCCAAGTACCCGAAATTCCTGCCCTGGTGCGTGGGTGCGCGCATCCGCAGCCATGTGGGGCACGAGATGATCGCCGATTTGACCATAGGCTTCGGCCCGTTCCGGGAGAGCTTCACCTCCCGCGTACTGCTGCTGCCCCCAGCACCGGACGGCGCGCGGGCGATCCGCGTGCAGTACGAGAAAGGGCCGTTCAAATATCTGCACAACAGCTGGGATTTCACCCCGCACCCGGATGGATGCGTCGTGGATTTCTTCGTAGACTTCGAGTTCCGCAGCTTTGTGCTGCAAAAGGCCATCGGCGCCGTGTTCACCGAGGCGGTACGCATGATGGTGCACGCCTTCCTTAAGCGCGCCCAAACGGTATACGGCCCGGCGACCCGGCCAGCTCCAGGCAATACGGCGCCGAACGCCGCGGCCTGAGCAGACCTCTTATCCGGCCTTTTTGCGCGTCTTTGCTGGCGGCTTGAGCAGCGGCTTGAGGAAGCGCCCGGTATAGCTCTCGGGTGCCTCGGCGATCTCTTCCGGCGTGCCGGTGGCGATGATGCGCCCGCCCCCTGCCCCGCCTTCCGGGCCTATATCTATGATGTGATCGGCGGTTTTGATCACTTCGAGATTATGCTCGATGACGACGATGCTGTTCCCGGCATCCACCAACGCGTGCAGCACTTCCAGCAATTTGCGCGTATCCTCGAAATGCAGCCCGGTGGTGGGCTCGTCCAGAATGTAGAGCGTGCGGCCGGTGGCACGGCGGGCCAGTTCCTTGGCCAGCTTTATCCGTTGCGCCTCGCCGCCCGAGAGCGTGGTGGCCTGCTGGCCGAGCTTGATATAGCCAAGGCCGACACGGGCGAGGATGGAGAGCCGGTCGTGGATCTTTGGCACGGCTGAGAAGAAAACAAGCGCCTCGTCCACCGACATGTCCAGCACATCGGCGATGGATTTGCCGCGGAACTTCACCTCCAGCGTCTCGCGGTTGTAGCGCTTGCCCTTGCAGGTGTCGCAGGTGACGAAGACATCGGGCAGGAAGTGCATCTCGATCTTCAGCACGCCGTCACCCTGGCAGGCCTCACAGCGCCCGCCCTTCACGTTGAAGGAGAAGCGGCCGGGCTTGTAGCCGCGGGCGCGGGATTCGGGCATCTCGGCGAACCAGTCGCGGATGGGGGCGAAGAGGTCGGTGTAGGTCGCGGGGTTGGAGCGCGGGGTGCGGCCAATGGGGGACTGGTCGATGTCGATGATCTTATCCAGTTGCTCCAGCCCCTCGATGCGCTCATGCGGCGCCGGGACCTCGCCCGAGCCCATCAGCCGGCGCGAGATGGCCTTGTAGAGCGTATCGACAACCAGGGTGGATTTGCCGCCACCCGAGACGCCGGTGACGCAGGTGAACACGCCCAGCGGGAATCCGGCGGTGACGCTCTTCAGGTTGTTGCCTCGCGCGCCAATGATTTTTACGACGCGGTTGCTCTGCACCGGGCGGCGGAGCGGAATGGGAATGGTGCGGCGGCCGGAGAGGTAATCGCCGGTGATGGATTTGGGGTTGGCCGCGACCTCGGCCGGAGTGCCTTGCGCCACCACATGGCCGCCATTGATGCCGGCTTCGGGCCCCATGTCGATAAGATGGTCGGCGGCGCGGATCGCGTCCTCGTCATGCTCCACCACAAGCACGGTGTTGCCAAGGTTTTTCAGCCGGTTGAGCGTGCCGAGCAGGCGCTCATTGTCGCGCTGGTGCAGGCCGATGCTGGGTTCGTCCAGCACGTAGAGCACGCCGGTCAGGCCGGAGCCGATCTGCGAGGCAAGGCGGATGCGCTGGCTCTCGCCGCCCGAGAGCGTGGCCGAGCCGCGTGCCAGAGTGAGGTAGTTCAGGCCGACATCGAGCAGGAATTGCAGGCGCTCGTGGATTTCGCGCAGGATTCGCCGGGCGATTTCCAGGCGCTGCGGGGTGAGCGTGTCCGCCACCGTGTCGAACCAGGCCTTGGCGTCGTCGATCGACATTTCCGCGACTTCGGCCAGATTTTTGCCCGCCACCTTCACCGCCAGCGCCTCGGGCTTCAGGCGCGCGCCGTTGCAGGCGGCGCAGGGGCGCTCGGAATGGTAGCGGGAAAGCTCCTCGCGCACCCAGGCGGAATCGGTCTCCTTCAGCCGCCGTTCGAGATTCCTGATGACGCCCTCGAAGGGTTTTTCCACGGTGTAGGCGCGGGCGGTGTCCTTGTAGGTGAATTTCACCGCATCCTTGGTGCCGTAGAGGATCTTGTCGCGCACATCCGGCGGCAAGTTCTCCCAGGGCGTGGTCATCTTGATGCCGAAATGCTTGGCCAGTGAGGCCAGCGTCTGGTCGTAATAGGGCGATTGCACGCCGGACCACGGGGCGATGGCGTTGTTGTCCAGCGCGCGCTGCTCGTCCGGCACCACCAGATGCGGGTCGAAATAGATTTCGTGGCCAAGGCCGTCGCAAACCGAGCAGGCCCCATGCGGGGAGTTGAAGGAGAACAGGCGGGGCTCGATCTCCTCGATGGTGAAGCCGGAGACCGGGCAGGCGAAGCGCGAGGAGAACACGGTGCGCGCGCCATTATCGGCATCCTCGGCATAGACGATGCCATCGGTGAGGCCCAGCGCGGTCTCAAAGGAATCGGCGAGGCGTTTTTCCAGGCCGGGCTTCACCACCACGCGGTCCACCACGGCCTCGATTTCGTGCTTCAGCTTCTTGTTCAGCGCGGGGGCCTGGTCGATCTCGTAGAGCTTGCCGTCGATCTTGGCGCGGGTGAACCCCTTGCGCTGCAGCTCGGCCAGCTCCTTCTTGTACTCGCCCTTGCGGTCGCGGATGACCGGCGCCAGCAGCAGCAGGCGCGTGCCCTCCGGCATTGCCATCACGCGGTCCACCATCTGGCTCACCGTTTGCGCCTCGATCGGCAGGCCGGTGGCGGGCGAGTACGGCACGCCCGCGCGGGCCCAGAGCAGGCGCATATAGTCATGGATCTCGGTGACGGTGCCGACGGTCGAGCGCGGGTTCTTCGAGGTGGTTTTCTGCTCGATGGAGATGGCGGGGGAGAGTCCCTCGATGGAATCGACATCGGGCTTGCCCATCAGCTCCAGGAACTGCCGCGCATAGGCGGAGAGCGACTCCACATAGCGGCGCTGGCCTTCGGCGTATATGGTGTCGAACGCCAGGGACGATTTGCCCGAGCCGGAAAGGCCGGTGATGACGGTAAGCTGCTCGCGCGGGATCTGGATGTCGATATTTTTTAGATTATGCTCACGCGCGCCGCGCACGGTGATGAACCCGGCACCTTTGTCTTCCGCCATGTCCGCCTCAATGTTCCCGCAATGTTCTTGTAGGATATGAGGTCGGCCGCTATAAAGCAAACCCCCCTGCTGCGCTGGTTTATTTGCGGCATATGCGTTAAACTTGAAGACAATTTCTGGTTGAGGAGGTCCGCGTGGCTGGTAGTGTGAACAAGGTGATTCTGGTGGGCAATCTGGGCAAGGACCCGGAAGTCCGCAACGCGCAGTCGGGCCTGAAGATCGTGAACCTCACCGTCGCGACCTCCGACACCTGGAACGACAAGATGAGCGGCGAGCGCAAGGAGCAGACCGAATGGCACCGCGTCGTCATCATGAATGACCGTCTGGGCGATGTGGCGGAGAAATATCTGCGCAAGGGCTCGAAGGTGTATATCGAGGGTAAGCTGCAGACCCGCAAATGGACCGACCAGTCCGGCCAGGACCGCTATACGACCGAGGTGATGATCGGCCGCTTCGGCGGCGAACTGGTGCTGCTGGACAAGGCTGGCGGCAATGCCGGCATGGGCGGGGACGATTATTCGCCCGCGCCGCGCGCCGCTTCACCCGCCAAGGCCCCGGCCCGCGCCGTGGGCGGCTGGGACACGCGCCCGGGCAATGACCTGGACGACGAGATTCCCTTCTAACCCACTCCCCCTATTGCTGCGGGGTGACGGGCGGGTAACCGTTCATCATCCCGCCGGGAATGCCGCCCTGCCCCATCGTGCCGGGCCCCATGACACCCGGGATTTGCGGCATCGTCATCTGCAAATAGCCGGGCGGCACCTGCACATCCTCTGCTGGCACCGTGTCGTAGGACACGCTCTGCGCGATGGCATGCGTGCCATCGGAAGCGGTCATTTCCAGGATCACGCCGTCATCGGTCGTGCATAGCGTGGACCATGTGCCCTTGGTGTTGTCGGTCATCTTGTAATTCATGCACTCATGCCCGGCGATACTCTGGCTGCCGTCCTTGGCCACGGTCACGTTGCCGCCATTGGCCCCCTGCAACGCCTGAACCCGCGCCGCCATGGCCGGCTGGTCGAAATAGCTCCGCATCTGCGGCATCACGGCTTTCGCGTCCTTAGCCCCGAAATCGTAGAGGATGTAGCTGTCTGCCCCAGGCGGGCTGAAGCGCACTGTATCGGCGGACTTGCTGTACTCCACGCTGAAGCTGCGTGTGCCCTGTTGGGGCGTGGTGAGCTGGTAGGTGCCTGAAAGATCGTGGTCCGGGATCATCTTGGGCATGGGGTCGGCCAGCGCCGTACCAGCGGCCAGGCAGGAGACGGAGACGGAGACGGAGACGGAGACGGAGACGGAGACGAGGACACAAGGCAGGAATCGCATGCAACCCTCCCGTTTTTGTTTCGACACTCTACCACCCGCCTCCCGGCATGGCCAAGCGGAATAAAAAACCGTAAAGCGGCGCGGTATTTTACCGTTCTGGGAGCAAGAGATGAGCGAGACGAAACAGCCGGTGATCGGCATTATCGGCGGGTCGGGGCTGTATAACATCGAGGGCCTGACCGATACGCGCTGGGAGAAGGTGGAAACGCCGTGGGGCGCGCCGTCCGACGAGCTGCTGATCGGCCAGTTCCAGGGCACCAAGGTCGTGTTCCTGCCCCGCCATGGCCGTGGCCACAAGCTCTCGCCCTCCAGCCTCAACTACCGCGCCAATATTGACGCGTTGAAGCGCGTGGGGGTGACGGATATCATCTCCATGTCGGCCGTGGGCTCTCTGAAGGAAGAGCTGCCGCCTGGGCATTTCGTCATCGTGGACCAGTTCATCGACCGCAGCTTCGCGCGTGAGAAGAGCTTCTTTGGGCCGGGCTGCGTTGCGCATGTCTCCATGGCGCACCCCACCTGCGCGCGCCTGGGCGATGCGCTGGAGGACAGCGTGAAGGCGCTGGGCCTGAGCTACACCCGTGGCGGCACCTATCTGGTGATGGAAGGCCCGCAATTCTCCACCCTGGCGGAGAGCAATCTGTACCGGAGTTGGGGCTGCTCGGTGATCGGCATGACCAACATGCCGGAGGCCAAGCTCGCCCGCGAGGCGGAGATGGACTACGCCAGCGTGGCGATGGTGACAGACTATGACTGCTGGCACGAGGACCACGATGCCGTGACCGTGGACCAGGTGGTGAAGGTGCTGCTCGGCAATGCCGACAAGGCGCGCTCCGTGGTGAAGGAGGTGCTGCCGCGCCTTTCCGCCCCACGCACCGCCTGCCCGCATGGCTGCGACACGGCGCTGCAATACGCGCTGATCACCCCCCCGGAAGCCCGTGACCCCGCCGCGCTGGCCAAGCTGGATGCCGTGGCCGGGCGGGTGCTCAAACAGCGCTGAAGGAACAGGCGCCGCCCAGCTTCATGGGTGGCGCCGTCTGCCTTTACGCCAGCGCCATGGCCCTCCGGCCCACTGTAGCGCGGCGGGCCGGCGTGGAGCTTGCGGCAACCACTGGCGACGCCCCGGTGCTGAATTTGCCGAGCAGCGCCATGATGCCCTCCACCTCATGGGTCAGGCTCTGCCCGGTGGCGGCAGCCTCCTCGACCATGGCGGCGCTTTGCTGCGTCATCTGGTCCATCTGGTTCACAGCCGAATTTATCTGCCCCAGTCCTTGCGATTGCTCGCTCGTGCTGGCGGCAATCGCGCCGACCGAAGCGTTGATGCTGACAACATGCTGAGCGATACGCTCCAGCGCCTCCCGGGCCAGCCCCACCGCCCGCACACCGGCGGCGACCTCGGTGCCCGAGGCATTGATGAGGGTCTTGATCTCCTTGGCGGCATCGGCCGAACGCTGGGCCAAGGCGCGCACCTCCGTTGCCACCACGGCGAAGCCGCGCCCGGCATCGCCGGCCCGCGCCGCTTCCACCCCGGCATTCAACGCCAGCAGGTTGGTCTGGAAGGCGATTTCATCGATAACGCCGATGATCCGGCCGATCTGGGCGGAACTGGCGTCGATCTTGTTCATCGCCTGCACCGCCTCCTGCACCACCGCCTCGGACGCCCTGGTGTCTCCCGTGGCGGCGCGCACCACCTCGTTCACCTGGGCGGCGTTTTCTGCGGTGTTGCGCACCGTGGCGGTGATCTCGTCGAGCGCCGCGGCGGTCTCCTCCAGGCTGGCGGCCTGGCGTTCGGTGCGCTGCGACAGCTCATCGGCGGCCTGGCTGACCGTGGCGGCACTGCCGTTAATGGCGCTGGCAGATTCGCCGACAGCGAGCAGCGCCTCGCGCAGCGCCGCGGCAGAAACGTTGAAATCCACCCGCAGCCGGTCGAGCGAGGGCATCAGCGTGGTCTCGATATGCGCCGTAAGATCGCCACGCGCCACCCGCTCCAGCGCGCCAGCGACGATGCCGACATGCTCCATGCGCTCGCTCAGGTCGGTGGCGAATTTCACCACCTTGGTGGCCTTGCCGGTGGCGTCGAATACCGGATTGTAGCTGGCCTGCAGCCAGATGGCGCGCCCGCCCTTGCGGATGCGGTGAAACTCGGTTGAGAAGAACTCGCCCCGGCGCAGACGGGTCCAGAAATCCTGGTATTCGGCGCTGGCGGAATAGCCTGGTTCGACGAACATGCTGTGCTTGCGGCCGATGATCTCGTCCCGGCCATAGCCGAGCGTTTGCAGGAAATTCTCGTTGGCGGCGAGGATGGTGCCGTCCAGCGCGAATTCGATAACCGCCTGCGAGCGGTTAATGGCGGCGAGCAGGCCCTCATCATTGACTGCCTTGAGCTTCTCCTTGGTGATGTCCAGCGCCAGCTTGACGATCTTGTAAATTTTGCCGTTTCGCCCGCGCACCGGGGTGTAGGAGCCGCGCAGCCAGATTTCGTCGCCCGATTTGGTGCGGCGCGCGAATTCGCCGGAATCAAACGTGCCGGCGCGCAGTTTCTGCCAGAATTCGCTATAGGCGCCGCTTTGCGCCTCCTCCCGCCCGACAAAAATGCGGTGATGGCGGCCGACGATCTCGTTTGCCGAGTAGCCCATGGTGCGCAAAAACACATCGTTGGCGGAGAGAATGGTGCCATCGGGCTTGAATTCGATGACGGCGAAGGATTTGGCGAGCGCCTGCAAGGTCTCAGCGTCACGATAGGCGCGCAGCGGGTTCAATGATGTCATCGGACGGCGGGCTCCTGCTTGGATATGAAGGCTGGCTGATCTAGCCCACGATCTGGTGAACAAATGCTTAGGCGCCGTCCGCGAATAAGTGAATCGCGTTGGATTGGAATATTTAGGTCGGTGGATTCCCACTCGAATCGGCAGGCTCTATCATCCTGGTGTGATTGACGAAGCTGCTATCCGCCAGCGATTTGAGGCGCTTGATCCCGTGCTTGACGAGCGCGGCCGGCGACGGTTTGCGGCAGCCGAGGCGCTGACGGCGGGGCATGGAGGGATCGCGGCGGTGTCGCGTGCCACGGGCCTTGCCCGCAGTACGATCGGGCGGGCGCTGGCCGAGTTGCGCGGCGGCGAAGTGGTCGATGTGGCGCGCGTGCGCCGGCCGGGCGGCGGCCGCAAGCCGACGAGCGAAACCAATGCGGGACTCATCGACGATCTGCGCTCGCTGGTCGAGCCGACAACGCGCGGCGACCCGCAATCGCCGCTGCTGTGGACCTGCAAGAGCCTGCGCCAACTCAGCGAAACGCTGCGCGCCATGGGCCATAAGATCGGCCGCACCCTTGTGGGCGAACTCCTGCACAAGCTCGATTATTCTCTGCAAGCCAATCGCAAGACTAGGGAGGGGACGAGCCATCCCGATCGGGACGCACAGTTCCACTACATCAACGAACTGGTAAAGGCGGCGCTGGCCGCGGGCGAACCGGCGATCTCGGTCGATACGAAAAAGAAGGAACTGGTCGGCGACTTCAAGAATGCCGGGCGCGAATGGCGGCCGCGGGGCTCGCCCGAAAAGGTCCCCGTCCATGATTTCATCCTCCCGGAGCTCGGGCGTGCGGTTCCCTATGGCGTCTATGACATCGCCGACAATGCCGGCTGGGTCAGTGTCGGCGTCGACCACGACACGGCCGCCTTCGCCGCCAACGCCATCCGCAGTTGGTGGAAGCTCATGGGACGCGAGCGCTATCCGAATGCCGGCGGTCTGTTGATCACGGCAGACGGCGGCGGCAGCAATGGCTCGCGCGTGCGCCTGTGGAAACTCGAATTGCAGAAGCTCGCCGACGAACTCGGCGTGCCAATCACCGTTTGCCATTTGCCGCCCGGCACCAGCAAATGGAACAAGATCGAGCACCGCCTGTTCTCCTTCATCACCGGCAATTGGCGCGGCAAGCCGCTCGTTAGCCATCAGGTCATCGTGCAATTGATCGCCGCAACGACGACGAAAGCCGGCCTGAAGGTGCGCTGCGAACTCGACCCAAACACCTATCCATGTGGCATCAAAGTGTCCGACGCCGAGATCACCACCATCAATCTCACTCGCCACGACTTCCATGGCGAATGGAACTACACCATCAGTCCCAAAACAGCCGATCCAGAGCGATAATTTCCGGGCAATGCCTTAGCAGTGCTGCGACGCCGGAATATTCTGAATTCGGGCCCAAAAAAAAAGCACCCCGAAAGGGGTGCTTTTTCTGGTCCTCACAGATGCAGGGGGCCTCTCGGCCCCTTGCCCTGAACGATCAATCCTCGACCTGCTGGTTGCGGCGGCGGATGGCCGCACCCAGGATGTCGCCCAGCGAAGCGCCGGAGTCGGACGAGCCGAACTCGGTGATCGCCTGCTTGTCCTCGTCGATCTCCTTGCCCTTGATGGTCAGCTGCAGCTTGCGGGCCGCACGGTCCACCGCGGTGATCTTGGCATCGACCTTGTCGCCAACCGCGAAGCGCTCGGGGCGCTGCTCACCCTTGTCGCGCGCCAACTCGGCGCGGCGGATGAAGCCGGTCAGCACGTCGTCTACCTTCACTTCGATGCCGTTGCTCTGCACAGCGGTAACGACGCAGGTGACGATCTGGTTCTTGTGGATGCGATCCAGCACGCCAGCGGCCGGGTCGACCTCAAGCTGCTTGATACCGAGCGAAATGCGCTCCTTCTCCACGTCCACGTCCAGCACCTTGGCCTTGACCACCTGGCCCTTGGAGAACTTAGCGATCGCCTGCTCGCCGGTCTCTTCCCAGGAGAGGTCGGACATGTGAACCATGCCGTCGATCTCGGCGCCAACCGCGATGAACAGACCGAACTCCGTGATGTTGCGGATCTCGCCCTCGACGATGGAGCCGATCGGGTGCTCGTCCTGGAACTCTTCCCAGGGGTTGCGGCTCACCTGCTTCAGGCCAAGGCTGATGCGGCGCTTGGAGGCGTCGACATCCAGCACGACCACTTCCACTTCCTGCGAGGTGGAGACGATCTTGCCCGGATGGACGTTCTTCTTGGTCCAGGACATCTCGGACACGTGCACCAGGCCTTCGACGCCCGGCTCCAGCTCCACGAAGGCGCCGTAGTCGGTGATGTTGGTGACGCGGCCGGAGACCTTGATGCCCGGCGGGTACTTGGCTTCCACGCCTTCCCACGGATCGGCCTCAAGCTGCTTCATGCCCAGCGAGATGCGCTGCGTGTCGGCATTGAAGCGGATGACCTGCACCTTGACCGGCTGGCCGATGGTCAGCGCCTCGGCCGGGTGGTTGATGCGCTTCCAGGCGATGTCGGTGACGTGCAGCAGGCCGTCCACGCCGCCGAGGTCCACGAAGGCGCCGTAATCGGTGATGTTCTTCACCACGCCATCCAGGATCATGCCTTCCTTCAGGCCGTGGATCAGCTCGGAGCGCTGCTCGGCGCGGGTCTCTTCCAGCACCGCGCGGCGGGAGACGACGATGTTGCCGCGCTGGCGGTCCATCTTCAGGATCTGGAACGGCTGGGAGACGCCCATCAGTGGGGCGACGTCGCGCACCGGACGGATATCGACCTGGGAGCCCGGCAGGAACGCCGTGGCGCCGCCGAGATCGACGGTGAAACCGCCCTTGACGCGGCCGTGGATTACGCCGTTCACGCGGGTCTGGACCTCGAAGGCCTTCTCCAGCTGGGTCCAGGATTCCTCGCGGCGAGCCTTCTCGCGCGACAGAACCATCGAGCCGTCCTTGTCTTCGTAACGCTCGATGTAGAGATCGTAGACGTCGCCGGCATTCACTTCCGGCTTGGCGCCCATGGGCGCGAATTCGCGGAGCGGCACGCGGCCCTCGCTCTTCAGGCCGACATCGACAATCACGTAGTCATCGTCGATCCGGAGCACTTTGCCGGAAACGACAGAACCCTCGAAGCCGCCGCCGGCGCCGAGGGAAGAATCGAGAAGAGCAGCGAAATCATCGGCCCCGGCATAGGCCGGCGCATCCGAATGACGGAGGGCGTGAGAAGAAGAAGCCATGTGGCTGAAAATGTCCTTAAACATACGGGCACGGCGGCCCGGTTTGGTTTGCGCGGCCCGGTTCGGGCAACGGCTAGCTCCCCCCGCGCGCGATATAGGGCGGGGTGGCCGGTTGACGATGGCGGTGTCTTAGTCTTAACGCCAGGGAAGTCAAGCAAATACACCGTCAGGTGGCTGAGGATGGTTCTCATGGCTTCGCGTTCCCGGATTAACTGCTATAAGCCGCACGCAATGACAAAACTCTGCTCTGGCCTTGCCCGTGTCTCCCTGCTCGCCCTGGCTGTCGGCCTGGCGGGGTGTGCCTCCAATCAAGCCCAGAACGGGGAATTCCCCGGCGGCGTGGTTCCGCCGGCGGATCAGTTGTACGCCCAGGGCGTGCAACACATGCAGAATGGCGACTACGACAAGGCCGTCAAGGATTTCGACGCCACGGAGGAGAACTACCCCTACTCGACCTGGGCCACGCACGCCCAGCTCCTGGCCGGTTATGCCCAGTACAAGCAGCAGGACTACGACGACGCGATCAGCTCGCTGACCCGCTTCATCGGCCTGCACCCGGAAAGCTCAGAAGCCGCCTATGCCTATTACCTGAAGGCGCTGTGCTATTACGAGCAGATCGAGGACGAGCAGCGCGACCAGACCACGACCTTCGAGGCGATCCAGACGCTGCAGGACGTGATCGACCGCTTCCCCGACAGCGCCTATGCCCGCGATGCGCGCATCAAGCTGCGCCTGACCTACAACCGACTCGCCGCCCATGACATGGAGATCGGCCGTTTCTACCAGAAGCAGCACCTCTATGGCGCCGCGGTCGGCCGTTACCAGGATATCGTGACCAGCTACCAGACCACCACTTTCGTGCCCGAGGCGCTGGAGCGCCTGGTGGAATGCTATCTCGACCTGGGGCTGACCGACGCCGCAGTGCGCACGGCCTCGGTGCTCGGCTACAACTACCCCGGCAGCACTTGGTACCAGGCCGCCTATGGCAAGCTGGAGGATCACGGGCTGGCAACCGCCGCCAACGAGACCCAGGCCGGGACCGGCGGCAACGCCCCTCCCCCGCCGCCCAAGCACAGCGGCTTCTGGATCTTCTAAACCCGCATGCTCAACAGCCTCTCGATCCGCGATGTCGTGCTGATCGAGCGCCTGGACCTGCATTTCGAGGCGGGGCTGACCGCGCTCACCGGCGAGACCGGCGCGGGCAAGTCGATTCTGCTGGACAGCCTGGGGCTGGCGCTGGGCGCGCGGGCCGATGCCGGGCTGATCCGCGCAGGCGCCGAGCAGGCCGTGGTGGCGGCGAGCTTCTCGGTAGGCGACGGCCATGCCGCGCAGGCGCTGCTGGGCGAGCATGGGCTGGATTCTGGCCCTGAGATTTTCGTCCGCCGTATCGTGGCGCGGGATGGCCGCTCCCGCGCGCTGGTGAACGACCAGCCGGTGAGCGTGGGCTTCCTGAAGAAGCTCGCCGGGCTGCTGATCGAGGTCCAGGGCCAGCATGAGCAGGTCGGCCTCGCGGACCCGGCGAACCATATTTTCCTGCTGGACGCGTTCGGCGTGCCCCCTGCCCCGCGCGAAGCTGTGGCCGCGGCGCACAAGGCGTGGCGCGAAGCGGCCTCACGGCTGAACGAGGCGCAGCGGCGGATCGAAGAAGCCGCGCGGGAAGAGGATTTCCTGCGCCACGCTGCCGATGAACTGGCCAAGCTGAACCCGGTGCAGGGCGAGGAAGACGCATTGGCCGGGGAGCGCCTGCGCTTGCAGGCCGGGGAGCGCCGGGCCGAGGCCATCGCCAGCGCCATCGCGGAGTTGCGCCCCAAGGACCGCCGCGCGTCCGGTCCCGCCGCCAGCCTGCGCGCCGCTGCCCGGGCCCTGGCCAAGGTGACAGTGCCAGCCGGCCATGTGAACCCGGCCGGACCCGCCATGGCGGCACTGGAGCGGGCGGAGATTGCGCTCGCCGAGGCAGAGGATTTTCTGGAGCGGCTGGCCGCCGCCGAGGAGGACGACCCGCGCGCCCTTGAAGCCACCGAGGAGCGGCTCTTCGCCCTGCGCGCCGCCGCGCGCAAACATGGCGTGCAGGTGGCGGAGTTGCCCGGCTTCTTTGCCTCCTTGCGCGCCAAGCTGGCGGCGCTGGAGAGCGGCGTGGCTGACATCGCGGCGCTGACCGCCGAAACCACCCGGCTGCGGGCCGATTACGTGGAGAAGGCGGCTTCGCTCTCGGCCCTGCGCGAGGGGGCAGCGCGGCGGCTGGAAGCCGCCATCGGCGCCGAGCTGCCACCGCTGAAGCTGGAGCGGGCGCGCTTCGTGGTGGAACGCGCGATGCTGCCCGAGACCGGATGGGGGCCGCGCGGTGCCGATTCTGTGCGGTTCCTGATTGCCACCAACCCGGGCGAGACGCCGGGTGCATTGGACAAGATCGCCTCGGGCGGCGAGCTCTCCCGCCTGATGCTGGCGATGAAAGTGGTGCTGACCGGCGGCGGCTCGGTGGAGACGCTGATCTTCGACGAGGTGGATTCCGGCATTGGCGGTGCCACCGCCGCCGCGGTGGGCGAGCGCCTGGCCCGCGTGGCGCAGGGCGTGCAGGTGCTGGTGGTGACGCACTCGCCGCAAGTGGCGGCGCGGGGTGCCGCGCAGCTGCGCGTGGCCAAGCGCGTGGCGGGCGAGCGCGCGGTGACGGAAGTGGATGTGCTGGACGATGAGGCACGGCGCGAGGAGATCGCGCGGATGCTCGCCGGCGAGGTGATTACCGATGCCGCCCGCCAGGCGGCTGAAAGCTTACTGCGGATATGACTGCAAAAACCAAGCTCCAAGCGCTGCTCGAAAAGATCGAGGCGGCGAACACGGCTTATTACGAGCGCGATTCCCCGGAGATGACCGACGCGGAGTACGACGCGCTGCGCCGCGAGGCGGAAGAGACCCTCAAGGCGCATCCGGAGTTGTGCGAGGAAGCGCATGTGCTGGCGCGGGTCGGGGCGCGGCCGGCCGCGGGCTTTGGCAAAATTCGGCACCGCACGCCGATGCTCTCGCTGGACAACGTGTTCAGCCAGGAAGAATTCACCGAGTTCTGGCAGGGCAAGCGGCGGTTCCTCGGCCTCGACGCGTCATGGGATTTCGTCGCGGAGCCGAAGATCGACGGGCTGTCCATCTCGCTTACCTATGAGGACCGCAAATTCGTGCGCGCGGCGACACGCGGCGATGGCACCGACGGCGAGGATGTGACCGCCAACATGCTCACCCTGCGCGAGCTGCCGCGCGAGCTGCCGCATGACGCGCCGGATTTCATCGAGATCCGTGGCGAGGTGTACATGACCAAGGCGGATTTTTTACTCCTGAACGAGAGCCAGGAAAAGCAATTCGCCAATCCGCGCAACGCCGCCGCTGGCAGCTTGCGCCAGCTCGACCCCACGATTACGGCGAAACGCAAACTCTCGCTGTTCGCCTACGCCCAGGGCGAAACCGCGACGCCGGTGGCGGACACGCATTGGGGCTATCTCACCACGCTCAAGCGCTGGGGGTTCAAGGTGAACCCGCTCTCGGAGCGCATGGACGAGGGGGACGCGGAAGCGTTCCAGTCGCGCATCGGCACCGAACGCGCCGAGCTGCCCTATGACATCGACGGCGTGGTGTACAAGGTGAACGACCTCGCGCTGCAGGCGCGCCTCGGCTTCGTGGGCCGCGCCCCGCGCTGGGCCTGCGCCTGGAAGTTCCCCGCCGAAAAAGCCAGCACGGTGCTGGAGAATATCGAAATACAGGTTGGTCGCACCGGGGCGCTCACGCCGCGCGCGCGCCTCAAGCCGGTGAATGTGGGCGGCGTGCTGGTGCAATACGCCACGCTGCATAACGAGGACGAGATCGCGCGCAAGGATGTGCGCATCGGCGATACGGTGGAACTGCAACGCGCGGGCGATGTGATCCCGCAGATCCTGCGCGTGCTGAAGCGCGGCGAGCACACGCACCCGTTCAAATTCCCCACACATTGCCCGGTCTGCGGCTCGCTGGCGGTGCGCGACACAGACGAAGCCGTGCGCCGCTGCACGGGCGGCCTGAGTTGCGCCGCCCAGGTAGTGGAGCGCCTGATCCATTTCTGCTCGCGCGGCGCGTTCGACATAGATGGCATGGGTGAGAAGACCGTGCAGGAATTTTATCGGGCCGGGCTACTGAAAAGCGCGCCGGATATTTTTGCTCTGCCCCGGCATGAGGATGAAATCGCGCAGCGCGAGGGTTGGGGCGAGGTTTCCGCCGCCAAGCTCACCGCTGCCATCAACGCTCGGCGCGAGATCGGGCTGGAGCGCTTCATCTACGCGCTCGGCATCAGGCGCATCGGCGAGAACAACGCCAAGCTGCTGGCGCGGCATTACGGCTCTTACGCGGCGTGGAAGGCGGGGATGATCGCGGCCCGTGAGATCGGCTCGGATGCGCGGCTGGAACTGGGCTCCATCTCCGGCATCGGCCCGGCCATCGCCAACGACCTCGTGGCGTTTTTCGACGAGCAACACAACCTGGATACGCTGGCGGCACTTGAGCGCGAGGTAACGGTGCAGGACGCGGTAAGCGCCGGGGTTTCCGATTCCCCGTTGGCGGGCAAGGTGATCGTGTTCACCGGGACCTTGACCATGGCACGGCCGGAGGCGAAGGCGCGGGCCGAGGCGCTGGGCGCGAAGGTGACGGAATCCGTCTCGAAGAAGACGGATTTTGTTGTCGTCGGCGAGGATGCGGGCTCCAAGGCGAAGAAGGCGGAGGAGTTGGGGCTGCGCATCCTGAGCGAGCAGGAGTTCAGGGAGATGGCGGGGCTGTGACTATTTTCACCAGCATCCTCTCCGCGTTTCTGCTCGCCTTTCCGGCGCTGTTCTCCATCGTCAATCCGCTTGGCGGGGCCATTATTTTCCATGAGGTCACGGCAGCGCAAAGCCATTTGCAGCGCGTGGTCCTGGCGCGGCGCGTGGCGCTGTACTCGACCGGGGTGATGCTCATCGCCCTCTGGGCCGGCACGTACATTTTGAGCTTCTTTGGCATTTCGATGAACGCGCTGCGCATCGCCGGTGGCCTGGTGGTGGCAGTGCGCTCCTATGAGATGCTCTCCGCCCCGGACAATACCGCAGCACGCAAACAGCGCGAGGCAGCGCCGGTGAGCAGCGCGATTACCGAGGACCTGGCTGGTTACGCCTTCTTCCCCCTTACGCTGCCCTTCACTACCGGGCCTGGGACCATCGCCGTGGCGGTGTCTCTCGGCACGGCGCGGCCGGATGTGCTGGCAGGCATGGGCGCGTTTTATGCTGGCGCCTCCCTCGCCTGCCTGGCCATGTCAGTGCTCATTTGGGTGTCGTACAGCACGGCGGACCGCATCGCCCAAGTGCTCGGCAATGCCGGTCAGCAGGTGGTGTCGCGCATCGCCGCCTTCCTGCTGCTCGGCATCGGCGTGCAGGTGCTGCTCTCCGGCGTCGTGCCCGTACTGCATGAGGCGCTGAGCAGATAAGCGATGTCCTCGGCGCCAGGGCGTGACAAACACGGCCCCGCCCGGGCATGATGCGCAAGGAGGGCTTTGGTTTGGCGGCGTATCTGAAAGCGGAAATCGAGATCATCCGGCGGAGCGGGCTGTTCCTCTCGCCCTGGTATCTGGCACAGCGCCCGCCCCTGGCCGGCGGCGATGATGGCGTGGCGCATTTCTGTACCGAGGGCTGGGCCAATGGTGCGCGGCCGAACCCGTATTTCGACCCGGCCTGGTATCTGGCGCGCTACCCGGATGTGGCCGCCGCCGGAATCAACCCGCTGCTGCATTACATCATCGCCGGTGAAGCGGAGGGGCGCGATCCCTCGCCGCTGTTCCACACCGCCTGGTACCGCGAGACCTACCATCTGGTGGCCAAGGAGTCCTGCCTCCGGCACTATCTGGAGCGCCGGCATAGCGGGCAGGCCAACCCGGTGCCCGTGTTCGACGCCACCTGGTACCTGGACAACAACCCGGACGTGGCGGCAAGCGGGGCCGACCCGTTCGAGCATTTCCTGCTCTTCGGCGCCGCCGAGGGGCGTGACCCGGCCCCCGATTTCGACGTGAAATTCTATACCGGCCGCTATGGCGCCGCACTGGGCGGCGAGAACCCGTTGCTGCATTACCTCGCGCACCGGGCCAGCGGGCTGTACCTGCCACGGCGCCCAGACCAGGAGCGCCTCATCCCCGACGAGGTGCGCCGCGCCACCCGCCCTGCCCCGCATTTCGAGGAATTCCAGCCCGCCCCCGCGCATGCGAAGCGCAAGGCGCGGCTGCTGGCCTATTACCTGCCGCAATTCCACCGCGTGCCGGAGAACAACGCCTGGTGGGGCAAGGGCTTTACCGACTGGACGAATCTCGGCCGGGCGCTGCCGCGCTTCATCGGCCATGTGCAGCCACGCATCCCGCGCGACCTCGGCCATTACTCGCTGGACGACCCGAACACGCTGAAGCGCCAGATCGAGATGGCCAAGGGCGCGGGGCTGGAAGGCTTCGTGTTCTATACCTACTGGTTCAACCGG